>Ga0187847_10001587_pt1 | contig 20078 bp, 14 predicted proteins | sample June2016WEW_4_10_FD_132458 | JGI IMG/M metagenome (GOLD analysis project Ga0187847, IMG submission 132458) | Peatland microbial communities from SPRUCE experiment site at the Marcell Experimental Forest, Minnesota, USA - June2016WEW_4_10 | ecosystem: Environmental > Terrestrial > Soil >...
AGGACGCAATCGGGGTCGGCACCTGGGGTGCAGGCCGGGAGGCCGGGAGCGATCTGCTGCGAGTCAGTAAGCGGGGTGGAAGTGGTGATCGTGGTCGGGATGCTGATGAAGTGGACCAGATTGTCGCCCGCAGTGGAGACGAAGAAGTAAGTACCGTCAGGACTGAACGCGCCGGCAAGTGGAGCCGTAATGACCGAGGCTCCGTTGAGGGTGACGTAGTTGACAGTACCAGCAGCGCCGCCAGCGCCGGGTATGTAATAGGGCAGCGATGCGCCGGGAGTGGCGCCGGTGTAAGTGACAAAGGCCAGATCACCCGACGGTGCGGTCACTACCTGATCGGCAGCAGTTGCGTTGATCTGCGAGAGCGGAAGCTGGTTCACCGTGTGCGCGATAGTGAGCGGCGAGAGGACTCCCGTAGCGGAAACGGGGCATGGAACGGGAGAAGGTGAACCGCCTGCGGGCGTATTGGTCGGTATTGTGATCGCGATGTCAGAGAGGGTTGCGCCGCCACCGAAGACAGCCGCTCCCAGAATGTGTTTGCCATCGGTGGTGGCTGCCAACACGTTTGTCTGGGTGTTGACAGAATCGCCGAGCGGATAGAACTGCATGCTTGCGTAATTGCCGACGGTTCCGGATGGGCACCATGTGTGGGCGACCGTGGGGTTTCCGCTGAGATATGCACCAACGCCCGGGACAGTAACAGCCACATTCGTGGCGCCTGGATTCGTGGTTCCTGTGCCGGAGGCAGCCAACGCGCTGGTGGTCCAACCAGTGTTGCTGTTGTAAACGTAGAGCGTGTCCGTATGTCCGGGACCTGCAGAGGCGCTGTCGGTTACGTAAAGCGTTTGCGAATCGGGGGTCCAGGATGCCGCGGTCCCCATGCCTCCGAACGTGGAGGATGTGCCGCCAGAGACGTTGTAGAGATAGAAGACCTGCCGCACCTGGTCGTTGATGAGTAGTTGGCTGTTGTTGGGCGAGGCGGCCAGCACAACGCCGGGCACGCTGGTGTCCTGTTTCGTGAGCGAGTTAGAGAAGGTAGAGTAGTACATCAGCTCATGAGTTGAACCGAAGTAGAGATTCGTGCCGAGCTGGTCCATGACCATGGAATTGGGCACGTAGGGCAGACGAACCGTTGAGGCAGGTGTGCCGGTAAGCAACTCGACCGTAGAGAAATACTGTGACTGGCCAGGCGCACCGAACCAGAGAAAGTCACTGGCGGTGCCGGGGGTGGTGACAACGACTGGATTTGAAGAAATGGGAAGGCCAGTCCCAGACAGACCAATCTCGTTGATGGGAGCTGGATTGCAAACAGATGGCTGGCAGATAGCGGTGATAGAAGCCACCCCTGGGAAGGTGGTGGTGATGGCACCCGAGGCGCCTGCAGTGATGTTGATGGGATCAGTGGACTGGTATTCCAGCGAAAGACCGGTGATGGGGTTGTTGTTGGTGTCAAGCACGGTGGTGGTCAGGTTCTGAGTGACACCCTGAGTGACAGTGCCGGAGGTGGATCCGTTTGCCAGAGTCACATTGATGGATTGCGGCGGGCAGGTGGTGAAATAACCCGCCGACGAACCGGAACCGGCAATGGAAGCGGTAATGACGGTGGTTCCGGGAAGCTCCGCGGTAATCTGGTTGGTGAGACTGTTGATGGAAGCGATGGAGGATGTGCCGACCTGATAGCTAAGCGTACCGATGGCGGCCGAGCAGTCAGGTACCGAAGTCACGCCAGGAGGCAGCGGGCAGGCATAGTTTGTGACATTTGACGGAGCACAGAGCAACTGCTGCTGGTTGTTCGATCCGGCAAAGCAGGCTTGAGAGTCGAGCTGAATGGGAGGCGCGGCCTGGGAGACACACGATTGCGGACCAACGAGAGTGACCGATGTGACCTGCGCATGCACGAAGACCTGCACCGGATTGGAGCTGACACCCTGAGCTGAAGCAGTGATGAATGCGCTACCGTATGGCAAGCCTCCGCTGGAAGGCGCTGGATTCGGCGCGCTGCATATGGTGTAGTTGGCGATGCCGCCACCTGTGTTCCGGTTCCAGGTACCGGCGCACATGTTGCCAGATGGCGAAATATCCACTAACTGGTTGTTGGTGGTGCCATAGTTATATGAGGCGACACTCGCCGTGGTGCCTTTGCAGGTCTTGGCCGACGGCGCGGAGGCTTGTTGCGTCTGGCCATAGGCAAGAGAGATGCCACCGGTCGCTGGCGTCATCGTGATCGACTGCACGTCGGTAATCTTCAACCCGTAGCCTAGTCCATTGCAGTAATTCGCGTCCGGGTTGCGGGTGCAACCGGAAATCGAAATCCCTGCAGGAACGGCCAGGCACAACAAGCAGACAAGCGTCAAAAACCGCCGCATGAATCCTCCCCGCCCCGCCTAATCAAACTGCGGAACGGTCTCTCCGAATCCGTAAAAATGGGTTATAGCATCTTCAGAAATCCTGCGGTCCGGAACGGGGGCATTGCGACCGATCCGAGTACCACGACGCTTTCCGAAAATCCTCTATTCCGGCCCGTCAACCTGTCCCAAAGCTGGCATGCAGACTGTAGATTCCACCTGCACGAACGGCTCTCGGCGCCAGGCTTTCCATGCAGCCGGTTGGTAAAACTCGCTCTGAACACTTCAATCAAAAGTGTATCAGGACGGGGTGGCCCGGGACGTAAGGCGAGCTAAGGCGCAGCACCCCGTTCCCCACATTGATAGACTGCCGCGAACCGGGATGGCGAGCAACCGGACACACGGACTGGAGAAAAGGTCCGAGCGTGCTTGCGCTTGCACTACAAAACAGTCCAAGGACGTGCCTTACGGCGAAGCGGTCTTAACATGCTTGGGCTTGGAGCTTTGGTCCTACGCACTTTGATACGGTATGCTCTGACACCCTTCACGCATGCTTGATACGAAGGTATCGGTCAATACCATTGACCAATTGTTTGCTCCCGTCGCCTCGGGCCTAATCGGAATAGTTCTGGACGCAGGCTAGATCGGCTTGGAAAGACTCGCCTGGTGAAGGAGAACACGCAATGCCTGAACTTACGAGGGGATTTGTTGGTCTGCGGCAGATTGACGGGTGGGGTGGAAGCTACCGCAGCGTGACGCTAAAACACAAACTAGTGCTTTCTGTGATCAGTGTAATGCTGTGTGTTTTGCTTCAAGGTTGTTCAGCGGACAAACCTCCTTCGCAGGACGAAGCTAACCTGGCCAATGCGGCTAAAGACGTCAGCATTCCATTAGAGGCGGGGAAGATGCAGAACCCGCTGCCTAAGACGGATGAGGTGGTGAGCCAGGGCCAGGAAGTGTTTCTTGGGTCATGCGCCCCGTGCCACGGTGCGGATGCACGCGGAGACACATCGCTCGGACGCAGCATGAACCCGCCGGCCATGGACCTGAGCTCGGCGCATGTACAGCACTGGAGCGACGCGGAGCTGTTTTGGATCATACAGAACGGGGTTCGCCTGACAGGCATGCCTGCCTGGAAGTCGAGCATTTCCGATAGCGACACCTGGAAGCTCGCACGTTTCATCCACAGCATTCCCAGCCACAACGCTGCCCCCGCCCCGACAGGAGCCGCGTCACCGGCACAAGCAGTCATTTCGACACAAGACAAGTACACCCTCAAAATCCGGGGCGGGCTCGCGTTCTCAGAATTCAAGGGATACGAAAGCTGGCCGGTGATCGCCATCAGCCATAACGGGAATACGCTGGCTGCGATTCTCGGGAATCCTGCGATGATGAGTGCCTATAAAGCGGGAATCCCCGGCAACGGCAAGCCATTTCCGGATGGCGCCAAGATGGTGAAGGTCCATTGGATTGCGAAAGTAAATCCCGGTGAACCTGGTGCACCGACGGTGCCGGGCCCCCAGCATGACGTTGATTTAATGGTGAAGGACAGCAAGAGGTTCGCGGACAGCGGCGGATGGGGTTACGGCGTGTTTGAGTACGACGCGGCATCTGATATGTTCAGGCCCGGCGACTTGAAAGACAAACCACCGCAAGGGAACGACGCCAAGTGTGGGTTCGCATGCCACACGGCGGTGAAGTCAACAGATTATGTTTTCACGAGTTACGGGCACAGGTGAAGCGGTAGGAACTGGGCGTTGTTGCGTGCTCAGCTCTTAGTCGCCTGCGGGCATGTAGTGTGCGAACCATTCGACTGCTCGATCCATGACATCGCGGCGATGGGCCGGATCGACAAAGCCGTGGCCTTCATTGGGGTAGATGACGAGCTGCGTTGTTACATGCTGGTCTCGGAGCGCATGCCAGAACTCGTAGGACTGCGGCGCAGGACACTCGCCGTCGCGGTCGCCGACTACCACCAGCGTCGGGGTATGGGCCTTCTTGATGAAGTCGATGGCTGAGCTCTTCGCGTAAACGGCCGGGTCGTCGTAAACGGAGGCGCCGAAGTACGGTGTCATCCATTGATCGATGGAGTTCTCGCCGTAATAGCTTTTCCAGTCAGAGATGCCTGCGCCGGCGACTGCGGCCTTGAATCGCTGGGTTTGAGTGACGGCAAACATGGTCATGAATCCGCCATAGCTCCAGCCTGTGAGGCCGACGCGGTTGGGGTCGACGGAATACTTGGCTTCGACAGCATCCACACCGGCCAGGATGTCCTGAAGGTCTCCATAGCCGAAGTCTTTGCGATTGGCCTGAGTGAACTCTTCCCCCTGGCCGTAGCTGCCGCGGGGATTGGGCTGCAAGACGAAGTAGCCTAGCGTTGAAAAGGCAGTTGAACTCAGGCCGCCTCTATCGCCCCAATGCGCAATGACCGCTGCAGCGGGTCCACCGTGTACATCGACTATGAGCGGATACTTTTTGGAGGAATCGTAATCTTTGGGGAGCATGAGCCAGCCCTGCACATGGAATTTGCCGCTGGTCCAGGAGAGTGAGACGGACTTGCCCCATGCAGGTTCCACGCCTTCGTTCATGTGTGTGAGCTGGATAACACCCTCGAGTCCGGAACTCATGACAGTACCGGGTTTCGCCGCATAGATTTCTACGGGGTGATCAAAGGTGCTGGCGCGAAAGACAAAGAGGGAGTGATCTTTGGTGGCGGAAAGACTCAACTCCATGCGTCCGTCTCCCACCGTGCCGGGGATGCTGAAAATGGGAGCACCGAAGCTGGTGGCAACGCTCTCACTGGTGCGGTCGCCTTGAAGGCGGAAGCGCACCAGTTGGCAGTTACCGCCAGCGAGTTCGCTGACATAGATGTGTTCGTTGCCTTCCCATTCGATCCAAGCGGGCGAAGTAGGCCGGTTCGGAGTGAGGTCGACGGGCTGACCGCCAGAAGAGGAAACGATCCAGACATCGCCACCGGTTACTCCCTGGTCGCTCATCAAGCCACCGATGAAGGCGATGGCCTTGCCGTCAGGCGACCAGCGGGGGACGGCGATTTGCAGGCCGTGAAGCGGGCCGGAGACCTGTGAAGGGGCGAGAATGGCGGTGGAAGCGGCGCCCAATTGCTGAGTGTAGAGCTTCGCGACCCACCAGTTGTTTTCTCCAGGCGGATCGGCAGCCACATAGGCGAGTGAATTGGAATCGGGCGACCAGTCGAATTCGTAGACATGAAGATTGGTGGGCGTGACCTGCGCAGGAACTGCAGGTTTGGGCTCGTCGGCTGAGGCGATCGCGACACGCTGAATTTCCACACCATCTTCGCCGATGACCCCAGACGGGGGCTTCATGGCGGCTAGCGCTCCGGCTGGGCGGGTTGCGCCTTCCACATAGAGGAAAGCCACCTTTGTTCCATCCGGAGAAAACGCTGGAGCCTCGACGTAACCCTTCAACTCAGTGAGCCGGACGGCAGGTTTGCCATCGAGTGGTGCGAGGTAGAGGTCGGTCTGTTCGCCGGGCTTGGCGCAGTCGGAGAAAAACGCGAGATCCTTCGAGTTCGGCGCCCAGATGATTTGGCCCTCGCGGCAGTGCTGATCCGGCTTGATTGCTGCGGTGACGCGTTCGCTTTTGGTGAGGTCATCGAAGAGCGAAACGCGAATCTCGATTCCCTCTTTCGCCATCTGTATCCAGGCCAGATGCTTGCCATCGGGCGAGACCGCGACCTGGCCAACGGTGCGGCCGCGGTTCAGACCTTTGAGAGCCTCTTCGATGCGGGCGCGGTCGGGTGTCTTCGTCGATGTCGCGTCCTGCGCGATGGCGCGGGGAAGGCTGAAGGCCGAACAGAAGATCAGGGCGGTGCAGGCAATGAAGGCAGAGCGGAGGGGGTGGAGGCAAGAGAGAAAACGCATGGGGAAATGCTATCAGGCGGGTTAAGGCTGGGAGGTTCCCAGCCTCAATTGCCCGCGGCCGCGTGGATGGCCAGGAGCGTTTCCAACAGCGGCTTGAGCAGCTTCAGGTCCAGGGCGTTGGCGCCGTCGGATTTGGCGTTGGCTGGGTCGTCGTGGACTTCGAGGAAGAGGCCGTCGACACCGGCGGCAACGGCAGCGCGTGCGAGGAGCGGTATGAACTCCGGCTGACCGCCGCTTACGCCGTTGGCGGCGGATGGTTGCTGCACAGAGTGAGTGCCGTCAAAGACCACCGGAGCGAGACGGCGCATGACGGGGAGTGAGCGGTAATCGACTACCAGCGTGTTGTAACCGAAACTGGCGCCACGCTCGGTAAGAAACACGCGGTCGTTGCCGGTGGAGCGGACCTTTTCGACCGGGTGGTTCATGTCCCAGGGGGCGACGAACTGCCCCTTTTTGATGTTGACGGCTCGGCCGGTCTTGCCTGCCGCAACGAGGAGGTCTGTCTGGCGACAGAGGAAGGCGGGAATCTGGAGGACGTCGACAAATTCAGCGGCAACTTCGCAGTGGGATGGCTCATGGACGTCGGTGAGGACGGGCAAGCCGGTATCTTTGGCGAGGCGGCCGAGGATGCGTGTGCCTTCAACAAGGCCGGGACCGCGAAAGCTCTTGACACTGGTGCGGTTGGCTTTGTCGTAGCTGGCCTTGAAGATGAGCGGGACTCCCAGGTCGGCCGCGACGCGCTGGATGGCTTCCGCCATGATGCGGACGTGCGGTTCAGACTCGATGACGCAGGGACCTGCGATGAGGAAGAGCCGGCCATCCCCTACGTGGACCGGCCCAATTTCAAAGGAGTTGCTCACGAAGGCAATTCTACCTTGCCGCTAGATGAGCAACGAAGGGCGACTCCGGAACCTCCTCCTGCTCCGAACGGCTCCTCGAGTACTCCCAAAGCGCCCGCTCCAGGGCGTGGAGGGTGGTGGGACCGGGCAGGTTGGGTTGCGGCTGGATCACGCCGCAGTCGGCCAGATGCTTGCAAAATGCGACGTACTCCACATAAAACTCGACATTGTGGCGAGCGTGGCCAAGGGCTTCCAGCGCTCGGAAGTCCAACACCGTGTAGCGCTCCGGTTCGATTGCAGCCAGAATTGCAGAGGCGATGGGCAGGTCAATGCCGCGCAGACTGGTAAGCGCGTTGATGGCATCGCTGGTTGAGGTCTCCGGTGAAGCTGCAACGGCGAGAACCTTCCTTATCTGCGCTTCGCTGTTTGCGATTAGGTAATGCACCACGCGTTCGGATTTCCAGCGAACGATGGTTTCGAGGTTGGCAAGGGAGTAGTCGCCGTTTCGAATTGATTCACCGGCTTCAAAGGCTGCTTGCTCAAGCTGCTGCTCCTTTTCGCCTATTTTCTGCCAATACTGCTCTGCCAATTGCTGCAGGTCCGCTTCCGCGGGTTGAAGCTCAAAGTACGCCATAACTTTCAGTTTTCCTTTCAACAAACGACCAAACGATAGGCCGGGCAAACACCTTTGTCAATGGCGCAGAATACACCCTCGGTACCAGCGTAACTGGACTTGTATTTGGGCCGGACGGATAGCTCGCCTACTTCGACAAAGTGGTGGTTACTTCGGAATCCTCATAAGGGTTTTTTGGGTGGCGTTCTCGCCGGTTTTTGTAGCTCGCGGTGATGAATTCGCGGAAGAGGGGGTGGGGCTCGAGAGGTTTGGACTTAAATTCAGGGTGGAACTGGCAACCTAAGAAATAGGGATGATCGGGTAACTCGACGATCTCGACATAGGTCTGATCGGGGGTGGTGCCACTGAGACGCAGGCCGCCGCCGGTAAGCAGGGCCTCGTATTCGCGGTTGAACTCATAGCGATGACGATGGCGCTCACTGATTTCTGTTGCACCGCCGTAGGCTTTGGCAGCTAGCGAATCCTCCTGCAGGACGCAGGTCCAGGCGCCTAACCGCATGGTGCCGCCCATCTCTTCGACACCTAGCAACTCGCGCAGTTTGTAGATGATGCGATGCTGGCTGGCGGGATCAAATTCGCTGGAGTTGGCATCCTTGAGGCCGCAAACATTGCGGGCAAATTCAATGCAGGCAGTCTGCATACCAAGGCAGATACCGAAGTACGGCACTTTATGTTCGCGAGCATAGCGGATGGCGTTTAACATGCCCTCGATGCCTCGCTTGCCAAAGCCGCCGGGGACAAGGATGCCGTCGAACCCAGCTAGCTGGTCCTCATAGCTTCGATCTTCGGGAGTTTTCGATTCCAGCCCTTCGGCCTCAATCCAGGTTACGTTGAGTTTGAGATTTTGAGAGACGGCTCCGTGGGTCAGCGCTTCCTTGAGCGACTTATAACTATCTTCGTACTCGACATACTTGCCGACGATGGCGATGTTGACATCGTCTTTGGGGTGGTAGCAGCGGTCGACCAAGTCCTTCCATTTGGTTAGGTCGGCGTCGGGCGCATCCTTGTGAAGATATTTGAGGATGAGGGTGTCGAGGCCTTCCTCGGCGAAGCGGAGAGGAACTTCATAGATGGAGGGAACGGTGGTGGCTCCGATGACGGCGCGCTCTTCTACGTTGCAGAACGCTGCAATCTTCTGCTTGATTTCGCGGCCCAGGTTGCGGTCAGAACGGCAGAGCAGGATGTCGGCCTGAATCCCGATGGAAAGCAACTCTTTGACCGAATGCTGCGTGGGCTTGGTTTTCAGTTCCTGGGCGGCGACGATCCATGGGACCAGTGTGAGGTGAACAAAGACGGTGCTTTCGCGGCCTAGCTCCTGGCGCATTTGGCGAATGGCTTCAAGGAACGGCAGCGATTCGATGTCACCCACGGTGCCACCGATTTCGACGATGGTCACGTCTGCGCCATTGGCTGAGACCTTGCGCATGGCGTTTTTGATTTCGTTGGTGACGTGGGGAATGACCTGAACGGTTTTGCCCAGGTAGTCGCCACGACGCTCTTTGAGAATGATCTGCTCGTAGATGCGGCCGGTGGTAAGGTTGTTGTCGCGGGAGAGCGGGGCGTGGGTAAATCGCTCGTAGTGGCCCAGGTCAAGGTCGGTCTCCGCACCGTCGTCGGTGACGAAGACTTCGCCGTGCTGGAAGGGCGACATGGTTCCTGGATCGACGTTGAGGTAGGGATCGAACTTCATCAGGTTCACGCGGAGGCCGCGACTCTCAAGCAGGCAGCCGATGGAGGCGGCCGCAAGACCTTTTCCTAAACTGGACACGACTCCGCCCGTCACAAAGACATACTTTGCCGACATCGGTGCAACCTCACTGTTGGATTGTTGTGATTGGACGTACCTGGTGGGCACAAATAAGTATGACAGAGATGGAGTTTCAATGGAAATGGAAAATCGGATCAACGAGGAAAACACGGACGCAATCCAGAGCAACTGTTTTAGATTCTTTATCTTGAATCTATTAGCTAAGACGGCTAGGGAGCGTGGGAAGGCACTTCGCGGCTACGAGAATCTTGAGCTCTGGGCGGGCGAAGTCGAGACTTGCGATGCAGGGGCTGCGAGGTCAGAGTTTGGCGTGAAAGGAGACCGGGATGACAAGTGGAGCGCGCGAGAAGGGGCACGGGCTTGAAACTTATCGGATCGAGATTGTCAGCACGGATATTACGACGCTGGCGGTGGATGCGATTGTGAACGCGGCGAACAGTTCCCTGCTGGGCGGCGGAGGGGTTGACGGGGCAATTCATCGTGCTGCGGGGCCGGAACTGCTGCATGAATGCCGACTGCTTGGCGGGTGCAAGACAGGACAGGCGAAGATTACGAAGGGCTATCATCTGCCGGCGAAACACATTATCCATACCGTTGGTCCGGTGTGGAACGGCGGAGAGCATGGTGAGCGCGAGTTGCTGGCTAGCTGCTACGTCTCCTGTTTTGAAATTGCACGGAGGCATGGCTTGCGGCGCCTGGCGTTTCCGGCAATCAGCTGCGGTGTTTACCGCTTCCCCATCAATCTCGCCGTTGAGATTGCGATTCGGGAGACGGTCAAGGAGCTGAACGCAAACGATGCGATTGAGAAGGTGATCTTCGCTTGCTTCGACGATGTGGTGTATCGGTCGTATCAGCGCGAATTTTCGAAGCAGCAGGAGTCGAGCCTGGGTGCCTGAAACGCGAGACGGGATGGCCACCGAGCACTATCCCTCATTCGCATCGAGTCATTTCCTACTTCAATTGGACCTTGATCAAGACTTCGGAGTCGAGGTCGATGTCCTGATGAATTCCCTGGAGAATTGTGGTCCAATCGGCATCAAGGTGACGGCCCAGACTGACGCCTGGCTGCGTGCTTCCGAGCGGGATGTCGTCTTCGTCTTTGGGAGCTACGCCACCCAGACCGGCATTCGGGTTCAACCCTGGCGTGGAACCTACACCGCGACCTGTGCTCGAAGTATCATTTGAAACGCCCGAACTGCGCCCCAGTACGGAGTTCGCGCCCAGGCCGTCCTTGGGAGCCATGGAGGGACCGATGGCGACCACTACGCCGTGAACAGGGATCGGAGCGCCACCTTTCACCTCGATTGTGTCGAGCCTGAAGGAGAGCATTGCGGTGCCATCTCCATCCTTCTTAGACTTGACCAAGGACACCTTGCCAGTAATTTTCGACCCCTTGGGGATTGTGGTGCCGTCAGTCAGTTTCCAGGATTTGAGAATCTTTGCGGAGAGGACGTCGCCCACCTTCGCATTCTTGGTGCTTAGCTTGTTGTCGATTTTGGCAACCATGACCAAGGCATCGGACTGCGTGGGGGCGGTTGCTGGAGCCTGAGCAAAAAGCGGGCAAACGGTCAAAAGGAGAGCGGCTGCAATTGCCGTGATGCCAGTAAATTCCTTACGAAGACTGATCATGATTTCCTCGTTTATGGATTGCACAGGTCAGAGCCGCTGCGCAATACCGCGGACGACCAGATAGCCATTTTCTGGAGAAGACCTGGGAAAGTCAAACAGGAATTCTGAAGGAAATGGCGCTAGGATCGTCGTATGAGGAATTGACGATTCGATGAGATTCTTCTTCTGAAGGCACTGAGCTAGACGGGACCCGGCCGGGGTCCGTGGTCAGCTATGCTCCGCTTGGCCGAAAGAGCGCCACTTTAATCATCACCGTTGAATCGAGTTTGATTTCCCGCTTTTCTCCACGAAGTTCCGTGGCCTGACTGGCATCCAGGCGCGCACCTAGCCTGATACCTTCCAGCGTGCTTCCACGCGGAATGTCCGGGTCGCCACGATTGACGGCGGGCCCGGCTCCGATTGCGGGGTCGAGACCGACAGAGGAACCGACTCCGCCACGACCGAGAACCGAATCGTAGCCTAGACCGACCGTGTCAGGGAATGGGCCGATGGCAGTGATGAGGCCAGCAACGCGCATGAATTTGCCGTCCTTCATCTCAACCTGGTCGATCTTGATGGCCAGCGAGGAAGTGCCGTTTCCAGCCTGCGCGGATTGAACGGCAGCCACGGTGCCGACAATCCTGGATCCCTTGGGAATCTCGACGCCATCTTTCAATTTCAAGGTGGTGATGGTCTTTGCCGTGACAACATCACCGACTTTTGCTGTTTTGGTATTCAGGCTGCTGGCCAATTTCGCGGCAAGTACGGGAGCGCCGGTTTGAGCAGGTGCGGTGGCTTGTCCGGGTGTTGGAGTGGTGGACTGAACTGGAGCCGGGGACTGCGCAGGTGCTGGTGTCGTGGACTGAGCGAGAGAAAATGTGGAGGATATGGTTAAGAGAAAGACGGAGACTGCAAGGATGGCTGGCAGAGAAGTACAAGAGCTCTTCATGGATCCTTCTTTCTTAGATCCCCGATCCTGAGGACCTTGCGCAGGGCCGCGCAGAACCCTATTTAGGATTCTGACGAATGAGCCGCGGAAAGGTCAATCCCCGCGGCTCATACCAGTAACCAGAATTTAGGAGTTTGAGTTAGAAATTTAACGTGATTTTTGCAGTCATGGCGCGTGGAGTTACATAGTGCGTACCACTGAAAGTGGAGAGGAAGTTATACAAGGCGTATTTGCTGGTGACGTTGATCGCAGTCAGGTCGAGGTCTACCTTGTAGTGCTCCTTGTGGAAGATGTTGTTCTTGCCGATGGAGGCGTCGAAGAGGTCGCGCGGGGAAATACGCTGCGGGTTGTGATCGTTATCGCCAGTGCCGGGCGCCGGAATGTTGATCAGGCTGGAAGTGAATTCCGAGGCCGGGCAGACTGCTGGCAAGGCCTGGGTGGGTGTAGCCTTCACACCATTGCAGGCAAAGCCGGCCTGAAACTCTTCGTCGGCAGTCAATGGCAGGGCAACGCTTGCTCCGGTCACGGGGTTGGTTGTTGGCGGTATGTTTGTATCCACCATCGCGATGGCCGGCTGACCATTCAGCGAGGTTGAACTGTTTCCGCAGGGAGTATTTGGGTCGGTAATCCCATAGCAAGGTGTTGAACCAGCGACCAGACCGCTGTCGTAGCGCCAGTTGAAGCCGCCCCAAATCCCGGTCACGAACTTACCTCCGCGAGGGAGTGTGTATTGAACGTGCGTGGTTTCGTTGAATTTTTCATCATGGTCTATGCGGAAGGGCAGGCCGGTCTGACCAACAGTGGCTCCGGCTCCGGCGACCTGCGGCGGGTAAAAGCGGGCGGCGACCGAAGACGTGACGAGATAAGCGCTGAAATTGTGGTATTGCGGGACCTCCACGTTCAACGCATAGCCTGGGATCTTCGAGTTATGCCAGTCAATGGGGAAGGTAATCGGGGTGTTGCCAAGGACACTGAAGTCGAAGGCATTGTGGGTGTACTTCCAAATGTACTCGCCGCTGACCACTACGCGTTTGCCGAAAGCCTGCTGGAAACCCGCATGAAACTCGTTTCGGAAGCCGGGGTGCAATATACCCGAGACGCCTGGAGTGCAGTTGAGCAGCGGTGCCAGCACTGCATTGGTGCACCCTTCGCTGGACAGGATGAGGTTCTCATTAAAAGGTGTTTCCAAAGTCCGAGCATAAGAGATGCGCAGGTCTGTTCCGCTGGGCTTGATGTTGTATGCGACTCCCAAGCGCGGCTCAGCCTGGTTTGCTTCTGTAAGACCGTTGTACACGTCCTCGCGCAACCCAAGGTTGAAGAGCCAGTTGCCAGCCTTGATTTGATCCTCGACAAACATGGCCAGCTCTTTTACATCGGTGTGACCCGCGAAGTTGAATAAGCCGCCACCACGGGTCAGGTCGTAGGGCGCAAGAACGGGGTTGTAGTTGGGATTCTGAAGCGCCACGACACCGTCGCAGGCCGTTGGGTCCGAATACCCTGGCAGGGGATTGCCGTTCACGTCCATGCAAGGTGAGTCATAGGTTGACTCCACTACACCAAGCGTGTCGTTCTCGTTCAGAAAAGTCTGCCCGTATTGCGCACCCGCCTTGAAAGTGTGCATCCCTTTGACATAGGAAAAGTCGGCATGTACAGCAGAGTTGGTGAGCGTGCGGTACTGGGAAATGGATGACGTCTGCAGGTTTGACGGTCCCAGGTCGGCCAGCGGGTTTCCGCTGGGATAGTAGTTATACTCATCGCGGCGGACAAAAGCGCCGACGTTCAAGACGGAGTTTTGGCCGATGACTCGCGTGTAAGTGGGCGAGATATTGATGGTCCCGATCTTGGAGTGCTGGTCGGCATCGCCAACTGTGGCGAATACGGGGTCGGCACTGGTGCCACCGCTGACTACGTTCTGAACATTCAGGCTGTCATACGAGTTAGGCGTCTGAAACCAGGAACGGCTGTAATTGAGGTCGAGGTGCACCGAATTGACGGCGGAGAATGTGTAGTCCACACGGTCGAAGACGTTCTGCTCGTTGCCTTTGTCGTGGAAGACCGCGAACTCAGGAGGGTCGAGAAAGCGTCCGGAGTTGAGGCCATCGGCTTCGATGAAATTTCCCCACTTCTTTCCACCGTAGGACAAATCAAAACCTGCCGACGCTGACCCGAAGGCGCCATAGGAACTGCTGATGCTGCCCGTGGGCCTGGTAATTCCCTGACCGGAGCGGGTTGTGGCCACGATGACCAGACTGGTCTTGCCGCCGTATTCGGCCGGAGGTGCGCCCGAAATGACTTGGATGGACTGAATGGAGTCTGAGGGAATCTGGTTGGAGAAAACCTTGCTCTGCTGGTCGGTGATGGACTGACCGTCTACAGAAAACGAGTTGGAGGCGTGATCGCCAAGACCATGGAAAAGGCCATTGGAGTCAGAGGCAACGCCGGGCGTAGTTTCGGTAACTAGAGAACTAAGCGACGAGGAAACGCTCTCCATCGGCACTTTGACAAACAAATCGCGATCCACATCTGTATGGAAGGTGGGATCGTTTTCTACCAGGTCGCCGCCGGCCTCAACGGTGACGGTGGAGTCGGCAGTGGCAATCTGCATCACGAGCTTGAGTGTGGTTCCCACCACCGATTGGATCTGAATGGCCTTGCGCAAAGCAGCAAATCCGTTTGCGGCTACGGTGAGCTGGTAATTGTTGAATGTGACGTTAGGAAATGCGAACTGGCCGGCATCGTCGGTGACAGCGCTTCGGTCCACCCCACTGGCTGGATTGGTGAGATGGACCGTTGCGCCCGGAATGACAGCGCCTGATGGGTCGGTGACCGTGCCACGCACGATACCGGCGTTGCCGCCCTGTGCAGGCGCGGATAGCGCCGCGATGAAAAAGACGAGGGCAGGAAAGATGCGAAGAATGGTGCCGCGATTGAACGGCATATGAAGCCTCCAAATAATGGCTGAATGCTGCGGGATATCGGCCGCGGGGGAAACGCGCGGCATCCTCGTGAGCGTTGGCGGGGCTTTCACCGATTCGGTACTTCAGCTGTGGAGATGCGTCTGTGGCTTGCCTGCTGTAGCAGGCAATGAGCAAAAGTGATCAAGCTGAAGCGAGAGGAATCGGAAATCTGCCCTAGCAACCAGCGGGAGGCGGGCGGGTAAAGAGCTGGGGATGCCAATAGCGAGTAATTGTACGCGCCTCAAAGACGGGAGCGCGGGTCTCGATCTGCATCAAGACGATAATGGAAGCTGCGACGGCAACAGGGGCAGCCGAATGAAGGAGGATACAGAGGGGGCAGTGGTCGGCATCGGTGTCGACTGGATGCACGTGCGCCACCTGGACTACGGTAAGCAGCGCCAGCAGGACAAGACACACGAGAGTAACGACAGACAAAGCATGCGGCTTTGCGCGGCTTTTCCCGCGGGAATGTGTCTGAAATGCTGCCAAACGACGACCTCTACCTTTAAGGATACACAAAATCGGATGCGAGGAGCGGGCCGTGGATACGCGCGCCGCTTCAATTTGGACCTTTGGTAACGGCAAACGTGAGCGAGGCTGGCTCGTCTAAACTTGGTGCAGATGATCCGGGTCCCTTATTTTCGAGTCATTTTGGCTTGCTGGCTGGCGCTTGGGTTGCTGGCGGGCGGGACTGCGATGGCGCAAACTCAGACGCCGCTTCCGCTGAAGCCGGACCTGCCTAATACGGGCGCGAACCACCGGCTGATCCTGAAAGACGGGACGTACCAGCTTGTAAGGAAGTATGAGATTGTGGGCGACCGCGTGCGTTACATTTCGGTTGAGCGCGGCGGTGAATGGGAAGAGTTGCCCCTGGAGCTGGTGGACTGGGAGGCGACCCGCAAATGGGAGCGGGATCATACGGTGCCTTCTGTGGATGCCTCGGCAAATGACGTTTCGCCGGCGATGAAAGAGGCGGAAGCCTTGGACAAAGAAGAGACCGCCGAACGCGACGAGGAAAAAGCGCGGATGCCGGAAGTGGCCAATGGACTGGAACTGCCTAATGAGGACGGCGTGTTTGTGCTGGACACCTTTGAGGGCAAGCCGGAGCTGGTGGAGCTGTTGCCGACGGAGCTGAACGCGAACGCAAAAACGAAGAAGGGGTTGAGCACGCTGAATCCACTGGCCGGGCAAAAGGCCAGCCTTGAACTGGACGGTGCGCACGCCAAAGTTCATCTGCACGTGAACGATCCGGCGATCTACCTTTCGTTGGATGCGAATGACCACACGGAGCAGGTGATTTCCCACGCCATGACGGTGAGCACCAGCGGCGCAAAGGAAGTCGCCGACCGCAAACATGGCGCGCATTCGGCGACATCTGGTTTCGCCATTGTCCACGTGGATGAGCGGCGGGCGCTACGGATTGTAGGCGCAATCCACATGCGCCCAGATGGGACAGTGACCCAGGAAGAAGATGTGATTCCGGCGAAGGTGGAAGTGCTGGCCGGCAAGCACTGGGTGAAGATTGTGCCGCAGAAACCGCTGACGATTGGCGAATATGCGCTGGTGGAGATCCTGTCGGCTTCAGATATCAACCAGTCGGTGTGGGATTTTCGCGTGGACCCGCAGTTGGGAGATAACGCGGGGTCGCTGGGGCCGATCTATAAATAGTGAGTCGGCAGGTCAGCTAAACGGTACCGCGACGCTAATTCCAAAGGACGACCTAGGAGAGGTCTGGCGCTTTGACGCGCGCGAATTTGCGCCGGCGCATTTCCCACTCTTCTGAGTTGAAGAAACGCGGACCCACCTCGATGAGACGCGGAACCATGTTGAAGACAGCTATTCGGCTCCAGGGACGGCCGTTGCGCATGCGGAAGCCCTTCTCGTTCAGGTCGCTTACGATGGCGGAATAGGAGAAGTCCTGAACCAGCAGCTCCATCATGAGCATGAGGATCTGGTGCTCCTGGGGATGAACTTCGAGGCGGCTGCAGTCGTCAGAGATTCGAAGGCCGTAGGGGATCTCTTCGTTGAATGCGCCTTCGGTGGGGGCTTCGGCGTCAGGGAGTTCGCGGCGCCACTCGATTGAAACCAACTGCCAACCGGATTTGGTGCGCTGCTGGATGATGTCGGGGCTGAAGGGCCCGGAAATTACATCTCGAACACGCTCAAAATACGCCATGGTCTGTCTCCGAAAGGTTTTGTTCCGGGGATATGAAGAGCAATTTGGGGGCCAAAGATATAGCATGCGGCAAGTAGCTCAAGTGGCAATTCAGCAAGGAGTTAGTCGTAGGACTTACCCCACATTGTTCCTTTAGTCTGTCCACAATTGCAAAATCGCGTCCAATTCTGAACAGACCACTATGGAGGCAGGTTCATTTGCGAGTCGGGAGCGGGAAGAATGGGGAGCGGAGAGTTTGAGTTGGAGATGCTCAGTGGAAATGCCGATAAGAACCTTCTGTGGACTGCTCGACCCACGTACGTGCATTTACATTACTGCTGCTGACAGCCGGGACCCTTTGCGCCCAGGAATACAGCTTCCGTAGTTTCGGCAATGCGGAAGGCCTCAACAACCTCGCGGTGCGGCAGATTTATCAGGACCACATAGGCTTCCTTTGGGTGAGCACGGAAAATGGAATCTACCGGTACGACGGAGACCGCTTTGAGGCATTTGGCCCCGCTCAGGGGCTTCCTGCGATTTCCGGGTCTGCATTTGGTGACGCTCCGGATGGAACGCTGCTGGTTGGAGGAGACTTTGGCCTCTATGACCTACGGGGCAATCACTTTGAAAGAGTCTCCGGCACATTCAAGACGGTCGACTGGGCGCAGGGCATTGAGTCGGACGGAAAAGGGCACACATTCCTTGGAACAGATGTTGGGCTGGTCGAACTCATTTCCACCGCCGGTAAGACTGGATTTCAAATGCGTGTGCTTCCTCGAGTGGCCGGAGTCTCGGAGGCCGGCGCCTACGGCGTCCTGGCGGATGGCGATGTTCTTTGGTATGGATGTGGGCTGCAACTCTGCCAAATGGACCAGGACGGAACTCGAGTCTTTGGAGAGGAAAGCGGTCTCCCGAAACTCGCGATAGTGGTGATTCGGAAGGACGTCTCTGGCAATATTTGGGTGCGGGCGAAGAGCGAGGGCGTCTTCGTGTTGCAGGCCGGACAAAAGCGGTTTCAACGACCGGACTCGCCGGTTCCAGGGAGCACGATGGGGGGAGTTCCGCAAACTGACACCGATGGGAGGATGCTGCTGCCCACCGCAAACGGCTTGCTCATTCATGGTAAGACGGGCTGGCAGAAGGTTGACCGCTCCGCAGGACTACGCGGAGATGTCTATTCAGCTTTCGAAGATCGGCAACGCTCGCTCTGGATCGGCCTCGCGGGACGAGGTTTGGTCCAATGGCGGGGCTATCAGGAATGGGAGACTTACTCGACGAGCAGCGGGCTGGCAAGCGACGTCGTGTACGAGATTCTGCCGCGGCCGGATGGAACAATGTGGGTTGGCACCGAAGGAGGATTGCTGCGTGGACAGCGGGAGAAGTCGGGCATCCAGTGGACAAAGATCCCAGAGTTGACCGGATTTCCGGTTCATGCTGTTCGCGAGGCTCCGAATGGAGATTTGTGGATAGGAACCGAGATGCGAGGTGTGGGACGCTTCGAAGTGAAGTCCGGCCATGTTCACTGGTTTGGCGAGTCACAGGGTCTTGTGGGCAAGGCGGGATACATTCTGCAGGTCGATCGCGAGGGACGGCTCTGGGCCGGAACCGAGGCAGGGCTCTTTGTGGCCACAGAGCCATACCATAAGTTCTCGCAAGTTGCCGAATTGCCGCCTGCACGAATCTTTGCGGTGACCGAGGGGACGGATGGAGCAATTTGGGTGGGCGGGATCGAAGGGTTGTTCCGATATGCAGATGGGAAATGGTCGCATTGGAATCGCAGCGATGGGCTAAGTAATCAGCAAATACTCTCATTAGGACCGGGAACGAACGGGACCATCTGGATCGGCTATCGCTTCGGCGGTGGAATCGATCGCGTTCACATGCAATCTGGCGGACTGGTTGTTGAAAAGGGAGTGCAAAGACGGGGCAGCAATGGGATGGTGTACTTCCTGAAGTCCGACGCCGCGGGACACTTGTGGGTGGGCACCGAGTGGGGAGTGGATGTTTGGGACGGTTCGCACTGGAGCCACTACGACGCAGAGGACGGGTTGGCGTGGAACGACTGCGACCTGAATGCATTCGCCTCAGAAGCAGATGGAACAGTCTGGATCGGAACCAGCGGTGGACTATCCCTGTTCCGACCGCGACCGAACGCGGCTTCTGCGGGACCGCCGGAGGTGGTCTTCACCAAGCTCGTGATGGGTCAAACGGAGATTTCGGCGCTGAACCCGCCTTCGTCAGGCGTTCATGCCAAATCGCTCCTGGCACGTTTCTCCGCGTTGAATGCTTCCAGGGCAAACGGAGCCCTTTTTCGCTACAGGCTCGTGGGTGCGAATTCGACCTGGACCGAGACGTCGGAAAGAGAACTTCAGTTTGCGCAATTGGCTCCTGGAACGTATCGGCTTGAGATTGAGGCGCAGGAAGGTGATGGAATATGGAGCGACAATGCTGCCAAGTTCTCATTCAGGATCCTGACTCCGTGGTATGCGTCGTGGTGGTTTATCGGCCTGTGCGTTGCGGTTCCTGTTTCCGGAGCCGGAAGTATGATGCGACTGCGGTTCCTGGTTGCCCAAAGAAGAGAGCGCGAGCACCAGCAGTTGAAGGTTGCTCACGATGAGATCAGGAGTCTTGCCTTCTACGATCCTTTGACGAGTCTTCCAAATCGCCGTCTGCTATTGAACAGGCTGCAGCAAACCCTCGCCGCGAGCACCCGAAACAGCCGCAAGCGGGCCCTGCTGTTCGTCGATCTGGACAATTTCAAAACATTGAACGACACGCTGGGTCATCAGACGGGCGATCTTCTGCTACAAGAAGTGGCGCGGCGACTCACCAAGTGCGTCCGCGAATCGGACACCGTCGCGCGGTTAGGCGGAGACGAATTCGTGGTGATGCTCGAAGACCTGAGTGAGGGCCCCGAGGAG
>Ga0187847_10001589_pt1 | contig 20071 bp, 17 predicted proteins | sample June2016WEW_4_10_FD_132458 | JGI IMG/M metagenome (GOLD analysis project Ga0187847, IMG submission 132458) | Peatland microbial communities from SPRUCE experiment site at the Marcell Experimental Forest, Minnesota, USA - June2016WEW_4_10 | ecosystem: Environmental > Terrestrial > Soil >...
CGGCAGTGATTGTCCCGAACACCGCCTAGGATGGATCGCATTCGATTCGCCATGGGAGCTACAATGACTTGTGAGAAAAATTCTTGTTATCGTGATTGGTCTCGCAGTCGTGGCGTCGGTTGCGATTCTGTTGACGCAATCAGCCCCGCCAGTGGTTGACCTGCCATCTCCTATCACCACCTTGGGCCAAGCTACTCCCATCATCGTCCATGTTCACGATCCGCACGGCATTCGGAGTGTCGAAGCCTTTGTCGAGCAGAATGGCGTCCAGTATCGCGTTTGGGGAACCAACCAACTTTCGCCCGTGGCCGATGGTATATGGAACTTTTCCGCCGGCGTCAAAACCACGCCCCAGCTCAAAGACGGCAGCGCAAAACTCATATTTCTAGCGACCTCGAACAGTTTGCTGCACAAGACAGCACGCTGGGAGGGGCCGGTGACGGTAGTGACGCGCCCGCCGACCGTTAGTGTTGATTCCGACCAGCACTACCTGTACCTGGGCATGGCTGATCTCGCGACTTTCAATATCTCCGGTACCTGGACGGAAGGGGGCGTGAGAGTCGGCGATCAGACATTTCGCGCGTGGCCCATGCCCGGCGGCAGACCTGGTTTCTTCTCGCTCTTCGCCTTCGCGTGGAATATGCCACCCGGGACAATCCCGGTCGTTTACGCCTCGAATGGCGCGGGCAACGATGTGACCAGCTCGATCGTGTTCCAGTTTCCCAAGAAGGAGCAACCGAAATACACGGTTCACGACTTGCAGATCAGCGATCAGTTCATGCAGAAAGTGATCAACGAGCTTGATCCGAATGGCTCGGGAGATCCGGTGGCGCGTTTTGTGAAAATCAATAGCGAAATGCGGCGCGCCAACAACAAGGTACTTTCCGATCTCCGACTCAAGACCGCAGACCACTTCCTCTGGTCGCAGCCTTTCCTGAGACAGTCTCATTCGCAGGCGGAAGCCAGTTTTGCGGACACTCGAAACTACATCTACAAAGGAGCGAAGATCGATCAGCAAGTGCACCTTGGATACGATCTCGCGGCGACGCAGCATGTCGGCGTGGAGGCGTCCAATGATGGCCGCGTGGTGTACGCAGCTCCGCTCGGCATCTACGGCAATTGCATCGTCGTGGACCATGGCTATGGACTGCAGACGATTTATGGCCATTTGAGCCAGATCAATGTCCACGAAGGCGACATGGTGAAGCGAGGCCAGGTGATGGGCACCAGTGGCCAGACCGGTATGGCCGGAGGCGACCACATTCACTTCGCCATGCAGCTCGATGGCGTTCAAATCGACCCCAAGGAATGGTGGGACGGCCACTGGATCAAAGATCACATTGCAAAACGAGTGGACCTACCGGGATTCAGCGACTGAGGTCCTCCGCTGTAACCAATAAAATCACCATAATCGCTTGATTATAATGGATTTGCAGGTTACTGAAGGGATTAAACTGAACACAGAACAGTGACCGCGCTTCCGCAGTTGAGATCACTTCGAACGGTGTCAAACCTCACAGACAGCGGCCGCTTGCGCGGTCTAGTATTTGTCCGGAGGACGAAAAACTGAATACCACAAATTGGTGGCCCGGCCTCGCTAAAGGGTGAGTGCATCTCATCCAGCCGCCGCTCGACGGCAAGGGGCCGGGCTTTGTTTGTTATCCCGAAAGAAGTGAGGCTCCGTAGTTCTCCGCAAGGCTACAAGCCAAATTCAATCCCTCTGCGCTCGCGTCCCAACGCCACCACCACCGTTGCCAGCGTAAACACCACGAGAGCAGTCAACGCCATAGCATTCGCATAGCTGGTATGTTCGGCGAGCGTCGCCTCGATGTATGCGACCGAGCCGGCCAGAAGCACGCCGCACTGGTACGCGAATCCGGGAAGAAACCCGCGTACGGAGTCGGGCGACAATTCCGAAAGATGTGCTGGAATAATGCCCCACGCTCCCTGGACCATGAACTGGATCAGGAAGGCTCCAAGCACTAGCAAGGCCAGAGACGGAGCGTAGGCCCACAGCGGAATCACTGCGATAGCACAGACGAACGAGGCGATCATCGCCCGGCGACGTCCGAATCGGTCGGACAAATAGCCCACCAGCGTGCCCCCGAGAATCGCTCCCACCATGGAAATTGCGGTGATCACGGCTCGCTGCGTTGGCTTCATGCCCCACTGGCGCTGGAGAAAAGTTGGGAACATATCCTGTGTGCCGTGCGAGGCAAAGTTCATCATCATCATCAGCAGCGTCAAATAGAGAAATAATTTCCAGTTCGACAAGATCGCGCGGCCCAGATCGCTCCAGTTGGGATGACGGGTTTTCTTCCACACCTCGGATTCTTTCACTCGAAAGCGGACGAAGAGGCCGAGCAGCGCAGGGAGGCCTCCAATAAAAAACATCGGCCGCCAGCCCCATCTTGGAAATACAAAGTAGAAACAACCCGCCGCAAGAAGGTAGCCGAGCGCGTATCCCTGCTGCAGGACGCCGGAAAGAAATCCGCGCAGTCGCGGTGGTACTTTTTCCATGGCGAGCGAGGCTCCCACGCCCCACTCTCCGCCCATGCCGACGCCGAACAAGGCGCGCAGCACCAAAAAAGTAGTGAAACTATGTGCGAAACCAGTGGCGACCTCGACCGCGGAGTAAAAAATGAGGTCGAGCATCAGCGGGATGCGGCGACCGTAACGATCGGCCATCAATCCAAAGATAAATGCGCCCACTGGACGGAACGCTAACGTCAGCGTTATCGAGAACGCAATCTCTTTGTCGGAGCGATGGAACTCTTGGGCAATGGCCGTGAGTGATAGCACGACCAGGAAAAAGTCGAAGGCGTCCAGCGTCCACCCCATGAAGCCGGCGAAGACGGCCGCACCATGGCCATCGGTTTTCGGGGGAGTCGCGTAGTTTTCCGGCATAGATTTCCCTCTTCTGATCGGAGTTCGTCAATCGTGACGCGGATCAGAATACACGGGAAGAGCGTTTTCAGGGTGTGCCGGATTTCACGCCGATCGCCGTCCGCTGAACGCTGGCTAGGAGCGTGCCAGCGCGGCTTCGGCCGTCGTGGGGTCAATCACAGATCTCACTTCGGCGATGCGGTTCGCCGGGAATTGGCCGCGCCGGGCATGCTCGCGAATGATTTCCGGGTTTGGAGCAATGTAGACACAATAAATCTTGTCCTCCGCCACGTAACTTTGAACCCACTGAATCTGCGGCCCCAGCGTATGCACAATACCGCAAGAAGCCTGCGAAATTATTCGCAGTTGCTGAGCGGTCAATTTGCCCGCTCCCGGAATTTCACGCTCGATCACGTATCTAGGCACAGGCGCCTCCCTGGCGATGGACCACGACCCGAGCGTCATTCGCCCGAGCAGGAGTCATTATACGACATTGTCCATCGACATACTATAGATTATTCAGGACTGGAGAGCTGGCAGGAGGGTCCCGCGGCAGCTGCCCAGTCCGATGCGCCGGAATCCATCTCTTTCGCAAAATCCCCGCAGAATAACTTCGTCTCCATCCTCCAGAAATTTCCGCTCCTCGCCCGTCGGCAGCGTAACCGGATCCTTGCCGCGCGAGGTCAGTTCCAGCAGGCATCCACGTGCGGTCTTGTCCGCGCCAGACACCGTTCCACTAGCCAGCAAATCACCGGCCTGCAGATTGCAGCCATTGCTCGCATGATGAGTCAGCATCTGCGCCATGGTCCAGTACATGTCGCAAAAATTGCTTTTCCCCAAAACTAGGGGAGCGATTCCGGCTTCGCGCATGCGAGGGGAGAGCAGAGAAACTTCCAGCGTCAAGTCGAGTCCGCCGTGGTCCTGATCGCTCTGGTTAAGAAGATACGGCAATGGCGCCGGATCGCCTTCCGGGCGCGCGAATGCGGCCGCGCGAAAGGGAGCAAGCGCTTCCATCGTTACCACCCAGGGCGAGAGTGTCGTCGCAAAACTTTTTGACAGAAATGGCCCCAGCGGCTGATATTCCCAAGCCTGAATGTCGCGAGCGGACCAGTCATTCACCAGGCAGATTCCAAAAATATGTTCTTCCGCTGCGGCGATGGGAATAGTCTCTCCCAGCTTATTGGGAGTGCCTACAAAGAAACCCACCTCGAGTTCGTAATCCAGCGCCTTGGTCGGCCCGAACTTTGGAGCTGCCTCGCCGTCGCGCGTCTGGCCGCAGGGACGGCGGACCGGCGTTCCCGACGAAACCAGAGACGATGCTCTGCCGTGATAGCCAATCGGGACGTATTTATAATTCGGCAGCAGTGGATTATCGGGGCGGAACAACTTTCCGACATTCGTGGCGTGGAAAATCGATGCGTAGAAATCCGTGTAGTCCCCGACAGCCGCGGGCAAAAGCATCTCGACATCGGATTGCGCGACGAGATGACGCGAAGCGGCCTGGCGATCGGGGGCCGGCGCGTCTTGACGCAAAATCGCGTGAAGTCGCCGGCGCAAAGCGTGCCGCGGACCGGATCCCGCCGTCATAAGCGAATTCAGCGAACCCGAGGCACAAGCATTCGCCGCCAATCGCACGCTTTCATCCGCAAGCAATCCCTCACTTTGCATTCCGTCGAGGTCAAGGACGCGGTCTCCGATCGCGACTCCGACTCTCGTCCTGGCGCCCGCGTCGTGTCGGCGAAAAACGCCGAAGGGCAGATTCTGAATAGGAAAATCCGCGCCCGCCACGTTGGCGGACTCAACCCAGCTTTGGACCGTCGAATCGTGGGTCTCGTCGAGAATGGGTTTCATAGCAGATGCAGTAAGCGTAAGTCATCGATCGGCTCCATAAAAGAGCATGATCCAAAGGAAATCGCAAAACTTCGGCGCGCCGCTGCGATTTCATCTCGGCTTAGACGATGCTGCCGCCATGTCACTCCATCCAAAGCAAAATGGAACGCCTCCGCCGATTGTTCTTCCAGTAACTGCACGGCAACTTCGTTTTCCATTCCCTCCCGCAGAAACGCCGCCACCAGAAACAGATTGATAAAACCGTGCATCATTCCAGATGCGCTCTCGGGTTGATAAGTGAACCGGTGCACCGAGCGCAGCGGATGATGCAATCCCGCCGTCGCCTTGAAAGCCACGTTGGCAGCCGCGCACGAGCGAATGAACTCAATCACGCTCGCGGCAGCGGGAAATTTGTCGGCCGTCTCGCCGCCCGTCCGAATCTTGGCCTTGCGGCCGCACCCGGCCACCGCCGCGAGGCACTCGGCGCGATGATTCGCGGGAAATTCAAAATAAACCTTAAGTCCGCTGGGGGCGATGCCACAAATTTGCTTTAACTCGTCGGGGCTCGCAACCTTCGCCTCTATCGATTCGATGACGGCCCTTCGGGCGGGACGGGATCCGGCTTTTCTGGCGTTAAAGTTGCGAATCGTGGCAACATCGTCGACCACGTCGGGACCTAGAATTGCCGATAGCCGCCAGTTCGTGAAACCAGTTTGTGTGGTGGGAACTGGCAGTCCAGCCAATGCTTCTTTGAACTCGCCGAGTCGTGCGACCGGAACAATGAACCGTCCGAGAATCCATTGCCACTCCGAGCGCGTGTATTCGTCATAGTTGGCAACCGCCGCAGACATAGGTAACGCGGCCGGAGGAAACAGTCCCGCATAATCGATGAGGTCGCGGAGCAGGACGCGAGTCGCATTGGCCGCGGGGGCGCTTTGTTTTTCTTTCGCCAGAGTTTGTGAATTCATCGTCTTTGAATTTTGATGCTGCGAGAGGCGCAAGAAGATGCATTTTGCCGGTGCTGGCAAAATTGGCAGATCCTTCGCTTCAGGGTAAGAATGTTCTCACGACGGTTCAGTTAATTGCCATTCCTGAACTTTTTCCGCAATCCCTGCCAGCATTCGAAGTACTGATGATCGAGTTCGGAAGTCTCCAGCGCAAACTTCGTCGGCTGACACACGAAGCGAGTCTCGAACATGAAGGCCATGGTGTCACCGAGATACACGGGCTTCAGCTCGGCCTTGCTCGCCTTCTCAAATGTCTCGGCGTCAGGGCCATGACCTGCCATGCAGTTGTGCAGGCTGGCGCCCCCGGGCACGAATCCTTCCGCCTTGGCGTCATATTCGCCGCGAATCAATCCCATGAACTCGTTCATGAAGTTGCGATGAAACCATGGCGGACGAAACGTATGTTCGGACACCATCCATCGCGGGGGGAAAATCACGAAGTCAACATTCGCGGTTCCCGCAATCTCCGATGGCGAAGTCAGCACCGTGTAGATCGACGGGTCGGGATGGTCGAAGCTCACGGTGTTAATGCAATTGAAATTCGTCAGATCGTACTTGTAGGGCACGTAGTTCCCGTGCCACGCGACCACGTTCAGCGGCGAGTGGTCGATGGCCGCCGCCCAGAGTCTCCCCTGAAACTTGGTCACAATTCGGAAGTCGCCCTCGCGATCCTCAAATGCCGCGACCGGCGTAAGAAAGTCCCGCGGATTCGCCAGCCCATTTGCGCCAATCGGTCCCAGATCCGGCAGACGGAGCAGCGCGCCGTAGTTCTCGCAAATGTAGCCACGCGCTTCCTTCTCCAGAAGCTCGACGCGAAAACGAATTCCCCGTTGGATCACCGCAATCTCGCCAGGAGCGGCTTCGAGGACACCCATCTCGGTGCGCAGCAGCAAGCGTCCTTTCTGCGGCACAATCAACATCTCTCCGTCTGCGTTGTAGAAAAAGCGATCCGTCATCGAAGCATTGGCAACGTAAATATGAATTCCGACACCCGAATGGGTATGAGTGTTGCCATTGCCGGCCATCGTGATCAGGCCGTCGATGAAATCGGTGCGCTCCGAAAGAGGAGGAATTGGAATCGGCATCCAGCGCAACTGGTTCGGTGGCGTCGGCACCTCGTCGAATGGCGCGCTGCGCAACCTTCCTTGCGCGATCGGCTGAAATGGTTTGTGCGCCACCGAAGGACGCATCCGATACAGCCAAGTCCGGCGGTTGACGCCGCGCGGCGCCGTGAATGCCGTGCCGCTGAGTTGCTCCGCGTATAAACCATGCGCAACTTTTTGCGGAGAATTCTGGCCGCGCGGCAATACGCCATCTACCGCCTCGCTCACAAACTCATTGCCGAATCCCGACTGGTAGTGCAGCGATGTCGTCGTCTTCGCCAGCGTCTTCGTCTTTCCGTTCGTTCTCGCGTTAGCCATGCTTACCTTTAGGCGTTTCTACAGATTCCCTCGTCGCGCCTGCTCCATTTCGATGGATTCAAAGAGCGCCTTGAAATTTCCTTTCCCAAAACCACGGCTACCCTTGCGCTGGATCACTTCGAAAAACACCGTCGGCCGATCCTCAACCGGCTTCGAAAAAATCTGCAGCAGGTAGCCTTCCTCGTCACGGTCCACAAGGATACCGAGCGACTTCAACTCCGCCAAAGATTCTTCCACCGGCCCGACCCGCGACGTCAGCACGTCATAATAAGCGTCCGGGACGCGCAGAAAATCGAGCCCGTTGCGCTGCAGTTTTCCGACCGTATACATCACATCCTTGCACTGCAGCGCGATGTGTTGCGCGCCCGCCCCACCGTAGGCTTCGATATATTCCTGAATCTGGCTCTTGTTGCGCGCGGTTGCGGGTTCGTTGATGGGAAATTTTACGGAATGCGAATCATCCGACATTACGATGCTCATCAGCGCGCTGTATTCGGTCGAAATATCCTTGTCGTCGAACGTGATGTAACGATGGAAACCAAAAACCCGCGTGTAGTAATCCGCCCAGTACTGCATCTTGCCGAGTTCCACATTCCCCACAATGTGGTCGATGCGCAGAATGCCGCAGTCGTCCCCGGCGATCGGCGCTGCCATGTACCCCGGCAGAAACGGCCCCTTGTAATCCTTATATGAGATCAGCGAGTGGATGGTGTCGCCGTACGTGTGGACGGCTGCGCGGCGAATGGCTCCGTGTTCATCCTTTACATCATGCGGTTCTTCGGCCGGCTGCGCGCCTCGGCGCACGGCTTCGGCAAAGGCCTGATCCGCATCGTCCACTTCCAACGCGATGTCGCGGACGCCATCGCCATGCTTGCGGATGTGTTCCGCCGCCGCGTCGTCAGGCGTCATCGGCGTGGTCAAAATGAAATTCGCCTTGCCCTGGCTCATGGCATATGAAGCGCGCTGGCGCTGGCCAGTCTCCAGTCCGCTGTAAGCAACTTGCGAAAAGCCGAAGCCCTTGCGATAGAAATAAGCTGCTTGGCGCGCGTTGCCAACCCAGAATTCAACGTGGTGAATACGTTTAAGCTTGAGTGGGTTCTCCATTCCATTGCTCTCCCGAATTCCATCTTCGCATATTTTGTTGTTGCTCGGGCGCGTCACTGCGATTCCAATTCGATGCCATTTTTCTGGTTCCAGTTTGCGTGTACTACAATGCACCCGTGCGCATACTGACCTTGATCGTTCTGGTTCTAGCTTCCTCGCACCCCGTTCCGTCGTGGCAAATCCAGACCAGTGGCCTCGATACCAACCTGCGCGGCATCAGCGTCACCACAGACGGGCATTCCGGCAAGCATATCGTCTGGGCCTCCGGTTCAAACGGAGTCATTCTACGCTCGACCGACGATAGCAAACGATGGACGCAACTGCACGTTGCTGGCGGTGAAACCCTCGACTTTCGCGACGTCCAGGTTTTTGGAAACCGGACCGCTTACGTGATGTCGAGCGGCGATGGCAACAGATCCCGTATCTACAAAACCACCAATGCTGGACAGACCTGGGAACTTCAGTACACCGACAAGCGTCCTGGCTTTTTCCTTGATTCGCTAGCCTGCGATTCCGAAGTGCGTTGTTACGCACTGAGCGATCCGGTAGACGGCAAGTTCCTAATCCTAACTACCAGCGACGGCCAACATTGGAAAGAGTTGCCGCGGGATAAGATGCCACCTGCGCTTCCCGCCGAGGGCGCGTTCGCGGCCAGTGGGACCTCCATCGCCCTATGCCATGAAGATATTTATTTCGCCACCGGTGGCCCCGCGGCGCGCATCTTTCACTCCGCGGATCGCGGACGCTCCTGGACCGCAACCGAAACGCCCATGGCGAGCGGCAACGCGTCGAGCGGAATCTTCAGCGTAGCCTGCCACGCCCACAGCCTAGTCGCCGTAGGCGGCGATTACAAAGAACCAGCCAGCACAACTAAAGTGGCCGTCTACTCCAAAGATTCCGGCGCGACCTGGCATCTAGCCGAGCAGCAAGCCGGAGGCTACCGCTCCGCGGTCGTATTTCTATCCGACAACGATCTCGCAGCAGTCGGCCCCAACGGCACCGACATCACCCACGATGCCGGCGTTCACTGGACGCACACCGACGCGCTGAACCTGAACGCCGCCAGTTTTGCCGCCAACCAAGCCTGGTCCGTGGGCCCCAACGGCACGATCGCACGCTTCAATCCGCATTTGCCTTGAAATGGAGTACCTCGTGCACAAACTGCGCGGCAAATGCACTACTGTGTGTCTTTTGATGTCACATACGGGGATACAATTTTGGCGTTATCGTTTGCATCCGAGCGCCGCGCCGCAAAGCCTCGGGCCATGCCGCGATTCTGGCATGTAGCAAATCTTCCTACGGAGAGAACTTTGAAACTACGGATTCATTTGTCTCGAATTGCCCGAATCGCCGTCGCGGTCGGCGTTTTTAGCGCGGCCTCGCTTTCCACCGCCTTCGCCCAATCGCTCGATGACACGGAAGCCCGCAATCAGGAGACTTGGCGCGAAGCCATCGCGCAGACCTCGGTACCTGCGGAGGGTTGCTATCAGGCCTCTTACCCCAGCCTGACGTGGAACAAGATTGAATGCACAGTCGCGCCCAACATTCCCTACAGGCCGCGAACCGGGAGCATCAGTCAAACCGTAGGCGCCGGCAATGATTATGCCGCCAAAGTCACCACCGGACTAATCAATGAAACCACCGGCTCCTTCCCCACGGTCAAGGGAGTGAAGACGGAAACGGGCTTGCTTGGCCCGAATGATTACTCCCTTCAACTCAATTCGAACTTCATGAAAACGGCGGCCTGCAATGGCGCCAGTGACCCGGCCGAATGCAAGGATTGGGAGCAATTCGTCTATTCCTCGGGGTACCAGGAAGCATTTATGCAATATTGGCTGATCCATTACGACAACCACTGTCCTGATGGGTGGTTCAGCTACAGCAAAGATTGCTACACGAACAGCGATGCCGTGTTCGCGCCTCAGGCTGTGATCACCCAGCTTGAGAACCTAAAACTATCGGGTTCAGCGAAAAAGGGTGGGATCGATACACTCGTGTTCATCGTGGGAACGGAGGCGTACAGCACCACAGGATCCGATAGCGTCGTCGATCTTGCGACTGCCTGGAACGAGTCGGAGTTCAACATAATCGGCGACGGCGACGGTTCGCGTGCCCATTTCAACTCGGGCTCCTCCGTGACCGTGAAGGTCGCGGTGTCGAATGGGACCAAGGATGCGCCGGCCTGCGCGTCAAAGGCGGGAACGACAGCCGAGACCAATAACTTGAATCTGGGCAACTGCGCTGGCAAGGCAGGCGCCAAGCCCTATATTGAGTTTAGCGAATCGAATTGAGGTGGCCGCAGCGGCGGCTCATGAGCCACTTGCATGAGCCGGAGGATTTCTTCCCCGGCCTCACACTCTGCAACTTGCGCTGGTCCTAGCGCAGCTCTAGCGACACCAATTCCCCCGCGTTCTTCCCGGCCGCGCGATAGTTCACCGAAACCAGCCGGTTCGTCCACTCGCACGAAAACTGGTCTTCTCCAATCACCGTCAGCGATTTGTAATCCGCAGCGTGCATCTTGTACGTCGTCATCCCGCTCAAAATCGTAACCGTGGCTTCGGGAGGCTTCGAGCAATCGCTGCTCACGATCTTGCCTTTCAGAAACAGCACCGTCCCAGTCGTTCCCGGCTTTGCGGGCGCGGGTTTGGGAGGAGCGTCCGCATCCTCATCGTCATCTTCAGTCTTGGCTGACGCCGTGCTTGAACCCTTCGCCGCCGCGCCACTTCCCGCTCCAGGAGTACTCGCCGCGCCCGCTGGCGTCTCGCTTTCCCCCGCACGCAGCGGACGCACTCCATACTTCTGCAGCGTCTCCAAGTCTTCCAATTGCTGCTTCGCCGCCGCTGCCGCCTGCCGATCCGGTCCCTCTCTCAGTCGCGTAAACACGTCCCGCGCCAGATCCCACTTCTTGCTGGCAACATAAATCTGTCCCAGGTTGAACTGGTACTCCAGGTTCCGCGGCGACAACGCAATCGCCTGCCGCTCCGCCTCGAGCGCGGAGTTGTTTCCTCCGCCTTCCACTCGCGCCATGGCCAGCATGTTGTAAGCGTCGGCGAAGTCCGGATACCAATCCGTAACCGCGTGCAAATCCTGCATTGTGTTCGCCAGCCCCTGGATCTCCTGTTTCGTCGCCTGCGCTTTCCGATACTTCAGCGCTGCGCGGTAATACCAGATCCAGGGATCGCGCTGATTCAACTCCGCTGCTTTCTCCAGTTCGTCGGCGGCTCCGTCAAACTTCTGGTGGCGGATATATTCCCAGGCCAGCCCGCGATGCGCCACCTCATTATCTTTGGGATCGGCCGCCAACTGCTGCAATTCGTGCAGCGCCTGATCACGATGCTCCGGTAGGCGCGCCATGACGTCGTCAATCACCGCTTGCGCGTCGTCGTCCTTAACCGGAGTGATCTCCATCGTGACGTCGTCCGCGGTGAATGGCGGCGCGAAATGATCCGGCTGCTGAATGTCTACTGGATCCAGAATCGGCTTCTTCGACTGATCAAGCGCTACGCCTAACATGCCCTGCGTCTTGAAGTAGTCTTTCACCGCGTCTTCCATTTGCGCCGGCGTCATGTCGAACGCCTGCACTGTCGCCTTCTCCACCGGCACTTTCTGATTCTCCACCAGATCGAAGTAGGTCCCTACCTGCGAGATCTTCTTCTTGTTCAGCAGATAGTGGACAACCATCCAGGACTGCGCGTAGTACAGGGTGTGGTGCGTCCCCTCGCGCATCCCCGACTCGTCATGCTTCATCGTGAACAGGTCCGTCATCGACAGCCAGACAGGGGAACTCACCAACTGCGTCAGCGACTGCGGCGTATTCGGGTTCCGCACCATGGGATTCATGTCGTCGAAGGCGTTCTCGTGCCACTCGGACTGCAGTTCCGGATCGCCACCCAGCTCCACTTCTTTGCCGATATAGATCGATCCGAAATACTCCGCCAAACCCTCGTCAAACCAGCTTTCGACCGGAGGATAGTTGTAATTCATAAAGTAATGCCCTAGCGAGTGCGCGACTGCGTGCCATGGATTCGCCTCAAAAAGATTGAGCACTATATAAATCCGGTCCGGCGCGGGCACGTAAAACCCGCCCGCCATGCTCTGTTTCGAGGGAGCAATCAAACCATATTGCTTGTCGCTCTTCAGGGCGACCACTGTGATGGGCACTGACATTTTGAGCTTGTCTTTAAGAATCAGTTCTCCAAAAACCCCGCGCATCTGCTCCAGCCGCAAAGCCACTTCCCGCCCGCGCTTTTCCCCGGCGTCTGTGATCACGGAGAAATGCGGAGAACGCACTTCGATCCACTTGGGCTCATCTTTGGCGAATGCCAGAGTCGAGAAACAACCCAAGATCAGCCAGCTAAACATCGCGGTGGCGACAGCGAACCTGCGTTTCACGATAGGGTCCTTCCCCAAAAATGCTAGCACGCCCGATGGAGCGACGGGCGTCATTTCGGCAGGCGCTCGCGTGTTTACTGTTCACCTTTGCCATGGAATACTTTGCCATCAATGCTGCGTGCAAGCTACACTCTCGCAAGTGAACTCGGCCCCTTCTACACGTCTCGCCTGGATCGACTGGATGCGCGGATTGGCTTGCGTCCTGATGTTCCAGACTCACTGTTACGACTCCTGGCTCGGCGGAGATGCCCGCAACACTGGCTTCCTGAAAGCATCGATACGTCTAGGCACGCTTCCCGCGCCTCTGTTTCTTTTTCTCGCTGGAGTTTCGTTCGCCTTGGTCACCGACAAACTCATTCGCAAAGGCCTGACTCCTGCTGAGATCACCCGCAAGATGGCTCGTCGCGGGGCGGAAATCCTGGCTTTCGGACTCCTCTTTCGCCTGCAGGAATTTCTGATTGCCTGGGGATGGGCTCCTTGGTCTGACTTACTTCGCGTGGACGTGCTGAACATCATCGGATTATCGATGATCCTGATGGCGCTCACCTGCGGAATGGTTCTGTTCGTCGAGGGACGAGCGTCTCGATCCGTTCAGGCAGAACGCAGTTCGGCAGTCACCTCGAATCCTCGTGGGCAATTCCGAATCGTCATCGTTTCCATCGGCGTCACAGCTCTGATTGCACTGCTTACTCCGCCTCTCTACACGAACTGGAGACCGACTTGGCTGCCTTGGCCGCTCGAGTCCTACATTGATGGATGCCACAATCTCGGCGCTCCACAGCCTTGGCTTTTCCCGCTCTTTCCGTGGGCTGCATTCGCGTTTGCGGGCTTGGCTGCGGGATTCATCCTCTTCAGTGATCAGGCTCGCGATCAAGTGGTAAAAACTCTGGCTCTGTTTGCAGGCGTGGGAGCCGCTGCCATTCTCGTGGCGCGACAACTTGATCACTCTTCTTTCTATCTGTATTCGACTTACGATTACTGGCACACTAGCCCGAACTTTCTCATGATGCGTATTGGCATGTTGTTAGTGATCTGCTTCGTGAGTTATGCGTGGTGTCGATGGGGTCTCGGAACCTGGGGATTCAGTCCGCTAATTCAGCTGGGACAAACGTCCTTGCTCGTTTATTGGGTGCACATTGAATTCGTTTACGGACGTTTCTCGCTGCTGCCGAAGCGAGCGCAAACCATCGCGGGCGCTTCGTGGGGGCTGTTGGAGATTACCGTCTTCATGCTGATTCTCTCGCTGCTTCGCACGCGAATCGACGGGAAGAGAATCGATTGGAAAAGAATGACGGGAAGAGTTCAGACTGCGTAGGATGGCTTCGTTTTGACGTGGGGGCGGGAGTCCGGAAAAGAATCCTCATCGCCTCCCCAACCGGAACGACGCGCGATGAGAGATTGCCTCGAAGGGATGGGGGTGATCCGCGAACGCGACATCCAGCCTGGAGTTTCGACCGCGGTCCGGACCTTTGCTTCCGGAGATGAAGCAGCTTCGGCAGGAACATGAGCGGACGAGACAAATGTGATGGTTAGGGAAATCCCTTGCTGCTTGCGGCGGTGGAATCCCGCTCATCGCATACTCCGCGATGAGTGGGGCACCCGGCAGCAGAACTTTTTACCGTGGCTTTACATCTTCATGACAACTGGCTCGGCCTTCTTTGGTAAGGTTTCGTGGCAACACGGACTTACGATTTTCATTGGGAGGTAAGGGAACCATGACCACGAAGATTCGCAGATTTATCACAGCGGCGTTTACGGTTGCAGCCCTGGCACTCACGACCAGCGCTGCCATGGCGCAGGCGGCACAGAGCTACACGGGCAATTGGCCTGCGACAGTGACCGAGTCGCAGCGCGACAACGGCACGGACTGCCTGACTCTGACCGACGATGGCAGCTACGGCTTTCCGCACAGCGGCGAGGCCGTGCTCAATGGCCAGAACAGCTCGTATCCCGGCTATTTCACAGTCGTCAATGGGATCATCACTGTTACTTTCACCGAACCGTCGGGCGAGGGCGACTGTTGTGACTATCTTGTGTTTACGGCTCGCGCCAGTAACGGCAAAATCGGCAAGGGGGTTTTCAATTATTTCGGCATCACCGACATCGGTCTGGTGGCGTTTGGCAAGAAGGACGGCTGCTCAGATCGTCAATAGGGACGGCCGGCGGACGCATCTTGCCTTCTGGGAAAGTCTCACGCTGCTTGTCACCGTGGAATCCTACTCATCGCACAGAACGCGATGAGTGGGGCACCCGGTTAACTGCACCAGTGGAATTCCACCCGGGCTACTGAAGACTGAGGTTTATTTCTGGTTTATTGCAGTTGATCCGCAGCACGTTTTCTCCACGGCTGGCGAAATCGCCTGCCACCGTGGCGGACTGGTCGTAATTGGCCGCCTCCGAGGTTACCTGCACACGGATACTATGTTTGCCGGCCGATACCTGCATCGCATGCAATTCATGACCTTCCACGTGATGGAACACGACCAGACGCTTCTTGTCGGTTCCTTCTAGTCGACGCTGATACGTCAGCTGATCATCGACCCAGATCGACAACTGACCCTCCGCAAATTTGTGATCGACTTCGAGTTCCAACATGGCTGGAGGCGTTGCCGTAGAAACCGCAGGAGAGCTTACACGCTCCACTTTCGCAGATTTATCTGCAGGTATCGCGGCTTTGGCAGCCGAAGCGACCACCTTGGGGTGAGTCGAGCTTGGCGCCGGAGTGGTTGTGATTCGTGGGGTGGCGGCTGGCGCGACGGGAGTCGCGGGCTGAACGGTGATCACGGGATCATTGGTTGGCATCGCCTCGGCCGCTGCGATCGCCTCCGCGGCTGTCATTCGCTTGGTGGCGGTGGTTGTCGGCGTTGTCGAGCGATGGTCGGCTTGCGGTGACACCGGGTGGTGGCGAGTCGCAATTATCCGGATACCGAGGAGAAATCCAACCAGAAGAACGGCGCCGACCAAGGCTCGCTTCCGAATCTTCATTAACAAACTCCTTGTGGCATCGTGTGCGAAATGCAGAGAGTGAACGCGAGACTGGACTTTAGCGGCAACTGCCGACGGCGTGCTCACAATTGACGATCGCGTTCTTTTCTTCTGGTCCAGGATTTCTTTCACGATGGGTCGGAACTCCTGATCTTTCGCCTTGCTCCACGGCTCACGCCCTTGCTGCATGTGCTGGATGTCGAGCACCATTTCCAACCCGCGCTGGTACCGCAGAGCGGGCTCCTTGGCGATGGCGCGGTCAATAATGAAATCGAGTCCTTTGGGCAACTCAGCATTCAGCAGGGTCGCCGCCAGCGGGTCGCGGTTCACCACCTTGAATGAAACCGTCACGGCACTATTGCCTTGAAACGGCCGGTGACCGGTGACCATGGTGTAGAGGACCACACCTAGGGAAAACAGATCGGAGCGCCCGTCGACCGCTTCGCCATTCAATTGTTCGGGCGACATGTAAGCGGGCGTGCCCAGCGCGCGTCCGGCCAACGTTTGGTTGGCTAGGTTCAGTTTTGCTATTCCGAAGTCGGCGATTTTGGCATGGCCGTCCTCGGTCAAAAGAATGTTTGCGGGCTTCAGATCGCGGTGCACGACGCCTTGACCATGAGCGCAATCCAGCGCCTCCGCCAATTCCAGCGTGAGTTGAAGTGCCGTCTCTACCGGCAGTTTGTGCTCGCTGTCTGAAAGCAGCTTGTCCAGGGACTGCCCGCCGACAAATTCCATCACGATGTAAGGAGAGTGGGACTCCGGTTCCTCGCCCACATCGAAGATGGTCACGATTCCGGGATGGGACAGGCGGCCGGCAGCTTCGGCTTCTCGCGCAAAACGCTCGCGGTACTCTCGCTCGTCTTCCGGCGCAAGGCCGACCAGCGAAACGGTTTTGACGGCGACAACGCGATTGATTCTTGGATCGCGCGCCTTGTAAACAACACCCATGGCTCCTCGGCCCAATTCAGCCAGGATCTCGTATCGCCCAAAACGTTCGCGCCCGCGATCTTCCATAGGTTTTCCTGAGGCTTCGTTCTTTCGCTGTAACGCCGTCAGAACAACGCACTCAGCCCGTAGCAATTTGCGCGTCCTGTGCGGCAGGGAGCGCACAGGGGTGCGGTGGATGTCTGATATTGTCCACTGGAAGGGCAAATTGCTCCAAGTTACCAACGTGTTTTCAGGCTTCGGAAGCCCCGCTGGGCAAGCCTTCTGGGGGCAAGATGTAATCTGGGCGGCCGTAGGAAGGGCGGGTTGCTCTAGCCACCGGCCGACAATTGCATAATCGCGTTACCCATCAGTTTCAGGCCTACTCCCCAATTCTGACGCGCTCTGGCGCCGTCGCCGCCATAGCCGCTGGCATAAAAAGTGAAGTAAAACCCCTCGCGAACGCCGTTTTCCTCACCGTAGTAACACCGGCGCACGCACACCTCCGCCGATGCCGGCATCTCCGGCGCCCGCCGCAGTAACGCAGTCAGCTTTTTGGCAAACTGTTCGTGGGCGGGTAGAGATTCCCGCAGCGAAGATTCGGGCGACGGGGACTCGAGCGGCAAAGATCGACTTGAATCAATCTCGGAAAATACGAGGTCTACATAACTCGCGAATTTGTGAGAGGCATTGTAGATTTCTTCCTCCGCGTTCAGATCCGTCGTCTCCCAGGCATCGCATTTTGCCGTCTCTAGCAAGCTTCGGGCTGAGTTTACCGTGCGCAGAAATTCTCCTAGTTCGGGGAATTTTTGCGCCTCTGCAATCGCCTCTCCGATATTGGCAAACAACTCTGGATGCCGCTTCAAATCAACATAAGCGATGGCGCCCGACGGATCCTTCCAGGGGAAATCGAGCACTGCATCTTCCCGTCCCAGTTCGATCGAGAAATCAACATCCATCAGAGCCTCATCCCTGAAAACCTGCGCAGGAAGCTCACGATCCCGCGCTCCGCCCAATAGCCGTCGTCATAACCGCCGTCACGGCTGTTCCCGGCTCCGGGACGAGAACCGACGGGCGAACCGATAAACGCGCAGTGGCCGCCATCCGGCGTTTCAATAAAGGTCATGTTCGGATTCGACGAAATCTTGCTTCGCGTCTCCGCCGTGATGCGAATGAACGGATCGTTTGCGGCGTATAGGATCAGGGCCGGCACCGCGATCCGCTCCAGGACGTGCGCGGCCGAGGCGCGGTCGTAATAATCGTCGACGCCGGTGAAGCCGCAATAGTAAGCCGTCACCTTATCATCAAATTCGCGGAGGCTTCGGATGCCGCGCAGGCGGCTCACGTCGAAGTGGCCAGGAAACAGCCGCGCTTTCTGCAGCATTCGGCGGCGCAGCGCCCACAAGAAATATTTTTCGTAAATACGGTTCGAGGGATCGTGCAAGGTGTCCGAGGAAACGGCCAGATCGATCGCCGGACAACACGCCGCAACCGCGCAAAACTGCGGCGGCCCCTCGGATCCCCACTCCCCCGCCAACTTCAGCACGATGTTACCGCCCATCGAAAATCCCACCAGTGCCAGGCGCGAGACGCCATCGCGCGCAATGACTTGCCGCGCTACCTCCGCGACGTCATTCGACAACCCCGAGTGATAAAGCACGGGAGCGAGCGCGTCCGTACCTCCACAGTTGCGCTGGTTATAGCGGATGACGTTCATGCCCGCCGCAAGCGCCTTCTCGGTTATGCCCAGCATGTACTGCGATTCGCTTGAGCCTTCAAGGCCGTGAACAATAATGATGGTCAGGGCCTGCGTTCGATCCGACTGCCAGTGGCAATGGCAAAGCACCTGGACGCCGGGCTCGACTTCGATGAGACGCTCCTCGGGCGCAGCTACGCGAATCCGTCGCTGCATGAGAAAGCTGGCAACGGTTTGCACGTGGCCGCCGCGCAGCCAGCGGCGCGGTTTGAAAGACTGCGTCTCTTCGGGTGTTTGCGTAGTACCCACACTTTGATTTTAAATAGAAGACAGCAATTTTCTTCGCGGAGTTTTTCTCATGCCCATCTTCGAGTACATCTGCCAGGAGTGCCACCACGAGTTCGAGGCCTTGGTCTTCGGCAAACAAAAAGCCGAGTGCCCGAAATGCGAGAGCAAGAAACTGGAGCCGCAACTCTCCGTGTTCGCGGTGTCGTCGAAGAGTGCAGCGCCTAGCCGCGCCTCGATGCCGGCGGGACCTTGCGGATCGTGCGGCAACCCGAACGGCCCCGGATCCTGCTCGATGAAGAATTTCGACTAGTTTTCGGTCTCCCTGTTTCCCTCTTCCTACTTCCCTCTACGATTCCGCAGCGAACGCAATGGTACTTCAGGAACTCCCCTCGGGTAACTGATGTGACGTTTCGCGTCGTGGCCTGCTTGGTTATGATCCGCCTGAGTCGTGAGCTTGAAACAGCGCGTGGACTCGGAGCGAAAATGGATCGGCGCAGAGAGCGCAGACTGAAGCTGGAATTGCCGGTACGCATCTGGGGAGTGGACAGGATGGCACGTCCCTTCGCGGAGATTGTTCGCGTTGGCAACGTCAGCAACCGTGGCGCGGTTCTGACCGGTGTGCGCTCCAAGGTTCAGACTGGCGAAGTACTCGACGTTCAACTCGGCGCATCGCGAGCTCAGTTTCGCATTGCTTGGACGAGTCTTTCGGGAGAGGCCGGAATACAGGCTCTGGCATTTGAGCCTCCCATATGGGGTATCGGCCTCCCCAAAGTTTTCGACATGGTGGGGACCGGATAGGCCTACGCCGAACGGCATTGATCGGCCAACTAACGTGGATTCACGTGGCCGGTTCCCACTTTTGTTTCTGCAGCTGGCTTCGTGGTTTTCTCAGTTAGAAATCTGCTGAACACTTCATTGGATAAGAGGCGTCCGCGGGCGGTTAGGCGGATGTTGGAGCCTTGTTGCTCGAGCAGGCCTTCGCTTATGCACGATTCGATTGCGGAGGATAGGAAACCGTTTTCTCGGCTGCGCTCAGGATAACAATTCATTATGGGAGGCAGGTCGATTCCGCGGTTCAGGCGCAGTCCGAGGAAGAAATGTTCTTCGATCGCCGCTCGTGGCGAGACTGGCGTGACGCTTGGCGGAACTCGATTCATGTAGGCATCGAGTGAATCGGGAGTCGCAAAGCGCACCGCATGGCAATCCTCGCGAAGAGATGCGGGAAGCATCGAATGCGCGTCTACCCCGAAGCCGAGATAGGGTTGGCGGGTCCAATATTTCAGGTTGTGGCGCGACTCGTTTTTATGTAACTGCGAACCTTTATGTAACGGAGAGCCGGCGCGGGCGAAATTGGAAATTTCGTACTGCACGATGCCGGCGGAGTCCAGCATGTCGCATGCTTGCTGGTAGAAATCCGCGGTCGCATCGTCATCGGGAACGAAGTGAGCGTGGTAGCGGGCTCCTCCGGCGATCAGTTCCCTGCCCAGGCGCGAATCTTCATCCACTTCAAGCATGTAAACGCTGACGTGCGGAACGCC
>Ga0187847_10001591_pt1 | contig 20044 bp, 13 predicted proteins | sample June2016WEW_4_10_FD_132458 | JGI IMG/M metagenome (GOLD analysis project Ga0187847, IMG submission 132458) | Peatland microbial communities from SPRUCE experiment site at the Marcell Experimental Forest, Minnesota, USA - June2016WEW_4_10 | ecosystem: Environmental > Terrestrial > Soil >...
CCCATGCATCCCCAGCCGCTCGAAGATCTTCGTCTCCCTGGTCCGGAACCGCTCCAGAATCCCCGCCTCCTTGCCCTCGTTCAGGTGGTAGATTCTCAGCTCATACACTGTCTCATCCATCACCCCGGCGCCCGCCGCCTGCGCGGCAAACGCTTCTCCCACGCCACCTCCCATCATCGCCGCCGCTCCCAACCCCATCAACAACTCGCGTCGTTTCATATCGCCTCCACTCCCGTCCCAACCCAACATGCCAGCCGTCAACTTACAACCTGCAACTCACAACCTGCAACTCCCGATATACTCATCTCCACGCCATGAACATCACCCGACGCCGCGGAGCCATTGCCCTTGCCATCACCCTCGGTGTGCTCGTAGTCGTTGGCCTCGTCGTCTTCAACATCGCCTGGATCATCCTCAACGAGCGCCGCCTCGCCCTGGTAGTCCTTGGCCTCATTCTCTTCGGTCTGCTCACCGCCGGAGTCGTCCTCAACACCGTCTTCCTGGTCCGCGAAGTCCGCCGCAACGAGCGCCAGGACTCTTTCCTCAACGCCGTCACCCACGAACTCAAGACCCCCATCGCATCCATCCGCCTCTATCTCGAAACCCTCCAGAGCCGCAACGTCCCCGAGCCTCAGCGCCAGCAGTTCTACAACATCATGCTCGCCGACTCCGACCGCCTCCTCGCCACCGTCGAGCAGGTCCTCAAGGCCGGCGAACTCGGCTCCCGCCGTCCCCAGGACCGCACTCTCATCGAGCTCGCCCCGCTGGTCGCCGACTGCATCGCCATCACCCTCCAGCGCCACCACCTCCCGCCCGAATCCATCCAGCTCGCCCCCGTCCCCGGCAACGTCCGCCTGCACGTTCGCGCCGTCCCCGAGGACCTCCGCACCGCAGTCCTCAACCTCCTCGAAAACGCCGTCAAGTACTCCCCTGAATCCATTCGCGTCCTCTGCTCGTTCTCCATCGTCGAATACAGCAACGTCGCCCTCACCGTCACCGACACTGGCGTCGGCATCGCACCCGACCAGCTCAAGCGCATCTTCAAGCGCTTCTACCGCGTCCCCGGTCGCAACGCAGTACGCATCAAGGGCACCGGCCTCGGCCTCTTCCTGGTTCGCGCCATCGCCCGCCAGCACGGCGGCAGCATCTCCGCCGCCAGCCCCGGCCCCAACCTCGGCACCACCATCACCCTCACCCTCCCCCTCGCCAATCCCGCAGAGCCGAGAGTGTCATAATCTTGGTCGAGACAGTAATAATGAGGAGCTATATGGACGGATGGAATCTGCTTGTTGAAGCAACTATTACGGCCTTTCATTTTGACCATGAAAAAATGGAAATGAAGATCGATGTGCGATGCCATTGGGATGGCGGATATAACAAAAGAATCATCGTGAGTGGAATTGATCGTCTCGCTATTGAGGAAATGCGGGAGTACAACATTATTTTCCAGGTGACACAATTTGGTGCTGAAGAGGCCATGGATGAAAATTCTGGATGTGCTTCAAAACTATTTTTTTTGATGCAAGAAAGAGATATGGTCGCTTCGGATCGAAATTGGCCATATTTAGAAGAAAAACTATCGCTTATTCGAGATGGAAGACTAAAGCTAATAGAAATTGAACCTGTCTGTGGCGCATCCATCATCGTTTTGGCAGAGAGCATCAAGCTTGAGGCTATAGAGAATTAGAAGCGAAAACGCAATTATGAACCCATCTCCACTCATCGCCCTCATCGAAGACGAAGAGCACCTCGCCCAGGGTCTGCTCTTCAATCTCGCCGCCGAGGGATACCGCACTCATCACGAATCCGACGGCGACGCCGCACTCGCCTACCTCCTCGACCCGCCCGAAAAAATCGCCGCCATCGTCCTCGACTGCATGTTGCCCGGCGCCGACGGATTCACCATCGCCCGCGTTCTGCGCGACGCCCAGTGCTACACTCCCATCCTCATGCTCACCGCGCGCTCCCGTCCCGAGGACATCCTCGCCGGCCTCGAAGCCGGTGCCGACGACTATCTCCCAAAGCCCTTCGACCTCAACATCCTCCTCGTCCGCATCAAGTCCCTCCTCCGACGCACCGCGTGGCAATCCACGACGCCCGCCGAATCGTCATCCCCTGGTGCTTCTTTGTCATCCCGCAGCGCAGCGGAGGGATCTGCTTCTCCATCCCCCGCCGACACATACACCTTCAACCTCCGCACCATCCGCTTCGACGCCCTCGAACTCGTCGCCCCTCACCGCACCACCCGTCTCACCGTCATGGAGGCGGACCTCCTCCGCTACCTCACCGACCGCGCCAACCAGATCGTCTCCCGCAAGCAGATCCTCGAAGAGGTCTGGCGTGTCCGCGAAGACACCGACACCCGCGCCATCGACAACTTCATCGTCCGCCTCCGCCGCTACATCGAGGACGACCCCGCCAACCCCGTCCACCTCACCACCGTCCGCGGCATCGGCTACCGCTTCCTCCCCATCCCCTGAGCGCTACCCACACTTGGCGCTAAAACCCGCTGCGCCCAATGATTGCGTCTTTGTCCACGAACAATACGTCTCAACCTCTAGTCACCTACTCGGAGTCTGCCATGAAATCGTTTCGCTTTGCCCGCCTGTCCTGGCTTCTTGCGTTCGTATCCATCTCGTTGTTCGTGTCGCCGTTGCGCGCGGCCCAGGCTGCGCCGTCTGCTAACACGCCAAAATCCAGCGCCGCAGTGACGGTTACCGATAACGGCCGCACATGGACGCTCGACAACGGGATTGTCAAAGCCACCATCACCAAGGACAGCGGCTCAATGCCATCGCTCCTCTATCATGGCGTCCAGATCATGGCCGCCAGCGGTGGCACATGGGAACACACTCCGCAGGGCGCGCCCCAGGTCACCAACTCCATCTCCATCGACCCGGCAACCAACGGTGGGCTGCGCGCCGAGGTCTCGATTAAAGGCATCTCCGGCGGCACGCACATGATGACGCCCGGCGCTCCCGGCGGCGGCACACTCTGCGACATCGAGCTTCGCTATTCCCTGGGCCGCGGAGACAGTGGCATCTACGTCTACTCCATCCTCTCTCATCCCGCCTCCTACCCTGCCGCCGGTGTTGGCGCGGAGGACCGCTACATCACCCGCCTCAACCAGTCCTTCGACTGGATCACCGTGGACAAGGACCGCAACATGCTCGAGGCCGCGCCCACGGACTGGGGCACCGGAGTGGTCGTCCACGCCAAAGAGCAGCGCATCATGAGCAAGGGCGTCTACAAGAACTCCGTTGAGCACAAATACAGCTACTCCGGCATGCAGTACAAGACCAGGGCCTACGGCTGGTCCAGCACGAAGTACCATATTGGCGCGTGGTTCATTAACCCCACCATCGAGTACCTCAGCGGTGGCCCTACCCGCATCGACCTCGACGCCCACTTCGGCGACAACGGCAATCCCGAGCCGATCATCCTCGACTACTGGCACAGCGGCCACTACGACGGCACGCGCGCTCAGATTGCCGCCGGAGAGGAATGGTCCAAGGTCATCGGCCCCATCTTTGTTTACGTCAACTCGCTGGACAAGCCCAAAGCCACCACTCAGGCTGAACTCGACACGCTGTCCGCAACGGCGGGCAACCCTACAGTGCCAGCCAGTTGGACCGATAACGCGAATGCCTTGTGGCAGGACGCGCTGGGGCAGTGGAAGAAGGAAAATACAAAGTGGCCCTACGGCTGGGTGAATGGCGTCGATTACACACCTCTGGCCCAGCGCGGCACCGTCACCGGACAGATCGTGCTCGTTGACCCGCTGGCGCCCAAGGGTTCTTCGACCAGGCTGCCCCACCTCACCGTCGGACTAACCCATCCCGACGCCGACCCGGCAACCATGGCCCGCCTCGCGCGGCCAGTATCACCAGCAGGATTCGCAGCAGCGCCAGGAGCCGTGCCAGCAGGAGGGCCAGGTGCAGGCTTTGGAGCAGCCCCAGGAACCAGGCCAGCGGGTGGACCCGGTGCATCAGCCCCAGGAGCCGCACCGGCAGGCGGGCCGGGTGCCCGTCCGGGTGGTTTCGGCGGCTTCGGCAACTTCACCCCAAATCCCGACGCCGGCAGTTGGATTCATGAAGCCAAGTTCTACCAGTTCTTCAACGATGGGACCGAGGACGGCAAGTTCACCATCACCAAGGTCCGTCCCGGCACATACACGCTCCATGCCACCGCCGATGGTGTGCTGGGCGACTTTGCCCAGGCCAATATCACCGTCGAACCCGGCAAAACAGTGGACCTGGGCAAGCTGGTATGGAAGCCCGTCCGCTTCGGCAAACAGATATGGGAGATCGGCTACCCGGACCGCGCAGCCGACGAGTTCTTCAAGGGCGACGGCTCCAACTACTGGCTCTGGGGCTGGAACATGCGCTACGCCCTGTTGTTCCCCAATGACCTCACGTACACGGTCGGCAAGAGCGATTGGCACAAGGACTGGTTCTTCGAGGAGGTTCCCCACGCAACCAACTTGTCTTTCGTGAACCCCGATGCCAGGGACCCCGCCAACCAGCGTTTTGGCTGGGTCAAAGCCGAGTCCCTCACCCAATATCCTCAAACTAATCAGCGCGGCCCCTGGGAGGTTTACGGCAGTGGCCGGGCCACGGTCTGGACCATAAAGTTCAACCTGCCCAAATCCGTGCAAGGTCTCGCTGCCTTGCGCGTTGCGCTGGCTGGTGTCGATGGACTCCGCGGCGGACTTGCCGTTGCGGTCAACGGGCAAAGTGCCGGAGCCATCGGCGACGGCAGCAACCCAGACAACGCCCGGCTGATCGGCACCAATGCCATCCGCTACAACACCGACAAGGGTCTCTGGCAGCAGCGCACGCTGAAGTTCGACGCCGCCCTGCTCAAGCCCGGAGTCAATGAGATGACCTTCACCGTCCCCGCCGGCGACCTGCAAAGCGGCGTCGTGTGGGATTACCTCCGCCTCGAACTGGACGAGAACTCCAAACCCCCAACCCCAACTCCTCTGCCAGCAGTTCGATAGCTGCGCCGGGTGAGTGAGTCTTTGCGCGCCGCCAGGGCGTCTCACACATTTGAGGCCTGTCATGAAGATGCTTCGCCCTGTCCGCTCGTTGTGGCTTCTTGTGTCCGCTACCCTTGCTCTGGTTGTGTCGGCGTCGCCGCTCTGCGCGGCTGGCGTTGGGCCGGCTGCAAATGCGCCAAAATCAAATGCCGCCGTGACCGTCGTCGATAACGGCCGCTCGTGGACGCTGGACAATGGGATCGTCAAGGCCACCGTCAACAAGGGCAGCGGCTCCCTCGCGTCCCTCATCTATCACGGCGTCGAGACCATCGGAGGCTCCGGCGGTTATTGGGAGCAGACCCCCCAGGACGCTCCTCAACTTACCAACACAATCACCATCGACCCGGCGGCAAACGGCGGAGCACGCGCCGAAATCTCTATCAAAGGCGTCACCGGCGGTACGCAGATGCTGGGCCGCGGAGCGCCCGGCGGAGGCACCTACTGCGACATGGAGATTCGTTACACCCTCGCTCGCGGCGTCAGCGGAATCTACGTCTACGCCATCTTCACCCATCCAGCCTCCTACCGCGCCGGCGGCGTCGGTTCGGAGAGCCGTTACATCGCCCGCCTCAGCCCCACCTTCGACTGGATCACCGTCGACAAGGACCGCAACATGCTGGAGTGCGCCCCCCTCGACTGGGGCACCGGAGTCGTCGTCCACGCCAAGGAGCAGCGCATCCTCAACCAGGGCGTCTACAAGAACTCCGTCGAGCACAAGTACAGCTACTCCGGCGTACAGTTCAGGACTCCCGCCTACGGATGGTCCAGCACCAGGGACCACATCGGCGTCTGGTTCATCAATCCCACCATCGAGTACCTCAGCGGCGGCCCATTCAAGCTCGAGTTGGACGACCACTTTGGCGACAATGACAACCCCGAGCCCATCATCCTCGACTACTGGGTCGGCGGACACTACGACACCGGCGCGCGCGTCAACGTCGCCGCCGGACAGGAATGGTCCCGTGTAGTCGGTCCCATCTTTGTCTACGTCAACTCGTTGGACCATCCCAAACCAACCACCCAGGCGGAACGCAACACGCTCGCCGCCACCTCCGGCTCCGGCGAACCAACCATTCCCGCCAGTTGGCACGCCAACCAGAACGCCCTCTGGCAGGACGCTCTCGCCCAGGCGAAAAAAGAAACCGCCAAGTGGCCCTACGCCTGGGTAGAAGGCGTGGACTACACCCCGCTGGACCAGCGCGCGAAGGTGACCGGGCAAATCCTGCTCACCGACCCGCTGGCGCCGAAATCGAAGACTCCTTCGACCGGCCTGCGTCACCTCACCGTCGGCCTCACCGTGCCCGACGCTCCCAATCTGCCCTGGATTCACAACGCCACCGGCTACCAGTTCTGGGCAGATGGAACGCCCGACGGCAGATTTATCATTCCCAAGGTCCGTCCCGGCAACTACACGCTTCATGCCTTTGCCGATGGTGTGCTGGGTGATTTTGCGCAGGCCAACATCACCGTCGAACCCGGCAAAACTCTCAACCTGGGCAAGCTGGAGTGGAAACCTGTGCGCTACGGTCGCCAGCTCTGGGAGATCGGATACCCCGACCGCACCGGAGACAAATTCTTCAAGGGCGACGGCGCAAACAACTGGCTGTGGGGCTGGAACATGCGCTACGCCCTCCTGTTCCCCAACGACATCACCTACACCATCGGCAAGAGCGATTACCACAAGGACTGGTTCTTCGAGGAGGTGCCCCACGCCACCAACCTGTCCTTTGTCAATCCCGCGGCCAAAGACCCCGCCAACCAGCGTTTTGGCTGGGTCAAAGGCGAGTCCCTCATCCAATATCCGCAAACCAATCAGCATGGCCCGTGGACCATCTACGGCAGCGGACGCCAGACGGTCTGGACCATCAAATTCAATATGGCCAAGCCGGTGCAAGGCATTGCCGCCCTCCGCGTGGCGTTGGCCGGCGTCAACGGTCTCCGCGACGGTCTCGCCGTCGGCCTCAACGGCCAGAGCATCGGAGCCATCGGCGACGGCCGCGACCCCGACAACGCCCGCCTCATCACCACCAACAGCATCCGCTACAACGCAGATAAGGGCCTCAATCAGCAGCGCACCCTCCGTTTCGACGCCGCGCTGCTCAAGCCCGGAGTAAATGAGATGACCCTCACCGTCCCAGCCGGAGACCTGCAAAGCGGCGTCGTGTGGGACTACCTCCGCCTCGAACTCGACGAGAATCACAAATGATCCGCAAGGCATGAATACCAGGTACGTTCGCCAATCGCTCCCCGGATACCATCTCCTAGGAAGTGAGAGGTCGCTATCGAGTCACGGGCAATCCGAAGATAGAATTCTCCTCTGGCCCAACCCATCCTCTGCGGAGTACCATTCGCCCCAAGAGGCTCCCAGGCCTCGCCGTCTTCCCCGGCAAGGAGGCACTCCATGTCGAAGTGCACACTGCGCAGCATCTTCACCGTACTGATCTACGCCGGAGTCGTTATCTTCCTCTTCCCGTACTTCATCGGCCGCCTCACCCACGTCGGCTTCTTCGTCCTCGCAGGTCTTGGCCTCGCGGTCGTCTGCGGCGTCCTCCGCTGCTGCTGCACCGAAGGCGACTGCACCGAGCCCATCCCCCCCAAGCCCACCCACCACTCCACCACGCACTAGCCCCCGACGAACAAGTTGTAGCGCCGAAGGCGCGCTCGATGCCAGCCTATGGCGTGGCCTAGGTGCAGATACAGAAAAATCGAAGAGGGCTGAAGGCCCGATCTATGTGCCTTCGACCATAATTGCATCCCACACCCACTGAACTTACTCTACTCGTTAGATGCCCGAAACTTCGCCATCAACCCGCGAACCTCGCCCGCTGCGCAGACTCGTCGCCGCCACGTTGATGCTCGTCTTTCTATCGCCGCTCGTTCTGCCTCTCTTCGCCGCAACCTCCGACCCCGATGCCTCATTGCCCGCCTGCTGCCGCCGTCACGGAAAGCACCACTGCAATATGACGATGGCGATGATGGCGATGCTCGTCGCCTCCAGCGGCCCGGCACTCACCACTCCGCCCTGCCCGCTCTATCCCGCCGCAGCCACGCCCGTCCGCATCGTCACCGCGTACTTCGCCGCGCAACTCCCGCCCTCGATTGAGATTCGCCGAGACCCCGAGCCGTCCGCGCCAACTCTGCTCCGCATCTGCACCCTCTCCATCACATCAAACTGCACCCGCGGCCCTCCCGCGCGCCTCGCCTAAGCGCCCACACCTGAATCTCTATCTCAGTTCGGTCTCGTCGCCCCGCGACGCGCGCCCATGTCTCGTCACGTCCTCGTGACTCTTGGAGCCTTATGCGACCTCTCACCTTGAAACTCTCTCTCGCCCTCGGACTGCTTCTGCTCTCCGCCTCCATCGCGCGCGCCACCGTCTTCTCCCAGCTTCAGGGCGTCGTGCACGACCCTCAGCATCGCCCGCTCACCGCCGCGCACATCACCCTCGCCGCCGCGCACTCCGCCTTCACGCTCTTCGCGGACACCAACCCCGAAGGCTCATTCACCATCCCCAACATCCCACTCGGCGACTACACCGTCACCGTCACTCACGCGGGCTTTGCAACGCTACAGCAGCCGCTCACCGTGCACTCGGACACCACATCCATCCTGCACTTCCAGCTCCAGCTCGGCAGCGTCTCGCAGTCCGTCAACGTCACCGCCGACACCCAGACCGCCAACGGCGACACCGTCACACCCACCACGCTTCTCTCCCGCACCGACATCGCCCAGACTCCCGGCGCAGACCGCTCCAACTCCATGGCCATCATCACCGACTACGTTCCCGGCGCATACATGACCCACGACATGCTGCACATGCGCGGAGGCCATCAGGTCGCATGGCTCATCGACGGCGTCGAGATTCCCAACACCAACATCGCATCCAATCTCGCCGCACAAATCGACCCCAAGGACATCGACTACCTCGAAGTCCAGCGCGGCAGCTACACCGCCGACATCGGCGATCGCACCTACGGCGTCTTCAACGTCGTCCCGCGCACTGGCTTCGAGCGCGACCGCGCCGCCGAGCTCGTCCTCTCCGCCGGCAACTTCCTCCAGACCAACGACCAACTCAGCCTCGGAGACCACAACGAGCGCAGCGCCTACTACGTCAGCTTCAACGCCAATCGGAGCGACTACGGCCTCGCCCCGCCCATCGGCACCGTTCATCACGACGCCACCAACGGCGTCGGCGGCTTCGCATCCCTTCTCTACAACCGCACGCCGCAGGACCAGCTCCGTCTCATCGCCCAGCTTCGCGAGAACTTCTTCCAGATCCCCTACGATCCCAGCTCCACCGACTTCGGGGCCCAGCAGTACGACTCCAGCGGCCTGCGCGACACCCAGCACGAGTCCGACACCGCCCTCCTCTTCACCTGGCTGCACACACTCAATCCCTCCACCGTTCTCCAGATCTCGCCGCTCTTCCACAGCAACGCCGCCGACTACAACTCAGCCCCCACAGACGCACCTACTGCCACCACGGTCGATCGCACCTCCAACTACGCCGGCCTGCAGGCCAATATTTCGACCGCCATCGCGCGTAACACCCTCCAGGCCGGCCTCTACTCCTTCGGCCAGCACGACAGCTATCGCTTCAACGTCCTCTTCAACGACGGCAGCGGCACCGCGCCCATCCATGAGAACGACGCCACATCTGGCGGAGTCATCGAAGAATACCTCTCCGATAGCTATAAGCCCTCCAACTGGCTCACCCTCATCGCCGGCCTGCGCCAGACCCATTTCCAAGGCCAGTTCACCGAGGATTCCACCGACCCGCGCTTCGGAGCAGCCCTGCGCATCCCGTATCTCAACTGGGTCTTCCGCGCCTTTTACGGCCGCTTCTACCAACCCCCACCGCTCATCACTGCCTCCGGTCCCGTCCTCGCCTTCGCCAACGCCAACGACACCACCCTCGTCCCACTCCACGGAGAGCGCGACGAGGAGCGCCAATTCGGCCTACAGATTCCCTACCGCGGCTGGCTGCTCGACGCCGACACCTTCAAAACCCGCGTCAACAACTTCCTCGACCACTCCAACATCGGAGACTCCAGCATCTACCTCCCCGTCACCGTCGACGGAGCTCTCGTCCGCGCCTGGGAGCTCACCCTCCGTTCGCCGCGCATTGCCCGCCTCGGCCAGGCCCATCTCGCCTACTCCAACCAGATCGCCCAGCAGCGCGGCAACATCACCGGCGGCCTCATCTGCACCCCCATCGGCGACCCCGCCTGCGACGCCGGCTTTGCCTACACTCCCGTAGATCACGACCAGCGCAATACCCTCAATATCGGCTTCAACGCCACGCTCCCCGGCCACGCCTACGCCTCCACCAACATCTACTACGGCTCCGGCTTCACCAACGGCTCGCCCGACCCCACCACTCCCTACCCCAACGCCTATCTGCCCCAGCACACCACCTTCGACCTCGCCCTCGGCAAGTCCATCACCGAGAGCATCTCCGCCTCCATCACCGCCTCCAACGTCGCCAACCGCCGCATCCTGCTCGACAACTCCCTCACCTTCGGCGGCTTCCACTTCAACGATCCCCGCCAGCTCTACGCCGAACTCCGCTTCCGCTTCCACCTCTGACGCACGCCCGCTATACACTCAAATTCAGTACCGTATGCGCCTGCTCACCCGATACATCCTTCGCGAAGTCGTCTCCTACGCTCTCCTCGGCGCGGTCCTATTCACCTTCGTGCTCTTCATGCGCGACCTGCCAAAGATCCTCGAGCTGGTCGTCCGCGACTCCGCCTCCCTCACCGACGTCCTGCGCATCTTCGCCTACACTCTGCCCAACACCCTCACCGTCACCCTCCCCACCGCCGTCCTCGCAGGTATCCTCCTCGGTCTCTCCCGCCTTGCAGCCGATAGTGAAGTCACCGCCATGCGCGCCTGCGGCATTGGTGCATTCACCTTCGTCCGCATCGTCTCCATCCTCGCATTCTTCGCGCTCGACCTCGGCCTGCTCAACGCTCTCGTCTTCGCACCGCGCGCCGCCACCAACCTGCTCAAGCTGGAAGACCATCTCAAAACCTCGCAAGCCTCCTTCGAAGTTCAGCCCCGCGTCTTCTACGAAGACTTCAAGAACTACGTCCTCTACGTCCAGGACATTCCCTCTGGCGGCACCGCCGCCTGGCGCCACATCTTCCTCGCCGATCTCACCCAGCCTGCAAATCCCAACGTCACCACCGCCGACCAGGCCCTCGTATTCAATCCTGGAAACGCCAGCTCGCAAGACCTCCGCCTCCACCTGCTCGACGGAGGCCAGCACCAGATCTCCCCCACCAATCCAGACCAGTACGACATCTCCACCTTCGCCTCCACCGACCTGCCCCTCCAGTTCAACTCCCAGGATGACACCCACGTCTCGCGCTCAGACACTCCCCTGCACGCGCTCTCGCTCCACGAACTTCTGCAACGCATCCACTCCGCCGGCCCCAACCCGCAATCCCTCAGCTCCGCCGACGCCCGCGCCGCCCGCATCGAACTCAACCTCCGTTTCTCCTATCCCTTCGCCTGCATCGTCCTCATGCTCATCGGCGTCCCACTCGGCCTTTCGTCCCGGCGCGGTGGCAAGAGCATTGGAGTTGTCCTCACACTGCTCCTCGTCTTCGCCTACTATCTCATCTCCAACATTGGCGTCGCATTTGCCAAGTCCGGCCATCTCTCCCCCGTCCTCGGTGTCTGGGCCGCCAACCTTATCTTCACCGCCTTCGGCATTCTCCTCTTGCAACAACTCGCCGGAACAGGATTTCTCCTCAACTTCTTCACCTCCATCGCCGCATCCCTCGGCAAAGTGCTCTCCCACATCGCCCCCTCTCGCATCAGTTCATCCCTGGCGCGCCTCACCCGTTCCAAGTCCCGCCCAGCCGTCAGCGCAGCCACCGCACACATCGCATCCATCCACGCATCCAACGAAGACGCGCCCAACTCCATCCTTCCCACCCACGCGCACGTGCTCCATCCCCACCCAACTCTCGTCCAGCGATTGAGAAGCCTCTTCAACACCAACTTCCCTCTCCTGCTCGACGAGTACGTCATGCGCGCCTACGCCACCAACCTCATCCTCTCCCTCGGCACATTTGCCCTGCTCTTCATCGTCTTCACCTTCTTCGAACTCATTGGCGACATCGTCCGCAATCACACCGCGCTCCTCACTGTCGGCGACTATCTCCTCAACCTCATCCCCTACATCGTCTCCACCGTCACTCCGCTCTGCTCGCTGCTTGCCGTCCTCATCACCTTCAGCGCGCTCAACCGCAGCTCCGAGCTCACAGCCATGAAGGCCACCGGCATCAGCCTTTACCGCGTCGTCGCTCCCGTCGTCGTCCTCGCCGCCATCCTCTCCGCCGCCCTCTTCGCCTTCAACGAGTCCTATCTCCCCGACGCAAACCGCCGCCAGGAGGCGCTCCGCGCCGAGATCAAAGGCAAGCCCGCACAGACCTTCCTCCTACCCGGCCGTCAGTTCATCTCCGGCCAGTCCAGTGCAGCCGGCTCACCCGCCCGGATCTTCTACTACCAGGCCTTCGACCCAGACCGCGACCTCTTCGCCAGCCTTACAGTCTTCGAGTTCGATCCCCAGTCCTTCACCCTCCAGCGACGTATCTTTGCCAAGAGCGTCCGCTGGGATTCCACCGCCAACCAATGGCTCTTCAACAACGGCTGGCAACGCACCTTCGCCAGGCAGACCATCGCCTCCTATCAGACCTTCACCCTAGCCAGCTTCCCCGATATCCATGAGCAGCCCAGTTACTTCATCAAGGAAGAGAAACAGTCGCAGGAGATGACCTACGGCGAGCTCACCGCCTACATCGCTGACCTCAGCCAGTCCGGCTTCGACACCATTCGTCTCCGCGTCCAGCTTGAACGCAAGATCGCAGACCCAGTCATCACCCTCATCATGGCCATTCTCGCCGTCCCCTTCGCCCTCTTCATGAGCAAGCGCGGAAGCCTTGTCGGCATCGCCACCGCCATCGCAGTCGCCATCTCCTACTGGGTCGTCGCCGGAATCTTCAGCTCCCTGGGAGACATCAATACCCTCCCTCCTCTGCTCGCCGCCTGGTCCCCCGATCTCCTCTTCGCCATCATCGGCTCCTACCTCCTCCTCCGCACCCCCACCTAACCCCACATATTGTTTAAATTATGTAAATTAGGAAGTGATATGAAAACCATCTTTCCCCTCTCCGTCCTCGCCCTAACCATCGCTGCGCTTCCGATCGCAGCACAGACCGCCAACCCGGTCGCCTCTTCCGCCGCGAAGAAGACCGCAACCAGCACGCCGGCCGCCGCCGCATCGCAGTCCGCGCGCGGATGCGTCAAGCTGCCCACTCTCTCCCCCAAAATTCCCGCGCTTCCCGCCGGCCTCTCCTGCGCCAAGCCGCTCTACACCATCACCACAAATCCTCCTGCTAAACTCACCGACATCTCTCCCATGGAGGACCCCGGCCTGCGCGATGCCGTCGGCATTCCGTTGCCCGTCTCCATCACGCTCAGCTACATCGACACCAAAGTCGGCAGCGGCGCTCTCCTCGTCCCGCGCAAGTGGTACACCATCCAATACACCGGCTACCTCGTCGATGGCACCAAGTTTGACTCCTCCTTCGACCACCCCGGCCACGCCCCCCTCACCTTCCAGCAAGGTCCACAAGGCCCGCAAGGACAGCGACAGGTCGTTCCCGGAATGGACACCGGCCTCGACGGCATGAAGGTCGGCGGCAAGCGCCGCCTCTTCATTCCCTGGCAACTCGCCTACGGACCCAGCGCTCACGCAAACATCCCACCAAAGTCCATGCTCATCTTCGACGTCGAACTCGTCAGCCAGAGCGACAAGGACCCCTCGCCTAAGCCTCCTGCGCCTCCAGCCGCCGCACCCAAACCGGCAGCAGCACCAGCGCCAGCAACACCACCTGCTCCAGCAGCCACTCCCGCGCCAGCGCCAGCCGCCGCACCAACACCGGCTGCCGCACCTGCACCAGCCACCGCGCCAGCCGCGCCCAGACCATAACCGTAACCTCTGAATCGAAAGCAGGCCGGGTGCGCTCATTGCTCCCGGCCTGCTTTTTGTCCTTTCACCACTTCACTCGTCATCCACCACGCCGCTCGTCATTCTGGCACAGCCAGAATCTCCGTATTTCGCCGTTGCCTGTTCTCTCCTTTGTTTGTTCTTGCTGTCATCCAGAGCGCGTCTTTCGAGCGCGAAGGATCCCGAGGAATCCCGGGCTACCCACACCGACCGTACCTTTCTCCCGATAAATCGCCGTTGCCTGTTCTTTGCCGTGTCCACGTTCACTCCTGTAAATCCGTGCTCATCCTTCTTCCGCAATCACCCCTTCTTCTATACTTCCCTCAGGCCCTCCCAAAAAATTAGCCTCGCAAAGGAGCCTCCCATGCTGCATCATTCCCTCGAAGCTCTTCGTATGACCGGCATCATGGCATGGCAGATCCTCTGGGCGCTCTCGCTCGGCTTCCTTCTCTCCTCCATCGTCGAAGCCGTCGTCTCCAAGGCCCAGCTCTCCCGTCTCCTGCCAGACTCCTCGCCAAAGACCATCCTCAAGGCCACCGCCCTCGGTGCCGCATCCTCCTCCTGCTCCTACGCAGCCACCGCGCTCGCCCGCACACTCTTCCGCAAGGGAGCCGACTTCATCGCCGCCATGGCCTTCCAGTTCGCCTCCACCAATCTCGTCGTCGAACTCAGCGTTCTTCTCTGCGTCCTTCTCGGCTGGCAATTCATGGCTGCCGAATTCGTCGGCGGTCCCATCATGATCGCCCTCCTCGTCGTCCTTCTCCGAGCCACCCTACGCCCGCGCATCATCGAAGCCGCCCGCGCCCACGCCAATCGCGGCCTCACCGGCCGCATGGAAGGCCACGCCGCAATGGATATGAGCCTCCACGAGGGCACTTTCTGGCAGAAGCTCCGCTCGCCCGCCGGCCTCACCGCCACCAGCCACTACTACTGGATGGACTGGTACGGGCTCATCCCAGACGTCGCCCTCGGTCTGCTCATCTCCGGAGTCCTCGCCGCCTTCGTCCCATCCAGCTTCTGGCAGGCCTTCTTCCTCTCGGGGCACCCGCTCCTCACCCGCATCTGGGGCCCGCTTATCGGCCCTCTGGTCGCCGTACTCTCCTTCGTCTGCTCAGTCGGCAACGTCCCGCTCGCCGCCGTCCTATGGAACGGAGGCATCAGCTTCGGCGGTATCATCAGCTTCCTCTTCGCGGACCTCCTCATCCTCCCCATCCTCAACATCTACCGCAAGTACTACGGCCTCAAGGTCGCCGCTATCCTCGCCGTCACCTTCTACATCGCCATGGCCGGCGCCGCCCTCATCGTCGAAGCTCTCTTCTCCGCCCTTCACCTCATCCCCGCCCACCATCAGCTAGCCATCATGCACGCCGCCATCACCTGGAACTACACCTCCGTCCTCAATCTCATCTTCCTCGCCCTCAGCGCGCTCCTCCTTCTCCGCTTCCTCCGCACCGGCGGTCCCGCCATGTTGCGAGAGATGAGCAACGCCCCCGCCAACCCCAACGCCGCTCCCCACTCCTGCTGCCACTCCGAGCCCGAGCCAGAAGCCAAGCCGGCGCCCACCCACTCCTGCTGCCATGCAGAACCTGAACCCGCTGAACCCGAGCCAACCCACAACTACCACTAGCCCCAATAGTTCCTGCTGTCATCCTGAGCGCGTCTTTCGAGCGCGAAGGATCCCGAGGAAGCACGGAGCGCCAAAACCTCGCGAACCTTTCTTCCAATGAATTCGTCGTTGTCTGTTCTCGCCTCGCCCGTATTTGCCATTGTTTGTTCTACCCTGAACCCATGCTCCTTTACGCCGCCACCACGAATCCCGGCAAGCTCCGCGACTTCGCCCGCGCCGCCGCGTCCTCGCCCTCCATCCGCATCGAACCCCTCCCCAACCTCGCCGCCATTCCTGCCCCACCGGAAGACGAGCCCACCTTCGAGGCCAACGCCCGCCTCAAAGCCATCTACTACTCCCTCCGCGCACCCAACCTCCTTGTCCTCGCCGACGACTCCGGCCTCGAAGTCGCCGCCCTCGACGGCGCGCCCGGCGTCCGCAGCGCCCGCTTCGCCACCGATCAGCAGCCAGCCCTCTCTCGCCCCGGCGCATCCGACACACCCGACAATCGCAACAACGCCGCCCTCCTCGCCGCCCTCGCCGCGGTCCCCGAATCCCGCCGCCAGGCCCGTTACCGCTGCTCTCTCGCCCTCGCCCGCAATGGCGAAGTCCTCCTTACCGCCGACGGCACGGTCGAGGGCCTCATCCTCACCGCACCGCGCGGAACCGGCGGCTTCGGCTACGATCCCCTCTTCTTCCTTCCCCACCTCAACCGCACCATGTCCGAACTTCCTCCCGCCGACCGCCTCGCCCTCAACCATCGAGGCCGCGCCCTCACCGCCCTGCTCAGCAGGTTAGCAACGAGCGAGCCGTCGTTCGCTGACTCGCTGACTCGCTAAATTGCCAACTCGCTGCCATCGCAAGTTGACGCTTCCCCCCCCACGCGAAATAATCACTTGCCACCGTCAATCTCCGAGCGCGAATCCACAGCGGCTCGATCGGCATCCCAAACGGTAGTCATTCACAGGAGCAGTACCCATGGCAACATCCGCACCGCCCGCCCCATCGCACGCCCCCGTGCGCGGAATCAAGAAAGTTCAGCCTCTCCGCCCAGACACTGGCCACTCCTTCCTCTGGCGCAAGCTGCACTCCCTCTCCGGCCTCGTCCCCATCGGTGCCTTCCTCATCGAGCACATCCTCTCCAACATCGAGGCCCTCGGCGGTCCCGCGGCCTACGGACATCAAGTGCGTCTGCTCAACTCGCTGCCTCAGGTTCGCGTCCTGGAGTGGGCCTTCATCTTCATCCCCCTCGCCTTCCACGCCCTCTACGGCCTGGAGATCGCTCTACGCGGCCGCGCCACCGTCAACATCTATCCCTGGGCCGGCAACTGGGGATACCTCACCCAGCGCATCACCGGCCTCATCGCCTTCGCCTACATCATCCAACACGTCTGGCGGCAGCGCTTCTCCGGCGTCATGCTGCCTGAACACCCCGGCGCGGCCTTTGCCAAGGTCCAGCACGAACTTCACAATCCCTGGATGCTCGCCATCTACATCCTCGCCATAATCGCCACCTGCTTCCACTTCTCCTACGGCATCTGGCTCTTCGCCGCCAAGTGGGGAATCACCCCCGGCACGCGCGCCCGCCATCGCTTCGGCCAGCTCTGCGCCGCCTTCGGAACCGGCCTCTGCATCATGGGTCTCGCCAGCATCTACGCCTTCGTCGGCAACCCAAAATACGCCAACGCCCCCGCCGACGCCTTCGCCCCAACATCACCGCCCGCCATCACCGCACCTGCACCAAGCTCTACGAATCCAGCCCAACCCGGCTCAGTCCAATAACTTTTCGTCGTCATTCTGGCGAAGCCAGAATCCCCGTATTTCGTCGTTGTTTGTTCTTGCGGCACAGAGGAGCAAAGTGAGGATCGACAATGCTTGAGACCACATTACGTTCGATAGCGGATTGGTACATAGTTTTTATTTTGGCGTTTTCGATAGTTGCGTCGGCAATGGGTAGGCAAATCTACCGCGCACGCCACGGAATCACAAATCCGAATATGGAGATATTGGGGTCTGGAGAGCACCTGTTCAGAGCGTTCAAAGTGCATCGGACTTTCTTCCCGACCAGTCAACTACGAAAGGTGACCGGAGTCCTGTTCTTCCTTGCCCTTGCGTCCTTACTTCTGAACATTGCACTCAACCACAGCTCAGCTAAGGTGTATGTCTCATCATCGTTCGCCACAAAGTCATCTAGATAGGTAGAAAAAAATGTCCGCATCACCCCGCATCATCGTCATCGGAGGAGGCCTCGCAGGTCTCTCCGCCGTCATCAAGATCGCCGAAGCCGGCGGCACCGTCGATCTCTTCTCCATCGTCCCCGTCAAGCGCTCGCACTCGGTCTGCGCGCAGGGTGGCATCAACGCCGCCAAGGACCTCAAGGGCGAGGGAGACACCGTCCTCAAGCACTTCGACGACACCGTCTACGGCGGAGACTTCCTCGCCGACCAGACCCCCGTCCGCGACATGACCGCCCGCGCCCCCGCCATCATCGACCTGCTCGACCGCATGGGCGTCCCCTTCAACCGCACCCACGAGGGCCTGCTCGACTTCCGCCGTTTCGGAGGCACGCTCTACCAGCGCACCGCATTCGCCGGCGCAACCACCGGCCAGCAGCTCCTCTACGCCCTCGACGAGCAGGTCCGCCGCCACGAGTCTGAAGGCCGCGTCACCAAATACGAAGGCTGGGAGTTCCTCTCCGCCGTCCTCGACGCCAACGGCGTCTGCCGCGGCATCTGCGCCCTCGACCTCCGCTCCATGGAGACGCGAACCTTCCCCGCGGATGCCATCATTATCTGCACCGGCGGCATCGGGGCCATCTTCGGCAAGTCCACCAACTCCGTCGTCTGCACCGGCTCTGCCCAGTCCGCGCTCTACCAACAAGGCGCGGTCTACGCCAACGGCGAGTTCATCCAGGTCCATCCCACCTGCATCCCCGGCGACGACAAGCTCCGCCTCATGTCCGAGTCCGCCCGCGGCGAGGGCGGCCGCGTCTGGGTGCCCCGCGACAAGAACGAGAAGCGCGTCGCCCGCTCCATCCCCGAGGCCGACCGCTTCTACTTCCTCGAGGAGTGGTACCCCAAGTACGGCAACCTCGTCCCGCGCGACATCGCCACCCGCGCCATCCACCGTGTCGTCTACGAACTGGGCCTCGGCCTGGACGGACAGCCCATGGTTTACCTCGACCTCACCCACATCGACCGCGAGACCCTGAACCGCAAGCTCGAAGGCATCCTCGAAATCTACGAGAAGTTCGTCGGCGACGACCCACGCGACGTCCCCATGAAGATCTTCCCCGGCATGCACTACACCATGGGCGGCCTCTGGGTCGACTTCAACCAGCACACCAACATCCCCGGCATCTTCGCCGCCGGCGAGGCCGACTACTCCATCCACGGTGCCAACCGCCTCGGCGCAAACTCCCTGCTCTCCTGCATCAACGGAGGGTTCCTCGCCGGCCCCAACGCCATCGCCTACGCCAGATCCCTCCCCGCGCAACCCGGCGACGGAGGCCACGCCGCCGAGCTGAAGCGCCAGCAACAGAAGAACGCCGCCCTGCTCTCCAACCCCGGCACGGAGAATCCCTTCAAGCTCTGGCGCGAGCTGGGCGACACCATGACCAAGCACGCGACAATCATCCGTTATAACTCGGGACTCGCCGAAGCCGACGCCAAAATCGTCGAACTCCTCGACCGCTACAAGAACGTCAACCTCTCCGACAAAACGCAGTGGGCCAACACCAGCTTCGCCTTCGCCCGCCAGTTGCACAACATGCTCCACCTCGCCCGCGTCATCGTGCAGGGCGCGCGCCTCCGCGACGAGAGCCGTGGAGCACACTACAAACCCGACTTCCCCGACCGCAACGACCCTCAGTTCCTCAAAACCACCATGGCCACCTTCAACCCCACCGCCAACGCCCCCACCTTCTCCTACGCGGAGGTCGACACCACCCTCATCCCACCCCGTCCCCGCCACTACGACGCGACGGCCTAACAATTTCAAGCCGTCATTCTGGCGAAGCATCATTGAAGTCGTCATTCTGGCGAAGCCAGAATCTCTGTATTTCGCTTTTGCTTGTTCTTGCTTCTAGCTTTTTTTGTTTGTCATTCCGCAGCGTAGCGGAGGAATCTGCTTCTCGCGTTTGCTTGTTCTTGTACTTCGTCGTTGTTCGTTTTTGCTGTCATCCTGAGCGCGTCTTTCGAGCGCGAAGGACCCCGAGAAAGCCCGTAGCGCCACAACCGCTCGAACCTTTCTCCCAATGATTTCGCCGTTGTCTCTGATCAAAGGAACACCAACCATGCCAAGCACCATCCACGTCGAGATCCTCCGCCAGTCCACCCCCGACGCTCCAGCGCGCACCGAGCGCTTCGCCATCCC
>Ga0187847_10001592_pt1 | contig 20039 bp, 18 predicted proteins | sample June2016WEW_4_10_FD_132458 | JGI IMG/M metagenome (GOLD analysis project Ga0187847, IMG submission 132458) | Peatland microbial communities from SPRUCE experiment site at the Marcell Experimental Forest, Minnesota, USA - June2016WEW_4_10 | ecosystem: Environmental > Terrestrial > Soil >...
CGAATTTAGGAGTGGGTATCCATGTGATGCCGGGCGCGGAGAATGTCGAGATCACCGGTGGTTTGGGGGATGAGGGAGGGAACTACATTTGCGGATGGAATTACGGACTGGAGAGCGAGGGCACGAATGTAAGTGTCGGAAGTATCTTCGCCGGAGACGACAATGTGGGCTTCCTTTTTAATAATGCCACCGACAACACCTGCAATTTTTGTGACGCCGAATTCGATATCACCGGCCTTCAGATCTCCGGAGGCTCAGGGAATGCCGTGACCGCTAGCGCCAGTGGCATTAACACCCAATACGGGTTTTGGATTGACGGGAGCAAGCACAACCAGTTCACGAGTAATTACTCGTTCGTCAATGGCATCGCCGGGTACTACGTGGGGTGCTCATCCACCGGGAATGTAAAACCCTTAATCCCATGCACGGAGGGGGCAAATACCGGCAACAGCCTGATTTTCAATGACTCTAATCAGAATGGCCGTTATGGGATCGCCGTCGAAAGGCAGAGTTTCTGGAACAGCTTCAGCCAAAACGCAACCGAAATGGACGGCACTAAGGACATCATCGACGGCGATGGCAATTGCGTTTACAACAGCTACCAGGGTGACGATTATGGAACCAAGTCACCGAGCTGTATCCAGTAGGCACTTCCCGCCGGAGTTTTGAGCGGCAATTGCTTAGCCATAGGGACCGTGCGCCGGGAAGCGCTGGCGAAATCCCGGTGCACGGCCAGTGCTGGGGCGAGGGCTCCCCGCCCGCGATGGCATAGATAAAAGTATTTCCCTTCACCAGATCTTGCCAGAACGAACTTTCCGTCGGCAGAGAGCCAGCCATCACGGGCGCCCTCGGGAGTCACTGGCCGCGCTGCAGCGCCGGTTCCCTGCTGTCCGACATCCTGCCCTAGAAGCGCGTGCCGCCGTCTTGCCGGCCCGATATCATAGAGCGTGCAAATATTCAGGATGATTCAGGCTGGAAACAGCCTTGGCCTCGCGCCCGAAACGCTGCCGCCGAGTGGCATCGTCGGAGAGGCGAGAAGGAAGAATCTTGATGGCAACGGTACGCTCGAGGCGCTGTATCGCGCACTCATAAACCTCGCCCATCCCGCGCGGAGCCCCCCGCAGCGCGACAATGTGTAAAATTAGTGGGACCAGATGGGCCCGTAGCTCAAGCGGATAGAGCATCGGATTTCTAATCCGAGGGTTGGGGGTTCGATTCCCTCCGGGCCTACCACCATCAAATTCCTCCCGCATCCGATTGCGGGCCCGCACGATTTCCGGTTCGGCCCACCCTTCAAGCGCTGAGAGTTGCGTCGCCGAGCTCTCGTCTTCAGTAGCGCCGGTCCGGCCTGGGCGCGACGATTACACGCCGTGCCCCTTAAGTTCATCGGTTCGTTGATGTCACTCCGGTAACTAAGCCGCGGTCACGTTCTTATTTACATCTGTAGTGACAGTAACGATGCTTACTTGTGGAAATAGTCCCGTAATGGGAATCAGTTCCAAAATGACATAACTCACGGCAACTCCTACTTATAAGTGCGCTGACAGATACTCATAACTTGAAAATATTTGCATACGTTCGCTCAGACAACGCGTGGCCTTCTACCGCGTCGCAGTAAGTATCCAGATGTAAACATACATACGTCGGCGGCGCGTTGCGCACTCTGGCACACTGCCTGCACTGTTGCAGGCAACCACTCGTCACAGGTTGCGCTTGAGTGAAGGTGACACAGGTTCAATGGTCGGCAACGTCTACAGTTACCAGAAGGAAACAAATTATGAATAAGTTCCAGATTGGAATCGCGTTTCTGTTTCTCGTCGTCCTCTCCGCCTGCGGTGGAGGCAGCAATTCCAGCACGACCACCAAACCGCCGGTCACGCCGGTTCTGCAGTCCATTCAGATTACTCCGGGAGCAGCCTCGATTGCCGCCGGGCTCTCGCAGCAATTCACCGCCACCGGGAACTACAGCGACAACACGAGCAGGAACCTGACGAGTTCCGCCACGTGGAGTTCTTCAAATACCGCCTCGGCAACCATTTCGAATGCCGGAGTCGCTAATGGCAAGGCGCAAGGCTCGGCGAGCATCTCGGCGGCAGTTTCCGGCGTGAGCGGCAGCACAACGCTCACGGTGACGGCTCCGGCGCTGGTATCGCTGGCGGTCTCGCCCGCCAATCCATCGATCGCGTTGGGGACGACCGTGCAATTCGCGGCGACCGGCACGTTCACCGATGGCAGCACGCAGAACCTGACCTCCGTGGTGCAATGGACTTCGGCGAATTCTTCATTAGCGAATATTAATGTGAATGGAGCGCAAGGGTTGGCGATGGGAACGGCTATGGGTAGCACTTCAATCAGCGCGACCTCCGGTAGTGTCTCTGCCAGCGCCGCCCTGACGGTCACCAGCCCAACCCTGACCTCGATCTCGATCACACCTTCGGCTGCATCCATTGCCCAAGGCACGACCTTACAGTTTTCGGCGATCGGCACGTTCACGGACGGCAGCACACAGAACCTTACCTCATCGGTGCAGTGGGCATCGGCGAATTCCTCGGTGGCCGGTATCAGCCTGAACGCGGTGGGCGGGCTCGCTAAGGCAAACGCGCCGGGCAGCTCTAATATTACAGCCGCGTCCGGCAGTTTTTCCGCGAGCGCGGTATTAACCGTGACGAACGCCAGTTTAACTTCCATCGCGGTTACTCCCCAGGCGGGATCGTTTCCGCTGGGCACCCTGCAGCAATTCACGGCCACGGGGTCATTCTCCGATGGGACCACCCAGGACATTACAGCCACTGCGGCCTGGAGCTCATCGAACACGGGTATTGCTTCGATCACCGTCAGCGGCCTGTTGACGGCGCGAAACGTTGGAACGGTCACGATCACGGCCGCCTCGGGCGCCGTCAACGGCGTTGCTTCGGCCAGCGTCAACGCCGCCAACCTGGCGTCGATCGCGATCGCGCCCGGCAACCTCACCCTGGCAGCCACTACCAGCCAGCAAATGGCCGCGATCGGAACGTTCAATGACGGAAGCACTCGCGACCTGACCTCGCAGGTGACGTGGACTACCTCCAACGCTCCGGCCGCGAAAATCAGCAGCAATGGGCTGGTCCGGGCGCTAAGTCCCGGAACCGCGTCCGTCGGTGCGAGCCTCGCATCGGTGAGCGCTTCCATGACGGTCGACGTGACCAACGCGCAGATCGTTTCGATCTCGATCACGCCGGCAGGGAGCACGATTGCGGCGGGCACCAGGTTGTCGCTCACCGCGACCGGATCCTTCAGCGATTCCAGCACCCAGGTGATTAATCGTGACGTGACTTGGGCATCGGATAACACGGGCGTCGCCACGGTTGGCCCTACTGGCTTGCTTACCGGAATTGCCGCGGGAACCGCGAACATCGGGACCAGCCTCGGCGGAGTTACTGCAACGGTGCCCATTACTGTAAGTGGAATCAGTCTCGTGTCAATCCAACTTACTCCGGCTACCGCGACTCTCGCTCCAGCATCGGTGCTGAGTTATATGGCAAAGGGTACATTCAGCGACGGGACCACGCAGAACATTACGAATGCCGTAACGTGGACGTCCTCGATTCCCGCCGTTGCCACGATCAACGGCGGACTGGCCACAGGTCAATCGGGCGGCGCCGCCGTCATCACGGCGCAGCAGGGCTCAGTGAGCGGCTCTGCCAACCTGGTTGTTGATTCCTCCCCTCTGATTTCAATCCAGGTCACGCCAGCGAATGGCACCGTTGCGCAGCAGACCGCCGCTCAATTAACCGCCATCGGTACGTTCGCCGACGGCAGCAGCCAGGACCTGACGAACTCTGTGTCATGGACGTCGTCCCCGGCGGCGGTTGCAACCGTGAGCGATGCGGTAGGGACGAAGGGCTTGGCGGCCGGACTTTCCCCCGGAACGGCCACAATCACCGCTCTTTTCGCGGGGCAGGTAGGGACGGCATCGTTGTCGGTGACTGACGCCACCCTGACTTCACTCACGATTGCGCCGGACGCAGCCAGTATTCCCAAGGGCGGCTATCAGCAATTTACCGCCACCGGCGATTTCAGCGATGGTACCACTCAAAACCTGGCTGCACAGGTCGCGTGGGAATCTTCCAACGTGAACGTGGCCACCATAACCGCGAGCGGACTCGTGAACACCGCCGCCGCGGGAACCACTACCATCACAGCCAGCATCAATGGAGTAAGTACGAGCACCGTGCTTACTGTCTACTGACAGGCTGGACAGGACGACAAAAGCGCCGATCGGCGCAAGCCATCCTTGGCTTGCACCGTCGGCGCTTTCTCACAACTTGGGTCGTCGATTCCCGCTTCCCGAGCGGGTTTCTACGGCTGAACTTTGGCCGCAGTCTTAGCCCGTGTCGCCTCTGAAGGTATCGTGCAGGATGCGATCGTATTCGCGGTCGCAAATGGCACAGTATAGAAAGTACCCGAGGGAGTGCCGTTCCCGGTTGTACCCGAGTCGATCAGGTAACCGGCACATGCGCTCTCCAGGACGACGTTGCCCGTAACGGTGTTGTTGTTACCGGTGCTTCCACAAGACGAATCCAGATGCACTGCGGATTCCCCGGTGTTGAAGACCGTGTTACCGGTAACAGTGTTACCGTTCGTGCACACATCGATGGCATCTCCCGTCGAGTTACCAAAGATCTTATTGGCGCTGACGGTCACGCCATCCCCGTAAGTGCCGGGAGCCGCGTCGGTGTACAAACCGATAGCATCCTGGCTGTTCCCGACGATATTGCCGGACACGACGATTCCGCCATTTTCTTTCGCGTCGTAGAGCAGGATATCGCTCGAGGTTGCGATGGTCGGGTCTCCGTAGATGTTATCGATCACCGTGTTGTTCTTGATCGTTCCCGTGGCTCCGTTGAAGGCGATCTCGATACCATTCTGCGCCGCGAGGCCGCTTGCAACCACGCCGTTGCCCTGAACATAGTTGCCGGTCGCAATCAGGCTGGCGCCCGCGTAACGCGCTACGATTCCATTCTTGTTGTAGTTGTGAACCGAACTATTCTCAACCGTCAAAGTGGCGCTGTTGGAACTAGTCGTTTCCACCATGATGCCCTGTCCGGATTGGCAGCCAGTGGGAACTTCATCGGGCACCTCGTTGCGCGCGGCAACGTGATCCACCGTTCCCGACGCATCCTGATAGAGGATTCCACGAACGTCGGGGCCGCAACTGATGCCGTTGCCCGTGCCGTCCACCGTCAGATTGCTGATCGAAACCGGGCTTGCGCCCTGGACGAGTATCTGGGCCGCAACTGCGCCGCGGGCATCCGTGGTGTTCTGAGCCAAGCCCGCTGCCGGAGGATAAACTACCACGGCATCGTCGCTTCCGTAGGCAATCCCTTCGAGAGTTAGTTTCTTCGTGATCGAGATTTGCTCGTAATAGTTACCGGGGCATATTTTGATCGTGCTTCCCGCGGGAACGGCGTTGATCGCCAGTTGTATGCCTGAGAAAGTGACATACGCCGTTGGACACGGGCCCACAGCCACCGTGGATGCCTGCGCCGTTTGTACCGCGAAACAGGCTGCTGACGCCAGCATGGTTAACAGAGTCCTGCGCACTACTGTTCTTGCAAACATATTTCCTCCCACAAAGTGTCGGACATTCTGGATGTTCGGTTGAACCGGGAAAAAGGGGAGTGTTTGAATCTAGACGGAGGAAAACCGTTCTGTATTTCGAATCTCTAGTGGATCAAATCACGCCGGGAAGGTAGTGGTCCGGCTATAGGGGATGAACCGCTGTCCGATCCATCTAGCTCGTCACCCACAAAGTGTGGCTCGTGTGTGATAGTAAGTCAAGGCGAAAACTCGGTGATTACAATTTATTACATTGCTTTTCGTATGAAGTATTTTGCTGTTGGCACAGTCATGCGCAACTGCTTGTTTTGCCGCGACTTGTCTCTGTGGCACTTTCGTGTAGTATCCACGACGAAAGATAGCGGCTTCGCAGTCATGTTGGGGGAGCTTACGGCTACTTGGAAGCGCGACGAAAGCACCTCGTAACTCCTTCACGTTTTCTTTCCGGGTTTCATCATCTCCCACTCTCTGTCGGTCAGCTGGCGTCCCATGGAAGTGAATTCGCCCGCGCCCTGCAACCACTCGCCGCCGTCCATGGTGACGACCTCGCCATTGATGTAGCTCGCGGCATCGCTCACGAGGAACGCGGCGAGATTCGCGAATTCCTCAGTCGTGCCAAAGCGCCCCAGAGGATTGCGCTGCTTGGCCGCATCTTCCAGGTCCGGGCGCGGCAAAAGACGCGAGAACGCTCCCTGGGTCGGAATCGGCCCGGGCGCAATCGCGTTCATGCGAATGCCGCGGTTCCCCCACTCGACAGCGAGACTGCGCGTGAGCGCCTGCACACCTGCCTTGGCGACTGCCGAAGGCACGACGTAGGCCGAGCCCGTGGTGGTGTATGTGGTGGTGACGTTCAGCACCGTGGCCGGATGTTTGGCGGCCAGCCAACGCCGCCCGCAAGCGAGCGTCGTATGCAGCGATCCCATCAGCACGATGCCGATCACGGACTGAAAGGCGCCCAGCGAGAGATCCTCGGTACGCGCCAGAAAATTTCCGGCCGCATTATTCATCAGGACGTCGAGCGCGCCATCGGCCCAGATGGCTTCGATCATTTCCTCGACCGCAGCCGCATCGCGGACATCGCACGGGCGGGTATGAATCTTGCCGCCGGTGCGCTGGCGCAATTCTTGCATGGTCGCAGCCAAAACTTCCTGCCGTCGGCCGCAAATATAGACCTCGGCCCCGAGCTCGAGGAATCGTTGTGCGGAAGCTTTGCCCAGGCCCGTGCCTCCGCCTGTAATGAGGATGCGCTTGTTAAGAAGCAGATCGGGTTGGAACATGCGAGGGATTGTAAATGGTAGGGGATGCTGGTCGTTATTGGTCGTCGGTGGTTCGCGCTTCTCGGGTCGTGCTCAGCACGCTGCTACTTCAGTTGCTCGAGCGCCCACCTGGCGTGCGTGGCGACGGTTGAGTCCGCATCATCGGCGAGCTTTTTTAGTGTGGGCACAAATTCTGTATCGCCACTATTGCCCATGGCGACTACCGCATTGCGACGCAGACCGGACAATTTGGCGCGTCGGACGGGCGATCCGCGGAAGACGGCGCGGAATTCCTCCGGCTGCATTTCCGCGATCCAATCGAGGTCCGGATTAACGAACCCTTCACGCGGCTGGAACTCTTCGGCGGTGGTCACTGGCGCTTTGCGGTTCCATGGACAAACGTCCTGGCAGATGTCGCAGCCGAAGACGTGGCGTCCCATGCCCGTACGCAGATCCACGGGTATCTCGCCGCGCTTCTCGATGGTGAGATAGGAGATGCATAAACGCGCATCCAGCTTTCCGGGAGCGACGATCGCCTCCGTCGGGCAAGCCGTAATGCAGCGCGTACACGTGCCACAACGGTCCGGCGCAGGCAGGTCGGGGGCGACTTCCGCCGTCGCTTCCAGCGAAGTCAGGATGACGCCCAGAAACAGCCACGAGCCCAGCTTCTGGTTAATGGTGCAGGTATTCTTGCCCATCCATCCAATGCCTGCATACTTGGCATACACGCGCTCGATCAAAGGCCCGGTGTCGACATACGAACGCATTTGAAACGATCGCTCCGTGGTCGGGAACTTACAATCAGCCGAGTCCAGGAATTCGTGGAGTCTGGCCTCGACCGCTCGCAGCCGGCGCAAAACGGCGTCGTGGTAATCTTCGCGGCTCCACGCATAACGGGAGATCCAGCCGGAGCTTTTATCCCCTGTCTGGGTCGAATAAGGATGCGCGGTGTTGTAATTAATGGCGCAAACGATCACGCTGCGCGCCCAGGGCGCAACGTTGGCCAGACGCGTCCTCTTCAGCTCTCCCGCTTCGTTACGAGCCTCCATGTATTTCATTTCGCCGTGCTGGCCGTCGGCAATCCATTGAGGAAATACCTCGAGTTCCGGGAAGCCGCGGACGGAAGCGATCCCGCACAGTTCGAAGCCAGCTTCGCGGGCGAATTGTTGAACGCGGGTTCGAAGGTCGGGAAACATAGGTGCCGAGCAGCGGCGAAGGACCTTTTACAGGCCGCACTCCAGTCTTATGAAGAGCCGCATCCCCAGGAAAAGGCTACCACTTCCGGTTCGCCTCAGCCTGCGTGCGCCCCGAACAGTAGCACGTGATTCACGTCACATCCCCATGTCACAGGCCCACGTGACAATACACTCGGATTTCCAACGGAGTTCTCCGTGTTCAAAATCGTCAACGCTCAGTTTATCGCCCCTGGAATCAAGCGCTTCGTTATCGAGGCGCCCCGCATCGCGCGCAAGCAGCGGCCGGGCCAGTTCGTCATCGTTCGAGTCAACGAAAAAGGCGAGCGCATCCCACTCACCATCGAACGCTCTGACGCCGAGAAGGGCACGGTCAACATTGTCGTGCAATCGATCGGCAAGACCACGACTCTTCTGAACTCGCTCGAAACCGGAGACAGCATCCTCGACATTGTCGGCCCGCTGGGCAAGCCCTCGGAGATCGAGAACTTCGGCACGGTCGTGGTGATGGGCGGAGGCGTGGGCACGGCAATGGCGTATCCGACGGCTGCGGCCATGAAGAAGGCTGGCAATCGCGTGATCACGATCCTCGGTGGACGAAACAAAGACCTCGTCCTTCTCGAAAACGAGATGCGCCAGGTCAGCGACACCGTCTTCGTCACCACCGACGATGGCAGTTACGGCGACAAAGGGCTGGTGACCGACCGTCTGCGCCAACTGATCGACAACGGAACGCGCATCGATCAAGTGCTGGCAGTGGGCCCGATCCCGATGATGCGGGCCGTCGCCGACATGACGCGCAAAGAGAAGATTCGCACCATGGTCAGCCTCAATCCAATCATGATCGATGGCACCGGGATGTGCGGCGGCTGCCGCGTTCTGGTCGAGGGCAAAAGCGAATTCGCCTGTGTGGATGGGCCCGAATTCGATGCTCACCGCGTGGATTTCGCCGTCCTGGTGCAGCGCAACGCGATGTACCGCGACGCCGAAAAGCAATCGCTGGAAGAATTCAAACGCGAATGCGAATACGAAAAGCAGAAGGCCCAGAGCGAAGCGCGAAGCGACGTCCCGAGCGAAGCCGCTGCGACGTGCGCGCTGGAGGGAAAGTAAATGCCGACGCCGACCAAGTCGAATAATCCAGTACCCAACAAAGAACGCATCAAAATGCCGCGGCAGCACATGCCCGAGCAGCTTCCGCAGATCCGTAACAAGCAGTTCACCGAAGTCAATCTCGGCTACTCCGCGGAACTGGCCCGTCAGGAAGCGCTGCGCTGCCTGGAGTGTGCCAAGCCGACTTGTACCAAGGATTGCCCGGTCGGCGTGAAAGTTAAAGACTTCGTACAACTCATCGTGGACGGCGATTATCTGGGCGCGGCCGCCAAGATACGCGAAGACAACGTGCTTCCGGCGATCACCGGTCGTGTGTGTCCGCAGGAAGACCACTGCGAAGGCGCTTGCCTGCTGTGCAAGAGAGGCGAGTCGCTGGGCATCGGCTACCTGGAGCGCTTTGTCGCCGATTACGAACAACAGCATTTCGATCCCACCACGATTGTGAAGGCGCCTCCGACCGGCAAAAAAGTTGCCATCGTCGGCAGCGGCCCTTCCGGCCTTACCGCCGCTGGAGACCTGGTGCAGAAGGGCCATGAAGTCCACGTTTTCGAGGCGCTGCACGAGATCGGCGGAGTGCTCGTATATGGAATTCCGGAATTTCGTCTCCCGAAGACCATCATCCGCCAGCAGGTGGACTTCATGCGCGCCATGGGCGTCGAATTCGAAACCGATGTCGTGGTGGGGCGCACCGTCACCATCGACGAACTGCTGGATGAAGAAGGTTACGACGCGGTCTTTATCGGAACTGGCGCGGGATTGCCGCAGTTCATGGGCATTCCGGGCGAGCATCTGAATGGCGTCTACTCGGCGAATGAATTTCTGACGCGCATCAACCTGATGCACTCCTACGAGTTCCCCAGGTACGACGAGCCCATGTTGGACTTCCGCGGAAAGAATGTGGCCGTGATCGGTGGCGGAAACACGGCCCTCGACGCGATTCGTTCCGCGCTGCGGCTGGGTGCGGGCAAAGCCTATGTTCTCTATCGCCGCAGCGAGGCCGAAATGCCCGCCCGCAAGGAAGAAGTGAAGCACGCGAAAGAGGAAGGCATCGAATTCCAGGTGCTGACCGCGCCGCTTGAGTTCCTCGACGACGGCAAGGGATGGCTGACCGGCGCGCGCTGCCAGAAGATGGAACTCGGCGAACCGGATGCTTCCGGGCGTCGCCGCCCTGTTCCGGTGGAAGGATCCGAATATGTTGTGCCTCTTTCGGTCGCGGTCATCGCGATCGGGACCACCGCCAATCCGATCGTTCAAAGCACTACGCCCGGACTGAACACGACGAAGAAAGGCTACATTCAGGCCGATGAAACCACGCAGAGGACATCCCGCAAGGGAGTCTTTGCCGGCGGCGACATCGTGACCGGCGGTGCGACAGTGATCCTGGCCATGGGCGCAGGACGCAGAGCTGCCCAGGGCATTCATGAATATCTGACTTCCGGTGGATGGTAGGTCGGGAAACCCGGCTTATCCAGAAAAAGGGATAGCCGGTCCTTAGCACGTAAGTCCGGACGCCTCTTACTCCTCGCCGCCCTTGCTGGGTGCTTGCGCGGCAGAACTTACGATGTACTCCACCCGGTTCCGGCCTTTGTGCTTGGCCGTGTAGAGGGCGGCGTCGGCGCGGCTCACTAGCGGTTCCACTTCCTTCGCCCCGATGCATTCCGAAACGGCAATTCCCATACTGATGGTGATGGACTGCTCCACCTTGCCCGCAATTACCGGAGAAGCGGCAATGGCCTCGCGGAGCTGGTTGGCGCGTTGCAAGGCCCCCGTCAGATCGCAGGCCGGCAGCACCATGAGAAACTCCTCTCCTCCATAACGGCCCACGCCATCGTAGGAACGAATTTTGGATTGCAAGCGGCGCGCGACCTGGCGCAGCACTTCATCGCCAAAAAGATGGCCGTGCGAATCGTTGACTTTCTTGAAGTGGTCGATATCGCCAAGAATTACGCTCAGGTTCTTTTGCTCCCGTCGGGCACGCTCCAACTCCCGCTCCAACATGCCGAAAATTTCCGCGTGATTCAGCAATCCCGTCAGGGAATCGCGCGTAGCGGCTTCCCGCATTGACTCCCGCGCCGCAACCAGCTCTTCCTGCAAGTCGAGAATCCGTTTGCCGGTTAACAGGCGGGCCTTCAATTCCGATTTATCAAATGGCTTCACCAGGTAGTCGTCCGCGCCGGCCTCCAGGGCGTCAAGCATGTTTTGCCGCCCTTCTTTGCTGGTGAGCATGATCACGTAGATGTACTGCCCCGACAATCCCGCCGCCCGCACGCTGCGGCAAAGCTCGATGCCTTCGACATCCGGAAGCACCCAGTCGAGCAAAACCAGCTTCGGAGTTTTAGGTTGTTCGAGGACACGCCAGGCTTCCGCCCCGGTCTCCGCGAGGGTCACGCCAAAACCCCAGCTGCGCAGATGATCGCCGATCAGCTTCCGATAGACCGCGGAATCATCGACTAACAGAACCCGCATTCGTTTTTGGACCTCCGAACCCGCGCCTAAAACACTGCAACACAGCGGGATCCCGTGAGTTGGGGTCTTACTTTCATGCCAGTCTGTTCATCATACGACGAACCCTGCTTATCCAGCACGGACCTGTCTTTTGGAAATTGTCGTAACGTGCGCTAGCGAACATACTAGGGTGGGAGAAACTACACACGCTCCCCGCAGGATCGCGGGGAGAAGGCTGTTTTGCAGCCACTGAATCCCGGCAGGTATGAGTGTTGATTACAAACGGTTATGGATCCTCGAATCGGACGTCGCTCCACGAACCGCAGTGATCCAATCCTTGCGGCGGGGTCGCCCGTCAGTCAGGCCGCAAGATTCTGTTTCTCGTTTCTCTCTCGGGTTCGGGCGCGCTCCAGCACCCCATTCATTGCGGTCAGCACGCGATCATAGGACCCAAGCATTTGATGCTGTCGGGGATCGCTGCTCCACCATAAGACGCGCACCTTGACGCTCGCCGGATCGATGGCATTCAAGTCCATAACCAGGACCTCCGGCTCAGGATCCGTCAGGACTCCGGGAACCGTCCGCACCGCGGCGATGAGTGAAGATTTCAATTCGCTCAAGTCGCCTGTATTACTCACGGTCAAGTCATATTCCCAGCGGCGCCGCTCGAGCGCCGTATTGACAATCACGGAGTGCGTAAACAAATCCGCGTTCGGAATAACGACCCGCCTTTCGTCGTAGGTCTGGATAATTGTCGCGCGCGCCTGAATCTCCTCCACCGTTCCTTCGAACGCATCCAGCTTGATCTCGTCACCCACTCGAAAAGGTTCGGCCCACAGCAGTAAGAGTCCTGCCAGAAAGTTTTGCAGTATGTTCTGAAACGCGAATCCGATCGCCACGCCGCCGATTCCCAGGACCTTGATCAGGTCGGCTGCCTGAAACGATGGGGCAACGATGGAAACAGCGATGAGGAAGCCCAGCAGAATCGTGGCGCCTCCGAGAAGACGCGCAAACACCACCGCCAGATTCTGGCGATGTTCCGGAATGCTTTTGCGAATCAGCCGGGCGACGACCAGGCTGAGGCCATAGAAGAGAACGAAGACAATAACCGCCACCGCGAACGCAGGCAAGCGGTCGACGATGGTCTCCACCAGATGCCGCTCCGCCTGCCAGAACTTCTCAACGGTGCTATTCATGCCCTGGTTATCGTCTCATCCAGTACCTCGCTAAGCGGCTTCACCGGCGGCTTCCCACCCAATAACCGGGGACGGCAAGCTTGCCCGCTCCGGGGTTCTCTTGGCATCGCGAGCCAGAATATTTTCGGGCGCAGCCGGTTCGCGACGCTCGAGGCCCAACAATTCGCGCATTCTGGTTTTCGCCTTATGCAGTTGCGATTTCGAATTTCCTACCGAACAGCGCAGCAGGCGGGCGATTTCGTGATGCTCGTAGCCTTTGACTTCGTGCAGCACAAAAATCGTCCGGTAGCCTGTCGGGAGTTCCTTCATGGCCCGTGTCAGCGCAATTCGATCGACCGAGCCGGAGAGACGGTCATCCAGCCGCCCCTGCTCCCGCTTCACCGAGCCATCAGGCTGCTCGATCGGCTGATCGAGAGACACCGGTCGCAGTCCCTTTTTGCGCATGTGCATGAGAACCGTATTCACAGCCACCCGGTAAAGCCAGGTCGAGAGCGCGGAGTCTCCCCGAAACGTCGCGAGTTTGCGAAACGCCTGCAGGAACGCGTCCTGTGTAAGGTCTTCCGCTTCCGCTGTATTGCTCGTCATCCGCAGGCAGAGAGAATAGATTTTCGTTTTGTGTGCGTTGAACAGGGACGCAAAAGCGTCGGGGTCGCCCTCCTGGGCCCTGCGCACCAGTTCCATGTCAGCTTTATGGCGGTCTGTGGAGTTCAGTTCGTTTTTCACTTGGAGCTCCTTTCGAGCGTCACGTCGGTTCGATTTCTTACGCCCACGCATTGCGACAATAGGGCTCCCCGGGTCCGCGGTCCATCCAGTGATCCCGGTACGCCTACCGGTTCCTTGCTGTAACTCATTCGCGTGCGCAACCGATTCCATTGCGGCGCAACGCATTTCGCCTTGGTCGATCGTTCTACTAAAAGCAACTAGGGACAGTCTTCCCGGGAACTACAGGATTGTTGGGATTGTTGAAATCGTCGGAGATTCTTATCTTCGCTTAAGTATCAATTGCGGTTCCTCTGATACCACCCCTCCGGGCAGGTGCCGGCAGGCTCCGATAAGGGGCTATGGCGCTTGCCCCTCGCCATTTCAAGGGCGCGTCGGGGAGCGCAAGGCAGGTAGCTGGCATAAAAATCAAATACAGCCGTGGGAGGCAAAAGAAGATGGCAACGAATTCGTTACAGGAACTTTACGTGGAACAGCTGCAGGACCTTTACAGCGCTGAGCAGCAGATCATCAAGGCTCTGCCCAAGATGATTGATGCCGCGCAATCCGACGACTTGCGCGACGCGCTGACCGAACATCTCGACGTCACCAGGAAGCAAGCCGAACGGATCGAGACGATCTGCGAAGAATTGGGTGAAGACCCTGGCAAGGAAAAATGCAAAGGCATGGAAGGCGTCTTGAAAGAAGGCAGCGAGCTGGTGAAAGAAGTCGGCGATGAGGCCGTTAGAGACGCCGCCATCATTGCCGCCGCGCAACGCGTCGAGCACTACGAAATGGCGGGATATGGAACGGCTCGCACTTACGCAACTCTTCTCGGCTTCGACGAAGCCGCCAGCCAACTGGAACAAACTTTGGAGGAAGAAAAAGAAGCCGACGAAACTCTTTCCGGCCTGGCCGAGAAGCTCAACGCTGACGCGATGCAAGGCCAGGAAAACGCAGAAGAATCGAAACCGGCGCGCGGCAAGACGGCAAAGACCTCCAAATCATCAGCACGAAGCAGGCGGGTCGCCTGAGCGGCGCTTTGGAATCGGGACCCTCATCGGAGTTCGGGGCGGTGGCTCAGCCATCGCCCCAATCCGATCCGCTGCGGTTCCAAAACGTGTGTGTTCCCCGGGCCTCCCGTCGTCAGGAGCGTGACATGAAGCTTGTATCGTTTGCAATGCTTGTTCTGGCGGTAGCGGTGTTTTCCAGTCCGGCCCCCGCCGACTCCATCCATTTGCGGGATGGCCGCCATTTGGAGGGAAAATATATTGGTGGCACGACGAACATGGTGGGTTTCATGACTTCCGGGGCAGTGGAATACTTCCCGACCTCGGATGTACTGGCCCTGATGTTCGACGGCAGCGATAATCCTTTCAATGGGGTACAGCCCAATCCCATGAATGGAAATCCGGCAGGGTCCAATCTCGGGATCACCCGGAACAGCAGCGTTCTTCCACGAAAACACACCAGGCAGCCCCGGTTGAATCGGGTCAACGCTGCGCAGTTTGTGATTGATTGAGATATAACCAGACCGCCGCGTGCTCTCAAACTCAACCCGAACTACTTTAACTAAAACGACGGCTGTACCACGTGGACAATATGGTTGCGAACGGCATAGAGCACCAAATCCCCCACCGAGTGGAGGTTCAGTTTCCGCATGATGTTGGCGCGATGTGTGTCCGCGGTTTTCACGCTCATATCGAGCGCCTCCGCGACGTCCCGGGAACTTTTACCCTCCGCGAGTAGCTGAACAATTTCTCTTTCGCGCGGGGTCAACCGGGCAACTCCGGGCGTTATGGGAGCGGGCCTGGCTCTGGCTTTCTCCTCATTTTGCAGGTACCCCTCCAGTACCATTGAGGCGACTCTGGGAGTGAAATAGATTTTGTTATTACGCAAGGCTTCGACGGCCGTAACCAGGTCGCGCGCCGCATCCGACTTCAACAGGAACCCGCGCGCCCCGGCATTCAGCGCTTCCTGCACCAACTGGTCGGAGTCATGCAGCGTAAGAACCAGAATTCGAGTCTGAGGTCTGGCTTTGATGAGCTGGCGGGTTGCTTCCAGCCCATTCAGATCGGGCATCCCGACGTCGAGAATGACCACATCCGGATTCAGGTCCAGGACCTTCTCTACCGCTTCACGCCCGTTGCCAGCTTCCCCACATATCTCCCAATCCGGCTGCGTTTTCAATAAAGCGCACAAGCCGCGTCGAACTACTTCGTGATCGTCCGCCAGAAAAATTCGAAACGACACGGTAGCCTCCCGCCTGCTTCGCGCTCTATCTCGCTTCTTACACCGTTGAGATGCGTCAGAGTATTCAAATGTTAGCGCGGGCCCGACACCCATACTGATAACCCTGTAGGCGCAGCGTTGCTTCAGTGTCTCTCGTCGATCGCTACAGCATTTTCCTTATATACCGCTCCTAAGTTATCGAAGATAAAAGTAGATGTGGAATGCTCGCTTAATCACTCCCCGAGGGCTTAGACGAGTTGGCTGGCGAAAGATTACGAGATGACTAATTTTCGCATTCTGATTGCCGATGACCACGAGATCGTTCGACGCGGAATACGCGCCTTGATCGAATCGCATCCCGGCTGGGAAGTCTGCGCGGAAACCGCCGACGGCCGCGATGCGGTGGAGAAGGCGGAACTGTTGAAACCCGATCTGGTCGCTCTCGACATTGGAATGCCTAAGCTCAACGGACTGGACGCTGCACGCCAGATTCTCCAAAGCAACCCAAAGGCCAAGATCCTTTTCCTTACCGTGTATGACACGGACCAGGCGGCCAGGACGGCATTCCAGATGGGTGCGAAAGGGTTAATACTGAAATCGGACGCCGGCCGTGAATTAATTGGCGCCATCGAACTCATCCAGCGAAACTCTACCTACTTCAGTCCCCGGATCACTCATGCCAGCCTGGGATCGGACCTGCGCGGAAACCGGCGGTCCCTCGACAAAGACACTCTGACTCCGCGCGAGAGCCAGGTGATCAAGTTACTGGCTGAAGGCAAGAGCACCAGGGATGTCGCGTCGCTTTTGCAGTTGAGCGTAAAGACGGCTGAGACGCATCGCAGTAACATTATGAGCAAACTGGGCCTGCATTCCGTGAGCGAACTCGTTCTCTACGCAGTCCGGAACAATATTGTTCAGGCAACGCCGTCGGGCGCGGCGCCGAGTGAGGCTTCAGAGGGTTTCCGGGGTGCAGAACAGAGCCGGGATTTTCCCCCGCGCTAGTCCACGGACAGCAATCGCACTAAACGCGTTTTCCTGCGAATCACTACAGCAATTCGGGTATACATCTCTGCTGAAATCGGCGCCAAATGCGAAGAAGGACCGCTCACGCCGAGCGGCATGCCCAATCTTTGCATCATAGAACCGTGCATAGACGAAACCGAAGGCGGGTGGCCCCGTGAGCATGCATAATTTTCAGCTCCCGAACCTGATGCCTGGCGAGCGTACGAATTTTGAAGGCCGGCCTGTCGTAAACCGTATCCTTCTCGCGATTCCCGAAGCAGAATATCAAACCCTCCGGCCCGCCCTCATGTTCGAATATCTCCCCAGCCACACCGGCATTCACGAGCCGGGAGAAAAAATGGAGTTTGTGCACTTTCCGAATCGTGGCTTGATCTCGATCGTCGTGACCACTCGCGAAGGCAAAACGGTTGAGGTGGGCGTGGTAGGAAATGAGGGACTGGTAGGAATCCCCGCTCTCGTCGGACTCAGCCGCTATCCGCACCGCGCAGTCGTGCAGATCGCCGGCGACGGCTTCCGCATCCGCGCCGATGCTTTACGAACCGCTCTCCTCTCCAGTCCGTCCCTGCAAAGCATCTGCAGCCGCCACGCCGTAATTCAAGGAATGCAGGCTGCGCAATCCGCAGCCTGCAACCGGCTTCATGGAATTGAACAGCGCCTGGCCCGCTGGCTTCTGCTGATGCAGGACCGCGTCGACAACGGGTCTCTGTACATAACCCATGACTTCCTGGCAACCATGCTCGGCACGGACAGGCCCAGCGTAAGTTTGGCGGCCGCTCTTCTCCAACGCAAGGGCACGATCGAATACACACGCGGAGCCGTCAAGATCGTCAATCGCAAAATGCTGGAAGAATCGAGCTGCGAATGCTATGCGGTCATGGCGCAGTTTAATGCTCCGCTAGGCCTCAAGTAGGTTGGTTCAGAAGATTAATAGGTGCCGTGTCTGAGCGCTTTTCCCTGAGATAAGCAGCAGGTTCTAGTCGGAAGGCTCGATCGACTTCACTCGTATCGAACTGGACGACTGGTTCAGAGTCCCTCTTAACGTCACGTTCTGGCCGTCAAAATCTCGCACCCGAATCTGGTTGTCGAGATCATAACTGGCTCCAGTGCAGTCTTTCAGGATGTAACCGTCCTGGCTGCGCCGGATCGTGCCTTGAAACGTCCGCACAGCCGACCGCCTGCTGATCGACGCCGGCTTTAACTCGGCTGGTGCCGAACCTTCAGCACCGGATAGGACGGTTTTGACAGGCTGGGATTCCTGAGCAGAAATCGGAAGGGCCGACACGGAAATGGCAATTGCGAGCGATAACAAGCACGCCAATCTGGTGAATTGAGACATCGCCGCCTCGACGCTTCCCGCCGAGCAAGCCGCTTGCCAAACCCAAATGCTTGGATTTCCACTCCAAACGGTAATTTCCGGAGCCATGTACCAAGTAAGACCGGCTGAGTGTGTGTAGATTTTTTTCATGGCTGCACTATCGCGACAACCTGGATATACAGATTCCCGAGCGCGCCTCGCTACCTCAAACGCCCCTCCTATCTACTGCTAACACCTGATGGACTCTCCACCCCAGTACGCTATGCTGGCTCCAGTTAAATTCTAAGGAGGCCGTTATGCTGTATTACGCGGTGGTATTTCTGGTCGTTGCGATTATCGCGGGACTTCTCGGGTTTGCCGGCATTGCGACTGCCGCGGCCGGCATCGCCAAGATTCTTTTCTACGTCTTTCTCATCTTCTTCCTCGTGACCCTCGTCATGGGACTCGGTCGACGCGGACGGGTTTAAGTCTCTCCTTAGAACACACACTCCGGGCGCTCTCGCAATTTCGGGAGCGCCCTTTTTTGTGTGGCAATTGACGCGCGAGTAACGAAAGCCGCCGAAAAGCTCCGCTTTTACCAGATTCCTTTATCGTTCCCTGTCAGGCTGTGCGCTACCAGGGCTGACACCGCGAGCGGCGGAAGCAGCGGTAATCTGAGTAGGGCGCGAACATCGCCCCGCCTGCCAGCCTCCAGGAGTTGCGACGAATAGAGCTTCATCCCCGTGCCCTTCGACACTCGAAGATAACCGTCCTGGAAATAGACCATCGCGTCCGGGGAGTAGGCCGCTTCTTTCACCTCATCCGGGAGTGACACATTGCCACCGTAGGACCTGACGTAGTTTTGAACCAGGCAGAGATAAGTGGCCACGCCCGGCCATATTCCCGCTGAATCCGCGGATCTTTTCAACTCGCCAAAGTTCAGCACCCCACTCTGCAGAAGCTGCGCGCTGTCTACCATGTCGCACAGGCGAAAATAAAAGTGCCGGTACACTCTCTGCAGAGTTGAAATAACGATGCGTTCTTCCGCCGCAGGTACGCGGAACTCATAGCCTCCCACGCTCTTAACAGTTCCCCGCTCGATCACGCGCCGCGCGATCTCCGCATGTTCCCCGGTCTGCCCCAGGTATTGAACGTGAATCTCGACCAGTTCCGGCAGGCCCGGGACGCTGTAATTCCATTTGTGGGCGAGGCGGTCGCCCCAGCTGCGCTCTACCGGCTGTGCATTAAATTCCTGCTGCATCGCCCGCTGAATCTCGCTCTCATCGGAGGTTGTATAGAGATCGAGGTCGGAGCCGAGATCGGGCCAGTGGTCGAGCGACTTGATCACCGCGACCTCGCAGCCGCGCGCCTCTAACCGACTGCAGATCGAATGCAGAAATCCGACTGCCCGCTCAATGCGCGAACGCTCGTCGGCTAGGGCGAGGCTACACCGCCGCGCGAGTTCCTGTTCGCTTCCCAGCGCCGCCTCCCGGAGCACTTCCAACGCGCGAACGATCACATGATGGGTGTTGGCGAGCTCGAAGAAATCCTGCATCTCTGGAGCACCAAGGCTCCCCGCATCACGCACCGCGCCGGCAATCTGATCCTGGTTCGCAGGCGCACGCCCCTCGCTCGCTCCGCTCCGTAAAGGTAGGAGCAGCCGCGAGAGTATATCCATCTGCTCCGCCTGGCGCGATGTTACTTTCATTATTTCCCCCGATGATGTTCCTGGATTCGTTGCGGAGCGCGTATGCGCGCCAGTGCGTTTCGCCGCACCTCCGGCATGTACTTCGATGACCATGTTCACCGCCGAGTTTTGTCATGTTCGAGAATCGGCGGTAATTTCCCGGAAAGTACAGCAAACACCGTAATGACCAGGATTGTCGCGCGCCATACCCTAAGTTCATGTGGGCAGGAGTTGCGGCAATTTTTAACCGGACGTAAGAAAACTCCTCTCGCATTTGAAAATCAAAGCTGACGGCCATTGCAGGAA
>Ga0187847_10001595_pt1 | contig 20015 bp, 15 predicted proteins | sample June2016WEW_4_10_FD_132458 | JGI IMG/M metagenome (GOLD analysis project Ga0187847, IMG submission 132458) | Peatland microbial communities from SPRUCE experiment site at the Marcell Experimental Forest, Minnesota, USA - June2016WEW_4_10 | ecosystem: Environmental > Terrestrial > Soil >...
CGGTGGTGGTGGTCGTAGAAGAGCCAGCCGTCGAAACCGGCTTCGCGGATACCCGCCTGGATTGCGTCGAGATTCATGGAGGCAATGATACTCAATGAGGGGCGGTTCGATGCAATCCCTCACGGAATCGTGATGGCGACTTTGCCACGCGCATGACATTGTTCCACATAGACGATGGCGCCGGCCGTTTCATTGAGGGCGTATGTTCTGTCGAGGACCGGTGTAACTTTTCTGTCTCGCATGAGATCTGCAAGGAAGGTGAGATCGGCAGTATTCACCTTGGCGAAAAGGCCGGGCATCTTCTGGGTCACGAATGGAGCGAGCACAATCGTATGGAGCATGGAGCCAAGGAGTTCCATGGACCGGCGGTCTGGACCTCCTCCGCCGCATCCAATGTAAGTGCCTTTGGGATGCAGCACACGAAGGGATGCCGATAGGGGGTTGTTGCCGACGAGGTCGAACAGCAAATCGTAGCTCTGGGTCCCCTGGGTATAGTTTTCATGCGTGTAGTCGATGACGATGTCCGCACCGAGGGATCGGACGAGTTCGACATTTCTAGTACTACACACTCCCGTGACGTGAGCGCCATACGACTTGGCAATCTGCACAGCGAATGTGCCTACGCCTCCGGCAGCGCCGTTGATGAGGACGCGCTGGCCAGCTTGGATTCCGCCTTTATCGCGAAGTCCCTGCAGGGCCGTGATGCCGGCGATTGGCGCAGATGCAGCTTGCTCCCAGGTGAGGTTCTTCGGTTTCAGGGCGAGGCTTGAGGCAGGAGCACACACATATTCGGCGAAGGAGCCGGCTGCTGTGCCGAAGACTGCGTCGCCCGGTTTGAGACCTGTGACGTTGCTGCCGACGGCTTCCACAACGCCCGCGACGTCTGCGCCGAGGCGGCGGGATTTCGGTGCGCGCATGCCGGTGAAGAGGCGAATGAAGGAGGGGGTGCCTCGGATGAAGTGCCAGTCGTAGGGGTTTGCTGAGGACGCGTTAACCCGGATGAGTACCTGGTTGTCTGCAGGTGTCGGCTTTTCAACTTCCTGGTATTGCAGCACGTCAGGCGGACCGTAGCGGTCGTAGACGATTGCTTTCATCGGCTGCACTCCGTACTGAAGATGAGTACGGAGCGGTATGCAGAGAAGTTCCCGCATAGTTTAGAGGGCTGCGAGAGCTTCGGCCTGCGAAGGAAAGAGTCCGGCGTATTTGGTGATGCCGACCATGGTGAAGACCTTGGTGAAGTGCGCAGAAAGGCCGAAGGCGCAAACCTTCTGGGCGGCGTTGGTGGCTTCCATCAGCAACTGGATGACGAGCGCGATGCCGCTGGAGTTGATGTAATCCACCTTTGTGAAATCCAGCAGGACCACCTTGACGGTAGCTTTCGGCAGGGCTTGGTAAGCGCCGAGGACCGCTTCCTTCGAGGTGCTGGCAATGTCGCCCTCGAAGCGAAGCACGGTTACCGGGTGGCCGGCTGGGGAGGTGAGCTGGTCAACGCGCGACTTGGTTTCGCTCTGCACTGTCAATAATCTCCGTATTTCCTGGTTAAGAGCTCTTCGCAGCCCTTTTAAGCCTTTTTATCCAACCGGATCATGAGCCGAACATAACTCGCTTTGCCCGCCGACCCTGCCACCCACTCCGCCTCGTCAACCAGCGCCTGGATGAGGAACATGCCCATGCCGCGCGGATCTTCTTCGCCATGCATCTTGCGGTCGATGTCGGGCTTGGCCTGGTGTTTGGTCATGCCTTTGCCGTCGTCGATGACCTTGACCTCCAGCGAATCCTCGCCCGCATTGAGCACTACGCCAACCGACAGCTTTTCGTTCAATCGATTGCCATGTTCGATGGCATTGATGCAGGCTTCTGCCACGGCAGTCTTCAAATCTTCGACGCGATCCTCGGGAAAGCCCATCAGCTTGGCTACCGCCGACGCCGTGCTCATGGCTACTTTCTCGAAGCCCATTCGAGAGGGTAACCGCACCTCCACGGTGGTCGATTTTATCTCGCTCATGCTGGCATCCCCATCGTACCTGTCGAGCGGCACAGCACCAATGCGGTCATGTCGTCTCCTTGCGGGCCGCCTGCAGAGAAGTCAGTGAGAGCTGTCCACAATGCATCGAGAATACCATCGGCATTCTGCGCCGGGAACTTAGAAAATTGATCCAAAAGCCTTTCGGGCCCAAATTCCTCATCACCCCTGAAGACCTCCGTCAAGCCATCGGTATAGAACAACAACCGGGCACCCGGTATAAACCCGCGTTTCTCGCTGGTGTAGCGCATGCCCGGCAAAAGTCCTAAAGGTGTTCCCGCAGCATTGAACTGGTGCGGCTCAACGCCAGGCGCAACCAGGAACCCAGGATTGTGGCCGGCATTCACCACTTCCACTTCACCGGATTCGGGGTGCAACCTCATAAAGATTGCAGTGACATAGCGGCGCCGTGCTTCTTCACCTTCCGTCCAGTGGTGCTGATTCATGCGGGTCGCCAGCTCATCAAGCGGCATGCCGGTGACGGCCATTGCCCTGAAGGCCGAGCGGAAACTGGTGGCCATGATGGCGGAAGCCAGGCCTTTGCCTGCCACGTCGGCTACGGCGATCAGAAGGCTGCCATCGGGCTGCTCGACGATGTCGAGATAATCCCCGCCCACCTCGTAGCAGGTTACGGAGCGAAATCCACAGGAGTAGCCTTCGATGGCGGGGAGCTTCTGCGGCAGCAGCGAGCGCTGAATCTCCCGCGCGGCTGCGAGATCCTGCTGCACGCGTGCGAACTCAACGTTCCTTTTGTGATTGCGCGCATTCTCGAGCGCAACGGCGGCCTGCAAGGTCAGCCCTTCGATAAAGTCTGACTCATAGAGCGTCAGATCACGTCCGTCCGGTGACACCACGACCAACTCCGCCAAGCGGACGCCATCGCGATTCTCCAACAGATAGGTCGTGAGGCGAGAGCGGGGTTCCGCGGGTGGGCTCTGCGATTCCGGATCAAATTCGGCACCTGTTTCCTTGACGAGTGGTAACTCGCCATAAGACAGCCCGGTTCCAAGAAAGGCAGCACCGGGCATTTCCAACTCGCGCACTACGATGCGCAACACCTGTTCGAGGACTTCTTCCTCATGGATGGTGGAGTGGACCTGCCGCGAAGCCTCAAGGAGCGCCTGCAAACGGGCCACCTGCTGCTGCAGGTCGATGGTCTCGTCATTCCCCGGGAGCTGAAATCCAGCTGCCATCCCGCCCTAACCTCCGTGGAAGTATCACTCTACCACGCTCTGAGCGTGCAGGTGAAACTCGGGCCCTGCCGATGCGACGGGTCGCATAGTGTGTGCTGAGGGCTTTGTCCGGGCGATGGTCTCGTCTTCAGGGTGCCTGGGGGTATTCAGAATCGATCGATCTCAATTGCCTTTTGATGTATTGATTGGAATGCCGGGAAACCGCGGATAAAATAGGCACGTGAATTCAAACGCAATGCATATTGCTACGTGCTGTTTGGCGGTGATGGTGCTGGTCGTTGGCGCAACGGTCGTTAGAGCCCAGGGAGACAAGCTGCGGTCGCCTTGGGATGACGGCAAGGTTGCGCTGACGGAGGCGGTTTACGACTGCCCGGCGCCTCCACCCTTTGCGAAAACCCTGGAGATCGGGACATATTACATTGACAACAAAGCTTCGGTGATCGACGCGAAGAAGAAGGCTGAATACGACAAAGCTTCCGACGCCTATCTTCAGCTGACCCGGGCCGCGACCACGGCTGCGGACGACTATCTCTCTAAAGGTAGCCAAGCAGCTGCGCTTTGCGTTTATAAGTTACTAGGCGCAGCGGCGAAGGCAGACGCCTGGGACGGCAAGATGGGCGGCTTCTCCGGCGTGTACGTGCAGAACTGGCTGCTAAGCGGCGCTGGGATTGCGTATCTTAAAGTGCGGCCGAGCGGAGTTGGGACGGGTATCGAGGACGCGGCGATTCAAAAATGGTTTAAGCGGCTTGCCGGGAGAGTGCGGGAATTCTTCGACGAGGAGGTCCCACGCCTCGGCGGGCCTGACAAAGAAAACAACCACATCTACTGGGCTGGGCTTGCGGTTGCCGCCGAGGCGATTGCCGATAACGATCGCGACGCTTGGCGATGGGCGCTTTGGACATACCGGATAGGGCTTGCGAACATTCAGCCGGACGGATCGCTGGAGGCGGAGATGAATCGTGGGCAGATGGCGCTGCACTACCACCTTTACGCGCTGGGAGCGCTGATCCTGATGGCGGAAATGGGCGAGGCGAACGGGATGGATCTCTACCTCGAGAACAATAGGGCACTCCATCACCTGGTGAAATTCTGCCTTGCCGGACTGGAAGATCCGACGATTTTGGAGAAGCAAACCGGCGTGGCGCAGGTGGTGACGCTGCCTTATGGGGGATCTGATATTGGCTGGGCCGTACCCTACGTTCGCAGGTTTCCTAATGCTCGGCTATCGGCGCTGGTGGCAAAGGCGCCGTCGGTGCGGTACACGACGTGGGGCGGGGCGCCGCCGGAGTAATTGGCATCCCACAAGATCATTTGCTCGCAGCGATCCGAATATCGCCGATCTCCATGATGCGTTTCTCATATCCATGCTTGGCCACGGAAAGCATGGCCTGGCCGATTTGTCGGGTGGTCAGAATCTGCTTTGGGATTGCCCAGCGGAGCACAGGAAAGAGCGGGGCGAACGCTTTATAAAGAATTCGATATAAGGGCGTTTTGGACTGGATGCCGTCCATGGGTTCAATGAACCCAGGCCGGAACATATGGGCTTTAAGCGGAAGACGAAGTAGCGCGTTTTCAGTTCGGCCTTTGACGCGGGCCCACATCACGCGCCCCTTCTCGGGAGTATCCGTGCCTGCGCCGGAAACGTAGATGAAGGTCATGCCAGGATTGAGACGGCTCAGGGCCTCGGCGGCGGCAAGCGTGAAGCCGTAGGTGATTCGCTCGTAGTCCGCTTCTTTCATTCCGCTGGAAGACACGCCGAGGCAAAAGAAGCAGGCATCGAAGCCGGTCAGCTGGGGTTCAATCGCCGCATAGTTCGTCAGGTCGGCGTTGACGATTTCCTGAAGCTCGGCGTTCTGCACTCCCGTTGCTGTGCGGCCCACGGTTACGGCAAGTTCGACGTCTGGGTCCCTCAGGCACTCCAACAAAACACCTTGTCCCACCATCCCTGTTGCTCCAAAGACCAGAACCTTCATTTTGTCGCTGCTCCCTTATTGGCCGTACATGGTTCAAGCATAGTTCCAGCGGCATGGCTCCAACATGATGGATACTCTTGGTGTGGGAAGTGCGCGTCTTATTTTGTTGGTTGCGGTGTGCTTGGCTGGCTTCTGCAGTTGCCGTGCGCAGACGGCGGGCGCATGGGGAAACGCGGTGGCCAGCGCGGCTCGACTGGCGCCGGAAGCGCGCATCGTGGTTCTTGATGTGGGTGCCGGACACCTGCTGGCCGCAAGCCATTTGGCTGAAGCTGCACGCACACTGGCTGCTCCCGGCTCCACGCTCAAGCCGCTCGCGCTTTACGGGCTGGTGGCGCGGGGTCGCTGGGATCCGTCGCGGCGGATCACCTGCACTCGCACACTCACCATTGGCGGGCGGTCACTGAATTGCTCGCATCCAGCGGCCGATCCGATGGATGCTCGACTGGCGTTGGCGTGGTCGTGTAACACGTATTTTGCGACCGTTGCAGGAACTCTGGCGCCCGGTGAGCTGCGCAAGGTGCTGGCGCCGACGGGGCTGCTGGCTCAAACCAGTCTGGCAAGTAACGAGGCCACAGCTGTCTTTCGAGATCCGCAGTCGCCAGACCAAAATCGGCTTGCATTGCTGGGCGTCGATGGGATTCTGGTGACGCCGCTGGAGCTGGCTGTAGCTTATCGATGGCTCGCACTGCAAATTGCAGCGCACCCGGAGACGGCAGCGGTGCAGGTAGTGCAGGCTGGGCTTGCGGATTCTGCGAGCTTTGGAATGGCTGGAGCTGCATCGCTTGGCGGGGTCGCGATCGATGGCAAAACAGGAACTGCGGGCAGCGCCGCGGGACCGCAAACACACGGTTGGTTCATTGGCCTCGCGCCTGCGGGCGCACCGCGCGCGGTAATTGCTGTCTATCTTCCGGCTGGCCACGGTACCGATGCTGCCCGCATCGCTGGCGAGTTGCTCGCCCACTCGCCACTTAGGAAGAAGCCATGAAAGCTCGCACCTTTGTGCACGCGTGTGCCGTCTTGATGCTTGTTGCTGAGGCGACATCCACTCGGTCGTTTGCGCAAAACCCACAGGGTCGAGCGACACTGCGTGTGGGATTGTGGACGCTTTGGCACGATAAGGAGGTCACGGTCTCGCCGGTGCCCGAATCCGCAGTTGCGCTGCGCGTTTGCAAAGGATGCAATTCGGTCCAACTCCGACGGGCGATACAGATTCGCGCGGCGGGCGGCCATGTGGAATTTGCAGGCAACCGTCAAGCCGATTCCGTTTCGATTGCCGGCACCGTTTCTCTTACCGCGCATGGTGAAATGCTTATGATTCGGAATCCTCTCCGCATCTCTGCGCGCAATGGGGAGCTGGTCCTCGCCGTCACGCTACCGGTTGAGACTTACGTAGAGCGCGTTGTGGCAAGCGAGAGCGGGGCGGCTGATAGCGAGGAGTCGCTCAAGGCATTGGCCATTGTGGTTCGATCCTTTGCGTTGCACCAGGCACACGGTCACGCGGATTACGATTTGTGCGACTCGACTCATTGCCAACTGCTGCACTGGGGTGGGAGTTCCGAACGAAGCAACGCCGCCCACGCGGCTACGCTCGCGACTGCCGGCGAAACACTGTGGTTCCACGGGCAGCGCGTCGAGGCTTGGTTCCATCAGAATTGCGGCGGACGCACGGCTTCGCCGGGAGAAGTGTGGCCGGCGACGAGAGGTGGACCTCGCCAGACCATGCCATGGCTGGTCTCGCGAGCCGATCCGTATTGCACGGCCAACGGCGCGCGGGAGTGGTCGACGAGTTTATCGCTTGGGGATTTGAGTGCGGCGCTGGCAACAGCAGGGCTGGCTCGGCCGGGATGGAAGACGCTTGCGGTGGCGCGCCGTGGTGAATCGGGACGGGCGGTTACGCTGCGATTGGATTCCGCAGAGATTTCTGCAGAAGACTTTCGCCTTGCAGTGGGGCGCGCATTCGGTTGGGGCAAGATACTGAGCGACTGGTTTGAGGTGTCGCGGCAAGGCGATCAGTTCCTCTTTCACGGGCGCGGATCGGGGCACGGGGTGGGGCTCTGCCAAGCAGGGGCTGCGGCGATGTCGGCGCAAGGTCGTGACGCAACGCAGATTCTCGCGCAGTATTTTCCTGGGGCGGTTGCCGGCGATGAGGCTACTGGATTGACGTGGCAACGGCTGGCGGGTAGGGGATTCACGGTTGAGACGCAGGTGCCCGCGGACGGCGCGTATTTGGCAACGATCAGCGAGGCGCTTGGGGAGGCGCAGGTTCAGTCTGCATTGCAGGCCAGTGGGACGATCACCGTGAGGGCATTCCGGTCGACGCCGGCATTTCGGGATGCAACGCTGGCACCGGGGTGGGTTGCGGCGTTTACGGAGGGGGAGTGGATTGCAACGCAACCGTTGGCCACTTTGGCTTCACGCAAGATACTGGGTTCGGTGATGCGGCATGAGTTCTTGCATACATTGGTTGAAAGACAGAGTGTACCGGGGACGCCGTTGTGGTTGCGGGAGGGACTTGTGGAGGTTTGGAGTGGAGAAGCGAAAGGGGAAGGACTTGCGCCTCTTCTGAAGCCGGACGAGATTGACCGCGCTCTTGTTCATGCGGGAACGGAGGCGCAATCGCAAGAGGCGCATTGGGCCGCCGGCTGGTACGTAGGGTGGCTCCTTGAGCGCTACGGTCGGGCCGAGGTGCTCGGGTGGTTGCGTTCGGGTGTGCCTGCGAACGCGCTCGCCGGTCTTCATTGAGCAGGTGGTTGAGTTATTCTTCCATCGATGCGTAAGACACTATCGGTAGCCATGATCGCGATGAATGAGGAGGCCAACCTGCCTCGGACTTTGGAGAGCGTGCGTTGGGCCGACGAAATTGTCTTGGTCGATTCGGGGTCGACGGACCGGACCATCGAGATTGCGCAATCGTTCGGGGCGAAGACCAGCTATCACGCATTCGGCGGGCACGGCGAGCAGAAAAATATCGCCCTTGACCTTTGCACATCAGACTGGATTCTGTTGCTCGATGCGGATGAGGTGCTGACGCCAGAGTTGCAGAACGAGATACTCAAGGTGCTGGCTTGCCAGGACGGGTGTGAGCCGGAGTTTGAGGCGTACTGGATTCCGCGGCTGAACCTTTACTTTGGGCGATGGATTCGGCATGGAGGATTTTATCCGGACCGCAAGTTGCGACTCTTTCGGCGCGGGGCGGCACGGTTGAGTGAGGGTGTGGGGCCACATTCGACGCCGCAGTTCGCGGGGCCGAAGGGCAAGCTCAAGGGCGACATGCTGCACTACGCCTATCCCACGCTGGCGATTTACCTCGAACATATGAATCGGTACAGCGCGGAGATTGGCGCGCTGCTGGCGGCGAAGGGGAGAACGAGCCGGTCGCTAGCTGCGTTTTTGTGGAACGCTGTGGCGAATCCGGCGGCGACCTTTATTTACAACTATTTTTTTCGGCTCGGATTTATGGACGGACGTGAAGGGTTAATTCTGCATGTCAACCACTCCGTGTATATCCACTGGAAATTCATCAAGGCGTGGCGGATTGGGATGGGGAAAGAGTAGACAAGACTGGCTGCCCAAGCTGGGGGCTAGTGACTATTCCGTTACCGTGATCGTGAAGGTTTTGACTTGACTGTTCTTTTTTTCTTTGTTTCCAATGTATTTCGATAGCTGCACTGTGTATCGCCCTGGCTTTGTAAAGTCATAAAGTACACCGATCCGGCTCGACGCATTCATGCTTTTTCCTTGTGCAAGTTCGCAAGGACCTTCCCAGCTCCCACCTCGAAGTTCGTGATGTTCGCCTGGTATCTCGATCGATTTTCCATTCTGATTACGCACATCGTAGAGTTAGCTTCTATTCAGTCCATTCGTAACCATCGCGGAACAGTTCACAGCGTGGTCGGATGTATTGGAAAGCTTGATCATGATACGCACATGAGGGGCAGCTTGTACTGTTATCGTCGGCTTGTCAGTGCTGATTGTGATTGAGAATGGTTCCTCTGTGGTCTGTCCGAAACCTGAACCGAATACTGCGCTTCTCAGAGAAATAGAGAAATCAGGATCAACGTATGAAGCCTCTTCATTGTTCTTGCTCCCTCACTGGAAGTTCATCAATGTCTAGAGAATTGGGCAGGGGAAAGAGTAAACCCTGCCGAAATTGAAGGTGATAGAGATCGAGCGCCGTATTTAGCCTTTCGGTGTCTCATCGGGCGGCGGGATTTCAGCCGCAGCGGCATGCTTGCCCTGCGGAGGGCCGGCGAGGACTGGCACTGCGACGAGGGATTCTTCTGTTGGTGGCTGCTGGCGGCCGAAGAGCGTGGCTACCCAGCCGAGCAGCAAAACCCAACTGCTTGCGGCCAGCAGGTAAGCGGCAACGAGTTTCAGCGCTACAGTCCAGACTTGCGCTGAGACTGCGCCATGGGGTTTTGCTGCGAAGAAGGTAGCAGGCAGCAGCACGCCTAGCAGAGCCGCCAGAACTACGCCTAGCCACCAACGCCAGTTCCACAGCATCCGCAGAATCCTGCGGACAGGTAAGCGCCAGCCCCACTGAGCCGATGCTGCTCCGCAGGGAATGAATTTGGCTGGAAGCACTATCCAGCGCAGTACCCACTCAGCGATTGTCATCCAGCGAACAAGGTGGGTATAAGTGAAGATTGTTGCGCGCGCGTGAGCCGATGCCTGCGAATTGAGATAGCCGGCCCAATCCGGAATTTGGTCGTCGCACCAATCGAGAAACACCCAGAATGCGGCGCCGACGGCGATCCAGACGAGGAGGGTGATGGCACCCCAGACAAGCTTGATGCGTTTGCCGTCGTCATCAGAAAAGGCGCGCACCGTGGCTGCCTGCAGCTCCAGCGCAGAGATGGCGAGCAGTATCGGGATGAGAAGAGTGAGTGCGACTTGCCAGATGTGCTTGTCAGGCAGGCGCGTCCACGCGAGACCGACGAGTAAGAGCACCGGCGTCAGCACGAATTGCACAGCGACCCAGCGCCTTGCACGACTGACCCGAAGCAGCAAATTCTTCATGATTCCCTCGCTCACTGTTGCACCTCCAGCGTTGCCGGGTCGCTTGTGGCCTGGACATTCGATTGATACATGGGTCCCACCTGCGCGGGGCTGATGGTGAATTTGCCGGGATTCACGACCTTGAGCAGGTAGACATACTCACGGCGGCCGCTGAACTCGGTGTTGAAGAAGGCGGCGCGGTCATCATGGAATTCCTTGCGAGTGAACCAGTCGGCCCACCAATCGGGCTTGTTGTTGAGGGCGTACAGGCCGGTGTTGGCGAGGAACTCAGTGCCGGCTGGGACGGGGTCTTCGGCTAGCAGATATTTCCAGTTTGTGCCGCTGACTGCGAGACGCACTGCTACGATATCGCCGACATGGACTGGGCCCTTGAGGGGAACCAGATCGTAGGTGATGGGGTCGGTTGGCGAGGCTTGCTTCTTTTGTAATACGTAATAGTCGCGGGTTAGATTGAGCGCTAGTCTGCCTTGCTGGTAGAGCTTTTTGTCTGCGGCGTACCAGGTGTTCTCCGCGCTCCAATAAGTGATGCCGTTTCCGCTCTTGCGGATGGTGATTTGGCCGCCGGACGCTGTCTGCGCAGCGGGGACTCTGATCTTCCAGGGAAGAGCGAAGGCATCGGCGGGAGCGAAGTGGTGCATGCCTACGCTTGTGCCGTTGACCAGCACCTCGATATCGGAGGTGTTGGCGAGTTCGCCGCTGAGCGAGAGGTAGTCGGTTAGGCCTGCGATCACCATGGCAGTTTGCTTGGTGGAATACCAGTAGTCGCCATCGCGGTTTCGGGCGAGCCACTGCGCGGCTTTGGGAAGCAGGCCACTGCTGCGGTCCTGGCGGATGATGAGCTTGAGGGCGAGCGCCGTGGTTTCGTTGGAGGTGTCGCCCCAGTCATCGAGGAGTTCGTCGTAATTTCCGGACCAATATGCATCGGATTCGTCTGTCTTTGCTTTCTTCTCGAGCAGGCTCGCCGCATCTTTTGCGCGATTGTCGCCGGCGGCGTCGAGCGCTAGGCCAGCGAGTGCCAGGCCCTCGTCGCTGAGTTTGTTGCGGGTGTTCCAGACTTTGTCGAGAGCATCTTTTGGCGCGCCGCCTGTGGTGGCAAGGGCGTAGACGGCGTAGGCCCGCAGATCGGGGAGCATGTCAGGATGGGCGGCGAGTTGAGCCTGCAGCCACGCACGGCCCTTGTCCAGATGGTTGGGATCACTTCTATCGTCGCGGAGGTTGTAGCCTGCGTCTTTTGCTTGGCCAAGGCCACTGACGACGTAGGCGGTCATGAAGACGCGGCTAGGATCGTCGGGCCACCATCCCCATCCACCATCATCGTGCTGGTAACTGTAGAGACGCTCCAGACCAGCGTTCACCATGTCACGGAGTGAGGAACGGTCAATGGGGGATTTGAGATTCAGCTTGTCGACGGCCTGCGACACGATGACGTCCGGCAGGAAGCTGGACATGGTCTGCTCGGTGCATCCCCACGGATAGCCGGTGAGATAATCCAGTGCGTCGAAGACAGTGCCGGCAACAGAGGACGCAGCGGTGATGGTGAGCGCGCGCGAGCCAGCGTCCGAGGCGGGCGGATAGCCGTAACTCCATTGCGTTTGGCCAGGACCGGAGAAAACTACTCCCGATGCGGCTGCGCGCTGCTTGACTCCGAAAGCCTCAATAAGGATGGTCATTTCAAGGGCATCACTCTCTTCATTGGTGAGTGCTTTGGCGGTGAGGACCGCGTTGCCGGTGTTGTGGGCCTTTACGCGCCAGTCGACGTAGCGTTCGCCTTTGGCGGGGATGTTGATTTTCTTGGTTTGGCTGCCAACAACTTCAAGGCCGGTGACATCGAGGGCGAAGGTTACGTCCTTGGCTGTTTCAAGATAGTTGTGAGCGATGACACGCAGAGTGGTTTCATCGCCCTGACGGAAGAAGCGCGGCGCAGCGAGGCGGACGATGAGGTTTTTGCGGACCAGCACGCGCGTGACCACGCCACCGGCTTTGCCGTCATCGGTCATGGCACGAATGGTGGTGCGCCAGGTGGTGAGGGCGTCAGGGAAGTTGAACTCGACGCGCGCGTGACCGTCAGAGCCGGTGCGGACATTGGGGTTCCAGTAGGCTGTGTCGGGGAAGGCCTTGCGGACCTTGGGCACGACGAGGTCTGAGCCTGGTTTTACCTGCGCAAGACGAGGATGGTACATGCCGTTGGCGAGTTGTGTGAGAAGCGGGCTCTTCAGTCCGGCCTCGCCGTAGAAGTAGAACTCGAACGAGGTTTGCGGCTGCAGGTAGACGTAGCGCCTGGGATAGAAGAAGGCGACCATGTCACCGCTTTCGTCAGGACGAACAGAGTAGAGCGCTTCATCGACTTCGCCGAAGCTGAGGTCGGCCTGGACGGGCTTGCCTTTGGAGTCGGCTGCGAAGACGTCGAAGCTGCCTTTCTCACCGGGTTCGAATTTGGGTTTGCTGGGGGTCGCGGTGATGGTGAGGGTGCGCTCGACAAGCGGAACCTTCAGGCCTTTTTGCGCAGTGATAAGTTGATTGTCGTGCACGATGACCGCGCTGATGACTAGGTTGGGCTGGGCAAGTTGGGTGATGGGCACGTCGAAGGCGAAGCTTCTGGACGTGGCGTGGAGCAGGCGCTTCCATTGCACGCTGTCGCCTTCAGCGGTGACCACGGCCCAGGCGTCATCGAGGCCCGTAACGAGGAGCAGGTGTGCTGTGTCGCCTACCTGGTAGGTCTTCTTGTCGGCGACGATCTGCGCCTGGGTGTTGGTGTTGTACCATTCGCCCGCGCCATTCCAGATCCAGACCCAGGTCTTGCCTTCTACTGTGCGGTTTTCCGGGGTTTGGGCACTGGCTTTTATCTCAAAGTTTCCGCTGCCGCTGTTGGTGCCCATTGGCAGCTCGACCAATACTGTGCCGTCAGCGGTGGTCTGCGCATCGCGGCTGGTGATGGGTGTCTCCGTGGACTGGTGCGTGATGGAATCCCACTTCTGCAGGCTTATGGCGACGTGAACGGAAGTCTGAACGGGTTTGCCGTCGTAGTCCTGGGCGGTGACTTTTACTTTGGGCGTTTGGCCGGGCGAGACCACATAGCTTACTGGCTCAACGCTGACACGGAAGGAGCCGTAGGTTGCCAGGACTGTTGAGTGGCCGCTGACTTCGCGATTGGCTTCATCGGTCACGCGGGCTTCGATGCGGTAATCCTGGTCGTTGTGCTTGCCGTCGACTGCAACTGGGAGGGAGATTTTCAACTGGCCGTTTGAATCGAGGACACCGTCGTGCTCCTGCTGCTCGGTCTGGCCGAAGCTATATTCCGCGTCGCCAGTGTCTTCGCCCTCACCGGCATCTTCGCCACCGGATTCGTTGTCGTCTGCCTCGTCTTCATCCCACCAGTAGTGCTGCGAGGTGTGGACGACCCACTTGACCTTTGCTCCCGCTACGGGCTCGCCGAAGAAGTATCGCGCTTCAATGGTGGCTTGAATTGAGTTGCCCTGAAGGATGCGCGGGGCGGAGGGTTTCACGGTCACCTGGTACTCAGGCTTCTTGTACTCCTCGACGTAGAAGTTGCCACCTCCTACGCGTCGACCATTCTGATAAGCGGCGGCGTCGTAGTAGCCAAGGCTGGCGTCGGCTTCAAGGTTCACATCGGTGGTGATGGTTCCATGCGCAGAAACGGAGAGTTCTTTGGTGTACACCGCCTTATTGTCTGGGTCGAAGACCTTAATCTCAAAGGTCTTGTCGTCGGGCAAGGTGAGGTCGTCGCCTTTTTCCCGCCGAACCACCGCCTTGATGTGGACCGTATGGCCGGGCCGATAGACGGGACGGTCGGTGTAGACATATGCACGGAGGTCGTTCTGCGGGTTTCCTATGAAGCCGTAGCCCCAGGGCGTCACAATTGCCGCATCGGCGTCGTGGCGCGTGAGTATCCACAACTTGTCCGGCTCCGCGCCTGCCTGGACGCGCGGGCTGTTCATGGTGAGCGTGGCCATGCCGTCGATGCCTGTTTTCGCGGAGGACTGCAGAGTGCCACCAGACCAGAGAGCAACGTCTGCATTGCCGATGGGGGCACCGGTCTTTCGGTCTGCGACATAGAGGCTGGTCTGGCCGTTGCCCGGCCGAGCAACCACCGCGATGCTGGTTACTATGACCACGGTGTAGGCCTTGTAGGTCCCGTCTGTCGCCTCGATGAGGTAGACGCCAGAGCTGAGACCGTCAATGGGCAACTGCTGGGTTTCGCTTACCAGGGTGGGCGGCGTCTCCAGCTTCCAACGCGCGACCAGCTGGCTCTGGTTCAGTATCGGGACTTGCGCGAACTCCGATACCGCGCCCACCACACGGCTCCGCTTGCCGAGCTTACCCTGACCCTCGCGGAAGGTGTCGCGCGCGTCGTCCGTGAACTGGCTGCGGAAGAAGTGGCGCACACGCCACCAAAGATCAGTTTTGAAATCGTGCAGGCGCTCAATCCATGTGCGTTGGTCGATTTGCTCTGCGGGGGACTGGCTCTGTACGCCAAAGCTGTGTAGGTCTTTGAGGCCGGCGAAAAACTTCTCTGCGTCCTTCACTCGATAGACGCGAAATTCCAAAGACGGCACGTTGCGGGCGAGGAGCTGGATTTTGACGCTTTCTCCGGGCGCAAAGGTTCGCGTGGAAGAGAGAGAGAAGGACCGCGGCGCGTCTTTGGCTGCTGCCGGACGAGCGGAGACGAGGACAAGAAGCAGAGACGAAAAGAGCACCAGCGACTTACGGAGACTCATAAATTGCCTCGCAGAATATTCCATCTGTAGACACCAAGAAAATTAGGATTGCCGGGAAGAGGCCGCCACTGTGGCTGAGGATGGTCGAGCAGTTCGGAGAGAGCTACACGACGCAGTTCGCCGGCTTTGCCATGATCTTCTCCCGTGTCGTACACGACCGCGGACTGGCCGGCGATACGCGTGATGATCATGGAGTGCCATGGCGATGATTGTCCGAATTGGCGGTAGAAGAGCAGATCACCGGGCTGGGCCTGGCGGACGTCGCGGGATACAAAATACGCATTGCGCTCGACGAGCGTTTTGGCGTTGGCGAACTGCGCGAAGGCGCCGTCGGTGGCGTCTGCCGGCTCAAAGCTGCCGGGGCGGACACGGAAGAGACCAGCGCCTAAAGGCGTCTCGGGGTAGCGCCAGGCACGGACTTCTCCGGGGAGCGCTGGAACCTCAATCCCGGTGGCAAGAAACCATGTGTCGTCGTGGCGCTTGAGGGCTTCTCGGTAGGAATAGCGCAGCAAGCTGGCGCAGTCCGTGATTTCGGCTGGCACCCCGGCGCGAGGACGGACGGCCTGATAGTCGGCGATCGAAGTAAACCACTGGCGGAATGCGGCCTGGTCGGCGGGATCGGTGAGGCGGAGAAAATCGGGGGTACCGTCGGCGAAGCTGTCAGTCCATGGGCGCTGGGCCCAACCTGATTCCTTGCTGTAGCTCGCTGCATGGACTGCGCTCGATGTATCGGGAGCGGCTCCGCGAGGTTCGTAGCGCCGGTGACCGTGAACACCGTGGACGAAGACAAACAGGCGTAGCAGGAGCAACAACACGATAAGCGCAACGATGCAGATCAGAATCATGTTCTGCGCGCGCGGCTTTGCTTTGGGAGTCATGCGGCGGTTGGATGTGAAGGCGAACCCATCTTACCGCGATTCACCGGACGAACGTTTAAATCGAAAGGAAAAGAATGCTTGCAGAGAAGCGGATGAAGCAATGCATTGCTCAAAGTGCCCGGACGTACGAAGGCCCTTCAGCTTGCGCCGAAGGGCCTTCAGGGTACAACTATCCGCGCTACGCCGTCACAGTCCGCGTAGGTTTGGATCCCCACAGCCCATAGAAGGCGATGTAGAGGTAGCAGATGACTGGGACAACCAGCGCCCATTGATAGGTGCTGTTATCAACGAGCCATCCAATAAAGACAGGAATCAAAGCGCCACCCCAGACGGCTGTCATAATCAGTCCGGAACCTTTGCTTGTCATCGGTCCGAGGCCGACGATTCCGAGGGTGAAGATATTCGGGAACATGATGGAGTTGAAGAACCCGGCCAGGACGAGGCATCCGATGGCCACATAGCCAGAGGTGAAGATCGCCACGACTACCAGGACTGCAGCGATCACGCCGAAGATCCCGAGGAGTTTTCCGGCTTGGATCTTGGTCAACATCCACGATCCTAGGAGACGGCCTACCAGAGCGCCAAGCCAGTAAAACACGACCAGCTTTTGTGCTTCCGGTGCCAATAAAGTATGGAGACCGCCGTGCGCGGAATCGCTGAAATAGAGCACCATTGTTGTGGCCAAGCCGACCTCAACGCCTACATAGAAGAAGATGCCCAGTGCGCCCAACACCGTATGCCGGTAGCTCCAGATGCTGCGGCCCAATATCGGATCGCCCTCTTTAGCAGGACGAAACTGCTGCGTGGTTTCGACGTTCGGCAGGCGGGTGAATGCAACAGCAATTCCAAGGATGATCAAGGCAAAGGCGATGACCAGGTAAGGCAGCCGCACGGTGTTCGCAATCGTCAACTGGAAGGCGTGTTGCTGGGCCGCGCTTTCGGTTGCAACCTGCGCCGGATTGAGGACGGCGGTAGTCAGGATGAATGTTCCAGCTACCCAGGGCGCGAACGTGCCACCGAGCGAGTTGAGAGCCTGCGCAAGGTTCAGGCGGATTGGAGCGCTGTGTTCCGGACCAAGGATTGAGATATACGGGTTGGCTGCAGTTTGGAGCGCAGTGACACCCGCGCCTACGACGAAGATGGCGAGGAGAAAGAGGGGGAACGAGACCTTCTGGGCAGCGGGCACGAACAAGAGCGCTCCCAAGACCTGGATGAACAGACTCACAACCATGGTTCGCTTATAGCCAATGGCTTCGATCAGACGACCGGTGGGAGTCGAGAACACAAAATAGGCGGTGAAGAAAGCTCCGTTGGCGAGCATCGCCTGCCAAGTGGCGAGCCCTTGGATTTCGAATATCTTCTTCAGATGCGGGACCAGCCCCATGTTGAGGTTGGTGATGAAACCGAAGATGAAAAACAGCGCGGTCACGGTGATAAACGGGACCAGATACCCAGGCGACGTTAGAGCCGTCGATTGTTTCGTTTGCGTTGCCATAGAAAGTTATTCCCCGTTTCCTCAATGAAAAGTCTCGCCCGGTTTGGGCTTGTTGGCGCATTCGATGCGCTAAACATCTCCAGAGCGGCAACCGGCCGGTTTTGGCGAGTCCAGAGCTCTGGCATTTTGCACCACACAACACTATACGGAAAGCCCTGCCGTGGGGAAGTGATCGCAGAAACGATTGAGCAGCTAAATCCTGCGGGAGACCTTTCGGCTTGCGAAGTAGGATTGGCATCGAGCCCGGATGGCGACAAGGAAATCCACCGGTTCCGAGCCTCGAAGACCGCGCAAAAATGCCGTATCCTCATAGAAAGTCAGGAGTGACGCGTGGCAATTGCAACGATGGGTCCAGCCAAGCTGAAGAAGGTACTGGCCGCACTGGAAGAAAACTGGCATGCCGAGGTGGAGGCTTATCACACGTATTTGACGCTGGCAGATCGCGACACCGATCCGGTGCGCGCCCAGGTGCTGCGCCATTTGGCTTCTGCGGAGTGGGAACACGCTGCCCTTTGGCGCGGACGCATCGTGGAGCTTGGCGGCGCCGAGCCTGTGTACAGGGGTAAGCCTGGCGGAGAGGCTGATTCGTTGGCCAATCGGGCCGGCGGGGTCCGCATGGCGCTGCGGCGCCTGGAAATTGAAGAGAGTCGCCACATTGCCACTTACGGCGAGCAGTTGAAGGCTCTGGGCGACGAAGGGTCGCTCGAAATTCTCGACCACGTTATAGAGGACGAAAAGGAACACTATCACGAGCTGGGATCGCTGCTGCGCGGGCACTACACTGCCCCGGCCGGCGCCCCTAAAATCGACCCGAAAGCCGTACTTGAAGAGCTTCTGGCCAAGCGCAACCGGGGCCGCAAGCAGCCAGGATCCTGGATTGGCGACGCCATTTACGGCGTGAATGATGGACTCGGCGCGATCTTCGGCATTGTCTCCGGCGTTTCCGGCGCGACGGCGGGCGACAGCAAATATGTGCTTCTGGCGGGGCTCTCGGGAATGATTGCATCGGCGCTGAGCATGGGTTCCGGGGCGTACCTGGCGGCCAAGAGCGAACGCGAGATTTACCAGGCGGAGGTTGCAAGGGAGCGCGAAGCTATCGAGATGAATGGACCCGAGGCGCGCGAATTACTCTCGCTTTACTACCAGGTGAAAGGGCTGCCCGAAGTGGATGCCATGCACATGGTGAACCACATCGCCAGTGACCCTGAGCAACTGCTCCGTGCTCTGGCCGGCGAGCGGCTCGGATCGTCGGAGGAGGCGCTTTCGAATCCACTGGTTTCTGCCAGCTCTGGCGCGCTATCTACCGCCGTTGGCGCAATCATCCCCGTCATCCCATTCTTCTTCATGCAGGGCGTTCCGGCCGTGATCGCGGCAGCGGTTATCTCGCTGGCTGCGCACTTCGCCGTCGGGGCTGCCAAGTCGCTGATCACTGTGCGGTCGTGGTGGTCTTCCGGCATTGAAATGACCGTGGTCGGCGCGGTGGAAGGCGCAGTGACTTACGGGATTGGAATATTGCTGGGTAAGGGCGGGGTGTAATGGCCGGCTTTATCCCCCTGGGCGACGCATCGCGCGGGCCCAGACGGACCACCATCATCACCGTCCTCATCATTGTCGTCAACGCTGTCCTGTTTCTGCTTGAGCTGAAGGGCGGGAATGCGTTTGTCCGTCACTGGTCCGCAATTCCCATCCGCATCACGCATGGGCATCACAGCATTACGCTGTTGACCTCGATGTTCATGCACGGCGGCTGGATGCACATCATCGGCAACATGATCTATCTCTGGGCGTTCGGGCCGGAGATAGAAGACGCGATGGGCTCGTTCCGATTTCTGGTTTTCTACCTTGGGGGCGGCCTCGTGGCCATGATGGCGCAGGTCGCTGCCGATCCGTTTTCGTCGATTCCGGTGCTGGGGGCAAGCGGCGCGATTGCCGCGGTGATGGGAGCGTTTGTGGTCACCTATCCCCGGGATCGCATTCGCACCGTGCTGTTCGTCTTTATCTTTTTCGGAGTCACCTACATTCCGGCGGTACTGCTTATCGGTTTCTGGTTTTTGATGCAGGTTCTCAACTTCGGCTCAGTTGCCGAGGTTCGGACCGGCGGCGTGGCGTACTTGGCGCACATCGCGGGGTTCGTGTTCGGGGTTGTCGCAGCACGGATTTTGGTGGACAAGCAACGCCTCACGTATCGCGGCAGCGCCACTTATTGAATTGCGACCCATCGTTTACACCAGCTTCATTGCTTCCGGATCCCACTTCACAATTAAACCGCGTTCGAGGCTGAGATTGCTGAGCAGCGCCGCCCCGGCCGCGCGGAAGCCGAAGACTGCGTCTTCCACCACGGGCTGGCGCGAACGGACCGACGCGAAGAAGTTCTTGAAATGGTCGTAGCTGTCGCTGTAACCCTGCGGTGCGACGAACTTCTCGGTTCCCGCCAAGGTCCCACCTTCGGCATGGGGTGGATACTTGGCTTGGTATTCGGCCAGGAACTGTTTCTGCATCGCCTCAGTGAATGTGCCGATGGTGTAACCGGGGGCCTTCTCTCGCGGGACGCGGTTAACGCTGACTGAGTTGCCCGCAATCTCCATGGTGCCCTCGGAGCCGGTGAAGATGAGACCCTCGCTTTCTTCTCCGCCATCGACGAAATTGACGCGCAGGCTAAGGTTGAAGCCCTCCTTGTAATCGAAGAGTCCCAGCATCA
>Ga0187847_10001597_pt1 | contig 20010 bp, 24 predicted proteins | sample June2016WEW_4_10_FD_132458 | JGI IMG/M metagenome (GOLD analysis project Ga0187847, IMG submission 132458) | Peatland microbial communities from SPRUCE experiment site at the Marcell Experimental Forest, Minnesota, USA - June2016WEW_4_10 | ecosystem: Environmental > Terrestrial > Soil >...
CCGACGAGCGTCAAAAAGTCTACGACCGCCTGCTGGCCTATATAGGCCAGGCCAAACTACCCAAACGAAGTAAAACGCGCACCTACCCGCGAGCCGTGTGGGGCTCCGGAAAATACTATCCAGCAAGACACTCGATTGCAACACAAGTGCAAAGTAAGTGACATTGGGCTTTAGCCCCCTGAAAAAGTGCAAATTCACGAGGCCTTCAGAAGTCCCGGGCCTCAATACTTCAGTTGTAAATCGAAGGTCCCAGTTCCGCATTCGATCAAGAAATTAAGAAGGCACCCTTGGAGCGTTTTCGCTTCACGTCTTGGGTAGTGGTGCAATCTCCGGTTAGCCGGTGATACAACCAGAGCTCGTGAGCAGACCTTTGACCTCGTCCCCTAGGGGCCCCGTTTAGCGGGATGGAGATTCTCAACCTCTTGGCCGCAGAAGTGTTGCCCCTCCGCAAAATTCGTTTCCACTCGTCTCATTTTCAGCTAAGAAAAGGTATAAATAGAGCAAGTCAGCGCGGAGGTGGCGAACCTAATGAAGATCGTCAATTCGTTTACGTTGAGATCGGCAATCCTTGGTGGGTTTAGCTTCTGGTTTCCAAACCTCCTCGCGCATGTATTTCGCAGAAATTCGTTTGACACCGCCGACCTTAGGATTGTCACTCTTGTATTGCCAATGATTCTGTTTATCGCATGCGCCGCTGGTGCGAGACTCGCTCACGTGAAAGTCGGCGCTATTGCAATCCGAATGCTTCTGGGAATCTGGCTTTTTGGCGGCATCTTTATGGACTTGGATGCATCTTTCTCGGGTGGAGGGTTCTCAAGAATTGGCCTGCTCGGATCGGTGTTTTTAATCGCGATATCTTGGGTGCCAATCTACACGTTCATAGCCGCGACCTACGATGGGAGTCTGGGCGCCTTGCTGTTGGCCACTACGGGTCTATTCCTTGCATGGATTCTTCCTTCAAGCGGCCTCAGACTCAACCTCAAAACGGATGCGCGCAAGGATGGTTCTTGAGCTGTTCGCCACTCCCGGAGAGAGTGGACGAAAATAGCCCAGGATGAAGCGCAGCGCAATCCTGGGACTCGAGTTCCACAAGAACTTGCGTCCCGTAGGGCCGCGACGAAACCCTTCCAACCTACCAATCGCTGTTCATTGTGAATAGCCCGCCCCGCGAGCAGTGGCAAAATAGACCTATGCCGCCAATGGAGCAAATCGTCCTCACCCTAGCCCAGGCCCGCGTGCTCGGCGCGCTGGTTGAAAAAGAAGTCACCACGCCGGACTACTATCCCATGTCTCTCAACGCGCTCATCAACGCCTGCAATCAGCGTTCGAACCGCGAGCCAGTAATGGATCTGGACGAGGAAGCAGTGCGTCAGGCCCTGCATGGCCTTGAAGACCTGCATCTGGCCGGCCGCGCGCGTGGGGCCGACGGCCGCGTCGCCAAATACGAGCACTGGCTGGGCGAGGCCTTCAACTTCAGCCGCGCGGAGACGGCCCTCATCTGCGTACTGCTCTTGCGCGGCCCGCAAACCCCCGGCGAGTTGCGCGGCCGGACAGAGAGGTTACACAGCTTCGACGAAATCGGCGAGGTGCTCGCCGGCCTGCAAAAGCTGATGGAGCGCGAGCCACCCCTGGCAGCCATCTTGCCCCGCCAGCCCGGAACCAAAGAGTCCCGCTACGCGCATCTGCTCTCCGGCGGCATTGAGTCGCTTGCGGCATCTTTTGCCGCCGAGCCAACATACGCGCGTCGCGAGCCCGGCCAATTCTCCGAGCAGGACGCAGGCCACGAAGAGCGCATCGCGCAGTTAGAATCAACCGTCGCCGAGTTACGCCAGCAAGTCGCATCCCTGCAACAGAAGATAGACGACTTATTCGGAGATGCATAGGTTGTGACCGCAATCCTGATCGGCGATAATTCTTGCGAATCAAAGTTAAAGGAAAAATCATGCTGAAAGTCAAGTTAGTTGTAGTGTCTCTCGGATTTGCGATGATGCTGCCGCTGGTCCCAGCTTTGCTCGCGCAGGCGCCAGCAGCGCCGCTGCCTTCGCAAATCGCCACCGCAAAGAAGGTCTTCATCTCCAACGCTGGCAGAGAATTCCTTCCGAACCTTTGGAGCGGAACGCCTGATCGAACCTACAACGAGTTTTACACGGCAGTCAAAACTTGGGGACGATACGACCTTGTGGGTGCTCCCGGCGAAGCTGATATGGTTCTCGAAATCAGTTTCTCCAACCCAATCACCACCGTTGGAGGCGGAGCTTCCACCAATACTCCGCATTTCTGGCTGGTGCTGCGCGACCCCAAGACGCATGTTGTGCTCTGGACGCTGGAAGAATATGTTCCTACAGTGGGTCTGCAAAAGGCCCGCGATAAGAAGTTCGATGACGCATTGAATACGCTAGTCGACGATCTGAAGGCACTGACCGCCCAGTCCGCTGCAACGAACTCTACCAAATAGCTCCATGTCCCCCAAGCCCTATCATCCTTCTATGAAAACGACCGCACCTGTCCGGTGGTATTTGCGAATAGTTGCCGATAGCCGACTCGCGAACCACCGGCGTCAATCCCGCATAGGCGGCGGGCGCTTGTTCTGAAACCGTTGCACATCGCCCAACTCGGCCAAGCCAGGCCAGGACACCCCTCCCCCTTTTTATATTCCCAGAACCTTGCGGATAGTCCTTTAGTCAATACATAATAAACACAAAATAAATGACTTCCATGCATATTTCGCAGAAAATTCCACCACCTGTGGAACTGTGGAACCGCTCAAGCGGTTGTCTTCACCTTCCGAACCTCCTTTTGCCTGAGCGAGATTAAGATCTATCTAAACTAGGATCTATCTAAAACCAAGGAGCCAAAAGCTGGAAGCTATTTCCCATCCGCGCTATCTCGCCCTCGATGTAGGCAATCGCCGCATCGGCGTGGCCGTCTCCGACGAGTTGGGCTTGACCGCGCAGCCGGTGCTGACGCTGGAGCGAAGGCACAATCGCAGAGAAGACCTGCGTTCGCTGGCTCGTCTCTGCCGACGATTTTCGGTAGTGGGCATCGTGGTGGGCAATCCGGTGCATCTCTCCGGCGAGATCAGCCCGCAAGCCGCCAAAACCCAAGTCTTCGCCGCCGAGCTAGGCGAGTTGACCGGCTTGCCGATCCACCTCTGGGACGAGCGACTGACCACCCGCGAGGCTCATCAAATCTTGTATGAAGCTGGCCACGCTCGCCAGCAGCACCGCCGGGTTGTCGATCAAGTAGCCGCCACGCTGATCTTGCAGTCGTTCCTGGACGAGCACGGGGCTGGATCAGGGCTTGCGGATTAGGGAGACTAAGTTCGTCTGCCAAGGTACCTTCTGCCCCGCGTATAATGAGAAGTCGAGTTCTTCCATCTCTCGCGGATTGAGTAGTCCCCGCTCGCCGCCACGGACCTTAAAAATGCCCGAACACATCAAAAAGCAGCTTTTAGCCGAGATCGCACTCCTTGAGCACGAACTCCAGCACGAGCTTCCCGCCGAAATCAAGAAGGCGGTAGCCATGGGAGACCTGTCGGAAAACGCCGAGTATCACATGGCCAAGCAGCGTCAGGACTTCGTGAATGCACGGCTGGGCCAACTGAACAGGCGCATGGCCGAGCTTTCACTGGTCAACCTCGCTAACATTCCCAGGGACAAAGCCGGCTTTGGTTCGACGGTGGTGGTCTACGACGCGACCAAAGACGTAGAGGTTGTCTATCGCCTTGTGACCAGCGAAGAGTCAGATGTGACCAAGGGTCTCATCTCGACAACATCACCCATCGGCCGTGGCCTGGTCGGCAAGCAGGTAGGCGACACGGTCACCATCGTCACGCCCAACGGCAAGCGCGAACTGGAAGTATTGAAGCTGACGACGATTCACGATGAAGCCGCCGCGGCCGAAGCCCAGGCTGGGACGGTGCAGAACTTGGAGCAAAAGTAAGCAAGATGGCAACGACCTGGACCAGTGCTTTTGGCCGCGCATGCGGATGGCTTCTCGACAAAATCGTTCACGGCCTGGCGCTGACCCGCATCTCGCCCAACGCTCTGACCTTCATCGGCCTGATCATCAATATCGGCGCCGCATTTCTGTTCGGCCACGCCAATGCCACCAATGCCGGCCGCATGTTCTTCTATGCGGGGATGGTGATTTTCGGCGCTGGCCTGTTCGACATGGTGGATGGCCGCGTGGCGCGACGCAACAACCAGGTCACAGTCTTCGGCTCCTTCTTTGATTCGGTCATCGACCGCTACTCCGACGTGGTGCTCTTTTTCGGATTGCTGGTTTACTACGGCCGCATTAATCGATTCAGATATGTGGTGCTGGTGGCCTTCGTCATGGTCACTTCGCTGATGGTCAGCTACACGCGCGCCCGCGCCGAGGCTCTCATCGGCCAATGCAAGGTCGGCTTCATGGAGCGCCCGGAGCGCATCGTACTGGTGATAATCGGCGCCCTGTTTAACCACTGGGGAGCAATGGCCCCGGTGTTGTGGATACTGGCCGTACTCTCCACCATCACCGTCGCCCACCGCATCATCTACACCTACCAGAACACCAAGCACCTGGCGCCGATGAGCTGATGTAGCGTGCTAGGTCCTCTGTTGCGTATGGCGCTGTTGGCCTTCCGGGCACTCTGCGGTACGAGTAGCTTCGCTTCCCCACGCGGTTGAGGTAAAGTGATACCGTACAAGCATTTTCCAGAAGAGAGGAGGCACAGTCATGGCCCAGCAACCGTTTCTCAAGTCGATTCGCCCGGTAAACCTGCTCTCCTTCGGGCCGAATACGGAAAAGATTGAGCTCAGCCCACAACTCAACATTCTTATTGGGCCGAACGGGTCAGGGAAGTCGAATCTGATTGAGATTATCGGATTGCTGAAGAGTTTGACGGGGAAAAAGCCTTGGGAGCATGTAACAAAAACAGGCGGACGCCTCGAATGGATTTGGAAGCATCAAAAGCAAGGTAACTCGTCTGACCTTCCATTCGGGCCAGCACTCGAAGTGGTCTCCTCTGTATATCCGGATCAGGGGATTGATTACATCTATCAGATCAAGCTCAACGCTTTCGATTGGTCGGCTACGTTTTCAATCGACCGCGAAGAAATCCAACCTCATCCAATTTCGTCTACTAACCTTAAACCACACTCGTCAATCACAAGAGAGAACGATAGGGTTGTTTATTGGCCATTGGCGGAAAACGGATCGAGTATTGATGGCCTAAATTCCCAATCCTCGCAAGTCACCGATCAAATTTCAATTCTTTCCCAGCCTTTTGGAATTGCAGGAGCTAACTCATTCGCCCAAGACCTTCTACAAAAGATTGCTCTTTATAGAGAGTGGACCTTCGGATTTAAGTCATCTCCAAGAACGCTAGAACAGGCAGGGAAGGAGACCACTTATCTCGAAGAGGACAACAGCAATCTAGCTCACGTGCTCAATTTTATATTGACACATCAGGACCATGAGCCTGGAGAAAAGTTGCGGAAGGCATTTCAGGCCCTCAGTGATGAAGCAAAGGATATTGAAACGCGCTTTAGGGAAGGATTCGTTGAGCTTCGTGTTCGTGAATCTTCCGGCATCAGCACCCCAGCCATTCGCCTTTCGGATGGAACTCTGCGCTGGCTTGCATTATTGACCATTTTGCTCAATCCAACGCCTCCGCCCATCACCTGTCTTGAAGAACCAGAGCTCGGCCTTCATCCTGACATCATTCCCACGCTCGCTGATCTGCTACGTGGCGCTTCGGGCAGGACGCAGTTGATAGTTACCACTCATTCTCAATCGCTTGTCGAATGCTTTTCCGACGATCCGGAGAGCGTGTGCGTCTGCGAGAAGTTTGAAGGCGCTACGAAGATTCAGCGGTTGGAAGCTGATCGCATGAAGGTTTGGCTTAAGGATTATTCTCTAGGGCATCTATGGGCGAGCGGTCAGATCGGGGGAAATCGCTGGTGATCGTGCAGATTTTCGTGGAAGGCGGAGGAGACGCGAGGACCACTCTTACGAAGTGCAGAGAAGGCTTTTCCACTTATTGTTCTAAGCTCGCGCCTGCGAACCACCGTCCCAGTATTGTTGCCTGTGGCGGCCGCCAACAGGCTTTTGACAGATTCAAAACTGCGGTACAAACAAGCCGCGGAAACGAAATCTGTGTTCTATTGGTTGATGCTGAAGATCGTGTAGCTGCTGCGACACCCGTCGAACATCTCCGATCTCGCGATAGGTGGGATTTTCCCGCGTTGCAGAACCACCGGGTCTTTTTAATGGTTCAAGCCATGGAGGCATGGTTTTTCGCCGACCGAAAGGTGCTGGCTGAGTTTTACGATGGCGGGTTCTTGGCGAATAGCCTTCCAGGCAGCCCAACCAACATCGAAGTCGTCCTCAAAGACGATTTGGAACCTAAATTGAAACACGCGTCGAGCCCGACCAAGACCAAAGGCGAATATCACAAGACGAAGCATGGATTTGAATTACTGGGCAAAATAGATCCCGTCAAAATCGAGGATGCTTCACCACACGCGAAGCAATTTAACGAGTTCCTGCGAGGGCTGTAGTTTCCGCTTCCTTCAGCAGTTCACCATCACTGCCGAGCAGCCGGGCTTGGCGGGCTTCCATTGGACAAGGAACTGGGTGACAGCCGACGACTCCATGCGGCGCATGGCTTCGAACTCGCCGCTTTTCTGGCTGTAGAGCAGCTTGCCGTGTTCGCTGAGGACAGCCAACGCGGGGACGCCTCTGCTCAGCGGAACCTCGTATTGCCTGGCGATGTCCAGGTTGGCGTCCATCTTGCCGATGTTCACGTCGACCAGCACGAAGTTTGCTTCGAGGATGGGCAAGTTGGCGGGGTCGTGGAAATAGAGGTCCAGCACCTGGCAATCGCCGCACCAGTTGCCGCCGAAATCCAGAAGGATGCGCTTGTGGGTGCTGGCAGCGGTCTTGAGGGCAGCGGCTATGTCGGCCTTGGCCTGCGCCGGGTCGGGGTATATATCGCGGCCGGCGGATCGGGCTTGGCTATAGCTGACCACCAGCAAGGCGGCAAGGGTGAAAAACTTGATGATCTTCAACGGGAGACCCTCCACAACTGTTCTCAGTCTGCCACAAACCTGGAGAACCTTGCCATTTTCATCCCCCAGGGCCGTTGACATGCCCCCTCGATGACGCGTAGACATGTACTCTTGAGATGGAATGAAAAAGCCTGCCGATCTGCGCAAAAGACTGGAGTCGTCGCCCTTCTCCGACCTGGGAGCGATGATGGAGGGCTATGCGCGGGCTGCGGCTGGGCGAGGAGCAAGCGAGTTCAAACAGACTCTGGACTTTACAGCCGATTCCATCGACGCGCTGGACGAGATTCTGGTGCTGGTGGGAGAGAGTCCGGAGCTGGATCTGGACTTCGAGGTGCGGCTGTGGGGCAGCTATCTCGGTGAGGTACTGCGTCTTCGCTATGCCGGTACCTGGGAGATGATCCAGTATCCTGGCGGCGTGTTGGCGGTTCCAGCTATCGAAGTGCGCGGCTCGCGGCTGTTCCCTTTGATGAAGGTCTACCGCCGGCTGACCGTGGGCGAAGAGGAGGACCTGCGCGCCTTTTATGCCATGGTCACGGAACGGCTAGGCCGGCCGGCGCAGGTGAATTGACCACCTTCAGTGTGGCCAGGCGCCGCTTACGCAGTAGAAGTGCGTAACTGTTCACAGGGCGTATCTCATGACTGGTCCAGCGCGGGCATCCGGCTTTGTGCGACAATAACAGTTGGTATTGCGCTGTGGCGAGGCCCGGCGCGTGGAGGGTGAAACCATGGGTGATTTTTTACAGCCGACGCACTTACTGGTGATTGGGGTTGTCTTGCTCGTGCTTTTCGGCGGCAGGCGGCTGCCGGAGCTGGGCAAGGGCTTAGGCGAAGGGTTGAGGGGCTTCAAGGAAGGACTCAAGGGAGTGAACGATCCTCCCCCCCCTGTGCAGCCCATACAGCAGCAGAACGTAGCACCCGCACCGCCCAGTTCAGCGCCGATCGAGCCCAAGTAAGGCGCTCGGCGTCACAACCGCCCCGGGCGGGGTTCAAGCCTGCCAGGCTGCTTCACCTAAGCCGCGTGAATAGATTCCTTCAAGCAGAAAGGCCTGTGCTCATGAGCATAGGCCTTTCGTGTCTTTGCCGGTCAGCCACATCAGTGGGAATCCTGCGCGGAGGGCCAATAACCTTGCTTGGCAATAACCTCCATGCCGGGCCGGTCGACGCGCACATCGATCTTGCGGAACTTGCCGTCGATTGTCGGCTCGTGGCTGTAGTAGCCCAGCGTGTATTGGTTGCGCGCCTCATCGGCGATCTTGGCGTAGCTCTTCTCGATGCCATTCAGGTCGCGCTCGGAATCCGGCGCGCCGCCAGTGGCCGCGATGTACTTATAGAGGATGTTGTCGTACATGGTGAAAGGCAGGTGGATGCGGCTCACGTAGCCCTCGCCCCAGCGGGCCGAATCGCCCACCAGCGTGCCATACACGGCGATCTTGTTCGTCTCCAGGTAGCGCAGCACTTCTTTGTAGGTGGCCTTGCTGCCGTACTCCTTGCCGTCGGAGATGACGTAGATGATACGGCGACGACCCTGAGGCCGAGTGGACAGCTCCTTGGCTGCGGCCAGGATTGCGTCGTTCAGAGTATGAATCTCCTTGGGGATCAACATTATGCCGCTGTTGGCCCCAGCCGAGCGTCCCGGTTGCAGGTTGGGGTCGACGCAGCTTCCGTTCTGGCGAATATTGCATCCAGACATCGGGCCCTCGTTGACGGGCACCAGCATCTCGCTGCCGGTCTCCTTGGTAAGGGCCAGCACGGCGGGGAGACGGCTGCTTTGCGCGCCGGTAAAGCCGGTCCGCTCCTGGGCGCCGTTGTTGTAAGAAAAGACGGCCACCTCGTCATAGGGCGTCAGCGCACCCTGAATCGCGCCCAACGAGTTGTTCACCTTGGCCATCACGTCGGAGGTCAGGCTCTGGTCGATCACAAAAGCGACTGAAAGCGGGTATGAAGACGTAGTGAAAAAGGCGATTGGCTCCCGTGTGTCGTTCTCGTAGATTTTGAAGTCCCGGAAGCCAAGTCCTGCCACCAGCTTTCCCTTCGAGTCCTTCACGGTGACTGGAACTTCGACGAAGTTCACGTGCAGGCGAATCAGGGTGCTGGTCCTTTCAACGGCTTCGCCGGGGGCGGGCTGCTCGGGCGGTGCAGTCTGGACATCGTCTTTCGCTGGGCTAGGCGGCGCCGCCTGCGGGACCGCCGGAGGATTCGAGGACGAAGTAGGCCCGGTCGAGGTGTCTCCGGCGCCCTTACCGGGGGTAATCGGGCCGTTCACGTCCGACGAAAGCGGCTGAGGCGCTCGGGGCGTAGGGGCATCCGGCACGGCAGATTGCTGATCTTGCGCCATAGCCGCCTGGCTCAAACTCAAGCTGGTATTCGGGTTAAAACTCAGGAGCGCGGCCAGCGCGATCGCCGTTAATCCTAGCTTCACAGGTATTCTCCCGTAAACAGTGCTGCAACCGTCAGAGTATCAGACGCGCGGGGGGCCCTGCTGGTTGCGCCCGAAGGGAAAGAGTTCGGGTATGCTGTCCTCGGAGTTCTAATTTCGTCTAAAGGATCAGAATGTGTAATCGATGGGGAGTTGCCGCTTTGCTCCTTGGCCTGCCGGTATTGGTTCCGACGGGATGGGCTCAACTTGCTCCTTCGCCGGATGCGCCCCCGGTCTCAACCGCGCCGGACACCGCACCAGAAGACCAGCCAGTGGCGACCTTCAAGTTGAATGTCAACCTGGTAGACGTCTTCTTCACCGTCAAGGACAAGTCGGGTGAGCTGGTTCCGCATCTGACTAAAGACGATTGCACGGTTTTGGAAGATAGGCAGCCGCAGAAGCTCAAGAGCTTTGTGGCCGAGACGCATCAGCCGCTGACTTTGGGGATTCTGCTGGACACCTCGGGCAGCCAATACCGTGTGTTGCCTTTGGAGCAGGATGTAGGCAGCCAGTTTCTTGAGCGCGTGCTCAAGCCGAAGGACGAAGCCTTTCTGCTCTCATTCGATGTGAACGTAGACCTTTTGCAGGATTACACCAACAATCCGCGATCCCTAGCCCATGCCATGGGCAAGGCCGAGATCAACACCGCTGGCGGCAATGGCGCAGCGGGCATTCCCGGCGCTGGCGGCGGAACGATCCCCACCATCGGTGCGCCCAAAGGAACTGTGCTCTATGACGCGGTCTATCTTGCAGCCAACCAGAAGATGAACCAGGAGTCGGGCCGCAAGGCGATGATCCTGCTGACCGACGGTGAAGACGAAGGCAGCCGCGTCAAGATCAACGATGCCATTGCCGCGGCGCAGAAATCCAACGTCATCGTCTACACGATTTTGATCGCCGACCGGAGCTTTTACGGAGATATTGGCTATACCGGCTACTCAGCCATGAAGAAGCTGACCGAAGAGACCGGCGGCCGGCTGATCGACGTGGGCAACAATGGCAAGAAGCTCGAAGCCGCTTTCCAGCAGATCGAGGACGAGCTGCGCACCCAGTACGTGGCCACCTACACGCCGTCGAACACCAAGCTGGACGGCAGTTTCCGCCATCTCTCCGTTGAGTGCCACGGCGACAGTATGAAGGTGCAAGTCCGCAAAGGCTATTTCGCCATAGCGCCAGATAGTCAGTGACCGGCAAAGCAATCCACGGCTAAAGAAATCCCCTCCTTACAAAGAAAGGCCCGTCACACCTTGGGGTGCGGCGGGTCGAGTTGTGCAAAAAGGCCTTGAAAAAGCGCCAAGCTGTCCGATTTCTGGACAGAAAATTACCTTCGTGCACTCAGCCAGTAATCTGGCGCATCACACGAATACTTATTAGGATCGGCAAAGGTTGAAAATACTTTAGCTCGCCTCGGAAATTATTTCCGCGGACGCAAGGATTTCTCCCGAGGAGCCTGCCATGATGATCAACTGCGCTACCAGCGAAGGTTTTGAAATTAGTCCCCGGTTTCGCCACACAGTCGAAGAACGGATTGCGCGGCTGGAAAAGGATGCCGCGTTCGATGAGACACAAGTGGAACGGCTGGTGGATGGCGATCACATTCGCAGGCACATGCGGCTGGTGGCCATGCAGCGCAGCGAAGCTCTGCGCATGAGGCTCTTCCTTGACAGCGCAAAGACTCGCCTGCCGCGGCCTATGATCGAGCTGTAGATAGAAACGACGGTCTGGGGATCGGAAGAGCAAGCTCTCTTCCGGCCCTCACTGCCTGACTCCCGGAAAAACGGGAACTATGGGCCGCTGCTCCGCCTCCGGAGTGCGGTTCTCTTTTCGATTTAAACTGAAAAACTCACCGCGTAAACTAAAGCTTGACGGGAGGCGCGTCAAGCAATGCTGGAACTGGACTATTTTGTCGTCGATGTTTTTACCGATAAAGTGCTGGCGGGCAATCCGCTGGCGGTGGTAAAGAACACCGCGAACCTCACAACCGAACGCATGCAAGCCATTGCACGCGAGTTCAATCTTTCTGAAACCACTTTTATTGAGCGCAGGACGCCAGCCGTCGAGCAGGCCGAAGGCGTGAGGGTGCGCGTCTTCACCACCCAGGAGGAGCTGAACTTTGCCGGCCATCCCACACTGGGCACAGCCAGCGTGCTCAAGCTCGACGCGGCGGAGACCGAGCAGGATGGCGTTGTGACACTCAGGCTCAACGTGGCCGCGGTGCCTGTGCGCTTTTCTAGCCAGCCCGACGATTCCGGGGGTCTGTTCGGCGAAATGACGCAGCCGGACCCGAAGTTTGGCGCGGAGCTCGACCCCAGAGAAGTGGCTCGTCTGACTGGGCTGGCCATCGATGACCTGGACCCCGGTCTGCCGCCCCAGATCGTCTCTACTGGCACGGCATTTGCCATTGTGGCGCTGCGCTCGCTCGATCCTCTGGCGCGGCTCAACGTGAGCCAGCGGGAGGCCACAGCGTGGCTACGAGAGCGCGGGGCTCGCTGGTTCTTTGTGCTTGCGCCGACGGGGAAAAAAGTGACCGGCGATGAACCAGCCTGGCGCGCCCGCATGCAGTTCAATGGTGGCGAGGACCCGGCCACAGGCTCAGCGGCTGGCTGCGCCATCAGCTATCTGGTCCATCGCAATGCTGTGGTTGCAGGCCAGCGGATTGCTCTGCGTCAGGGTGTGGAGATCGGCCGAACGAGTGATCTATTTCTTTCTGCGCAGATGACAAGGGCGAAGGTCACAGATGTGCGCGTCGCGGGCAGCACTGTTCTTGTAGCAAAAGGACAGCTTTTCCTGCCGTAATACACATACTTTCAACAGGTTTTCATAATCGCAAGTGACAGTGTGGGTTAAATCTAGCTCATATTCACCTGTTACCGACGTATTTTCACAATGAGTTTCGCCTGTCCTTCCCTCTTTCCAGCTGCATCCTTCGCTCGTACTCTTAGCTTTCATTGATGGAATTTACCCGGCACCTCGCCGGATTTGCCCCAGGCTTCATTCACAACCCGATTAGGAACAAAGACAGCCGACTGTGTATCGAATGCCGGTTGCCGCGTGACAGGCCGTTGCTCTCCCCAAGGCGGCGCGCATCACGCAAGGCAAGCCGCGTGCAAGATCAACCAGCAAATGCCTGCGCGTTCCCGGTCGAGAGCCTTGGAAATTCACGGCGCCAGCCTGCCGCTAGAGCGGGCATAGGCGAAGTGTGTTCCAGGCGACCGAAAAATCTGCAAGAGGAGTTTGTTCCCAGACCATGCGACCCAAAAAAATCATTCTCTGCGTAGACGATAATGAACAGGAGCTTTCCGTGCTCAAGTTCATGCTGGCGACCAACGGATACAAGGTGGTCTCGGCGACCAACGGGCAGGAGGCCATCGGCATCTTTGCCGAAACCTCTGTGGACCTGGTACTGGCCGACTTTGCCATGCCGCAGATGAATGGCAGCCAGTTGGTGGAGCGGCTGAAGCAGGTCGCGGCACACGTGCCCATGATCTTGCTGGGCGATCCGCAAAGAATGGCCGGCGAGATGCACGCCGCCGATGCCCTGTTGCCTAAAAAAAATTGCTCATCCCAGGAGTTATTGGAGCGCATCAAAATCATGAGTGCTCGCAAGCGCGGCCCTCGCAAGGGTTCGCAGCGGCTCATTCCGGCGGCCGAGCTGGCGGTCGCGTCGTAAAGAAACCAGGGGTCAGTGCCGGAGAGCCAGCAATGGGAGTAAAGGTTCAGGCTGGTATCCTGTAGCGCTTTGGCCTGCAAGTTGATCTGTGTTCCGTGACCCCTGTAACGTTTCCCTGCCTTGGCCCCTTGACGATTTCACGGGCGGGTGGAATACTCGCCAACGGTACCCATCTGGAATATTTTCTCCCAGCCAGTAGGGGTTGGCTTCATATGGATCTGATCGTTGTTCGTATTCTTTTTGTGGCTCTTCTTGCAGTCGTCTGTTCATTCCTTCATCCCTTCGGCATATCAGCACCGATCGGCGCGTTAGTGGGTGCAGGCGCGGCATGCGCAGTCATTGTCTTCGAGTTGCGCGTACGGGCACTCAGCCTGAAGCGGCTGATAGGCGCTGTTGCGGGCAGCGTGCTGGGCATCATCGGCGCGGCGCTGTTTTGCGTGGTGCTGCGGAGCGCCTTGCTGCCTGGACCCACCTCGGCCGTGCTGCAGATCTTCGTCCTGCTGCTGATGACCTACGTGGGGCTGCTGGTGGGCGCTAACAAGGGCGACTTGCTGAACCCGGCGGCGCTGGGCAACGTCTTCGCCTCCGACCGGCCTACGCGCCGAAGCGCCAAGGTGCTCGACACCAGCGTCATCATTGACGGCCGTATCGCTGACATCGCCGAGGCAGGATTCATCGATGGCATGATGGTGGTGCCGGAGTTCGTTTTGCGCGAGCTGCAAACCGTGGCCGACTCGACCGATGCCTCCAAACGTCAGCGCGGCCGCCGCGGCTTGGACATGCTGCAGCGCATGCAGTCCAACGCCAACATCCAGGTGCAGATCGTCCACGACGACTTTCCCTCCATCCGCGAGGTTGACCTGAAGCTGCTGGAACTGGCCAAGAAGTGGGAGGCCAAGGTCGTAACCAACGACTTCAACCTGAATAAGGTGGCTCATCTGCACCACGTCGAGGTGCTGAACATCAATGACCTCGCAAACGCCCTCAAGCCGGTCGTGCTGCCCGGCGAAAAGATGAACGTGCTCATCCTCAAAGAGGGTAAGGAGTACAACCAGGGCGTGGGCTATCTGGACGACGGAACCATGGTTGTGGTCGATCACGCTCGCAAGCTGATCGGCAAGCCGGTGGAGATTTCAGTCACCAGCGTGCTGCAAACCGCCAGCGGCAAGATGATCTTCGGCAAGATGGACGAGAACAACGCCTGAAGCGGCAAGTCCGTCACGCTGGATTGAGGAAAGTAGCCAGCCGCGACTTTACCTCCGGCCATTCTGCCGCAATGATCGAATAGCGTGCCGAGTCGCGGGCGATATAGTCGGCGGCCATCCGATGGGCCCGGAGGATACCTTCAAACTGCCCACCGATCCGCTCGATTGCGGCGCGCGAACGCTGGTTGCGAACGTCCGTATGCAGACAGACGCGGAGCACCTTCCAGGTTTCAAAGGCATAAGTCAGCATCAGCAGCTTGGCCTCTGTGTTGGCAGCGGTACGGATAGCGGAGCGGCTTAGCCAGGTGTAGCCGATCTCGCAAGCGTCCGGATGGTTGCGGCCGTGGCGCGCATGACCCAAAGGCCATGCCCAACGTTCGAGGTTGAAGAAGCGCGTGGACCCAACTATAACGCCGTCGCGAACGATAGCGAAAGGCAGAGCGGCGCCAGCGTCCTGCCCAGCCAGAGCATTCTCAATATAGGCGGCAGCCTCAGCGTCGCCCTGGGGAACTGGACTCCACTGGTAGAGCGAGGGGTCGATTGCCGAGGCCGTCGCCAGCCCGCCAGCGTGACTGCGATCGAGCGGTTCAAGACGAACGTGACTGCCCGCGAGCTCTGCGGCTTCCATACTTACGGCTCCCATTCTTCAATGAAAACTTGGCTGGCTCGACTGACGCATTTTCACTTTTTCCTGCAAACCAGCTCTCCGTTGCCGATGGGGACGATCAGAGCATCCACTCTCTCGTCTTCGAGCGCCCGATCGAGCATCGGTTGCAGGGTCGCCCGATGATTGATCGCGTTGTCGGCAACAAGAATGCCACCTGCAACCATGGCCGGCACAATGGCCTCATAACAGCGGTCGTAGATATCCTTCTCGGCGTCGAGAAAGCAGAAGGCGATCTCTTTCAACTCCGGCAAGCGATCGAGAACATTGCAGTGAACGAACTCGACAACATCCCAGACACCGGCGGCATCGAAGGTCTGGCGCGCAAGCGCTGCTTTCTCATCCAAAATCTCGTATGTCGTGATCTTTCTGATCGCAATCCGGCAAGCCAGAGCAAGCCATAGTGCTGAGTAGCCCGCGCTGGTTCCAATCTCGACCCAGCGGCCTGCCGGCGCAGCTGCTGCCAGGATGGCGATGAATCTTCCTACTTCCGGTGAAATCTGGCGAAGTCGCTCCAAGCGGGGTGTCCCGTCGGTGCGATCGCGGGCGTCGATCTGCTCCAACTCGTCCATCCGAGTCAACATCGTCTCAGGTATCTCGTGGAACATATTCTCCCTCAGTACTTCGGCACCTTGGGGTCGATCTCATTGCTCCAGGCGGTGATACCGCCGGCAAGGTTGGCAACGCGCGGGTAGCCGGATTGCTTCAGAAACTCCGCGATGCGCTGGCTGCGAACGCCCGCGTGGCAATGGACGATGACCTCGCGCTCGCGGTCGATCTCGGCCAGCCGCTGCGGCACTTCATTCAGCGGGATCAGCTTGCCTCCGATCTGCGCTATCTTGTATTCCCAGGGCTCGCGCACATCGAGGATGTATACGTCCTCTCCGGCATCCATGCGCCGCTTGAGTTCCTTTACGGTGAGTTGCGGAATTCCGTTCATCATGATCTTTCCCTTCCTGACTTTTGGTGGCACCAACGCGTTTTGTCTGTGAACCGGCGATCTCATGGGAATTGCGGTGAGCGCTCCCGGTATGCGAGATTGAGTATGCGAGGTTGGAGTTCAAAGAGAATTCCGCCGATACCTACTTCAGCATCCTCGCAGATTGGAAGGCGTCGTGAGCCGAAAATCCCCTAATCCGAACTTCGATCAGACTCTGGAGACGCTGCGTGTGCATTCTTTCGATGTCACGCCCTCAGCCGAAGTTGCAGGCGGCACGCTGGTGAGCAAATATGGAGTCGGAGCGGTTCTAGTGGCCTCAAAAGCCGAAAATGTGGGAGCGGCATTTGCCATTTCTCCGGGAGTGCTGGTTAAGGGGCAGGTGGCGCGGCTGCTGGATTGCGGCTATCAGAAGTTTATTAAAACGCTCCAATTTGAGATTCCTGCCTCGGCCAATCACTTGCATGCGATTCACATGTTTACCGAAGAGTTGAAGCAGTTGATCGGCTCGATCGATCTCTACAACGAGTCGTTGGGAACCACGAGCGACCTTTACGTGTATGACCGATTGAAGGGTCGTGAAGCTGCGCAGCCTGCCCCACTGCGCCCCTGGGAACTGGCCGCAGGACGCTGATTTCACCCGAACGTAGGCGGTGACGGCAATGGAATCGGAGAAAAAGGCGGAAGAGCTTGCGGCCGAACACGAGAGCCGCCGCGTCGTCCCTCGCTTCGGCGTGGATGGAGATGCCCGCCTCCTGCTGGTGCAGCATGGTTCTACAGTCCCTTGCCGCGTTGTCGATATCAGCATGAGTGGTTGCCGCCTGCGCACTCAGGAGCGGTTCAAGGCCGGAACCATGGTCCGTGTCGAAGTCACTTTCAAGGTTCGCGGATTTTCCTTCCGTTTCAGCGGCTCGACCCAATGGACCGATGGTCAGAATCTGGTCGGTATTCGCTTTGTGGATGTGCCCGCGCGGCGCAGGGAAGAATTAATCGAGGCGCTCTCCGAGGTCGAAGAAGAGCATATCGCCAAAGCCGCTAAGCTGGCCGCCGAGAAGCAGGCAGCCGAGGAAAAAATTGCCGCGGAAAGGGCAGCTAAGGAGCAGTCTGCAGAGCAGAGGGTCGCCGAAGAAAAGGCTGCCGCACTGAGAGCCGCGGGGGTTGCACTAGCGAAGCTGGCGGCGTCAGAGGCGCTGCGGAAACCTCAGCCCCCGGCGCAAACGATCCCAGCTCAGACGATCGCGCTAAAGACCCCGAGCACACCACCCGTCAAACTCAGCAAGCGCGACCGCCGCGAGGAGTTACGGGAAGAGGTCGATACCACGGCCGTCATTCATCTCATCAACATCGCGTCCCGGTTGCAAGGGCGCATTCTCGACTTGAGCATGAATGGCTGCCGCATTCGTACCGACGAGCGCTTTCCGGTGGGCATCTACACGCGGGTTGAAATCGAGTTTCGCCTGGATGGCCTGCCCTTCCGGCTTGGCGGCGTCATCCAGGCCATCCACGACCGGCAGATGGTGGGCATCCGCCTCCTGGACATGAGCGAGCGCAGGCGGGAGCAATTACAGCAGTTGATAGAAGATATTCATGATTCGCGAGAACAGGGGATCAGCGGATAAGTGACAGTCCGAGACTTACCGCCGCCGTGCCCGCTCCCGTTGCAGTTCGCGATAAACACCGCTCTTGGATTGACCTAGTTCACGCGCAATATGCTTGAGTGCTTGCTTCTCGTCCATGCCGCTCTCGGCCTGCAGGCGCGCGACGCTGTCGGCGATACTTTTTGAATTTCCCGGTGTAGCCTGACCTTCGGCGAGCGATCTAGGCCGCGCATCCACTAGAAGCGTAATCTCACCCCGCACTCGATCGCGGCTGGCCAACTCGCGGCGCGTCTCTGCCACCGTTCCGCGCAGAAATTCTTCGTGGATCTTAGTCAGCTCGCGAGCCAAAACCACGCGCAACTCCGCTCCCCAGACGGATTCCAAATCGGCCAGCGTTTCCAGAATCCGATGCGGCGCTTCGTAAAAAATCAATGTCCGTCCAAATCGCCCAAACTCGTTCTTTTGAATCTCGTCGGCCAGCGCTTCCAATCTGGTTCGCCGCGCCCCAGCCTTTTCCGGCAGGAATCCGATGAAGTGAAACTCGCCCGTGAGCAGCCCAGAGGCCACCAGCGCGCTAAGCGCAGCATTGGCTCCAGGAATTGGAAATACCGTCACCCCGGCCGCAATGGCCTCGGTAGTCAGCCAGCTTCCAGGGTCGCTGATGCCCGGCATCCCGGCGTCGGAGACCAGCGCGATGCGGCCGCCGGCCTTGAGCGCTTCTATCAATTCCTCGGCGCGCTGACGCTCGTTGTGCTCATGACAGCTTACGGTGGGAGTGGCAATCTGAAAGTGGTTGAGCAGCTTCTGCGTCTGACGAGTGTCTTCGCAGGCGATGCGGTCCACGCGTTTGAGGACGTCCAGTGCGCGGAGAGTAATGTCGCCCAGGTTGCCGATGGGCGTGGCCACCAGATAAAGGCCGCGTGGTAACTCAGGCTCAGTTACAGGTTGCATACCGTAATCACTCATTATTTCGTATCCGAATGATTGGCAGCGCAATCGAACTCAGAAGCGTCACTCCCCATAGAACGGTCTGGAGGTGCACACCGCGGCTCCTTTCTTCCAGCCACGAATGTGAAAATACAAGTGCAAAGCAGATACAACAAAATACTTGGACAATTACCGCCCAATGTTTCTTCATTCGTCCTCACAGAAGGGTGCGCTAGCTGGCATTCTCGCTGGCTTCTTCGCGTTCCATGCGGCGCTGCTCGGCCAATAGCGACATGGAGCTCATCAGGTTCTGCACGCTCACAATACCCACCACGCGTCCGCTGTCGGTAACCGGAATCAGCGAAAGCCCGCGCCCAGTCTGAATGCGGCGGATGGTTGTGCCCAGCGTATCTTCGGGCCGCGCCACCTGAAAGGCTTTGGACATGGCCGCTTGCACATAGCCGTTGCCGTCGCTGCGCAGGGCATCCACAATGCGCTGGCGGGAAATGATGCCCACCAGTTGCGGGCCGCGCACCACCGGGAAATCCTCCTGCAACGAATGCACGCAGCGCACCAGCGCATCGGCCAGCGTGTCAGAGGGTGACAGCGTTGCGAAGTCGGTGAGCATCACCTCGCGCATATGCACCGTGTCCACCACCGACTGGAAAAAGACTCCCTGATCCTCAATCTGCGCACCGATCATGATGAAGAAGCCGGCAATAATCATCCACGGACTATGCAGCAACCAGCCACCCACCATGGCGGCCAGCGCCAGCGCCTGTCCCAGTGCCGTGGCCATGCGGCTAGAAGGAGCGAAACCGTGCTTGCGGGCAAAGCCGCCTCGAAGAAGCCGTCCAAAGTCCAAGGGGTAGGCCGGCAAAAGATGCAGAATGCCGAGGCCAGCCTGTATCCATACCACGCTGCGCACCAGCCAGCCGGCCGAGACTAATGGCGGGGTGAGCAGCTTGAGGTCTCCGCTCGCACCCAGAAACACCGCGGCCAGAATCAGCGCCGTCGCCAGATTGGCCAAAGGACCGGCCAGCGCAATCGCAAATTGTGCTCCGCCTTGACTGGAGTTTTCCTGGCTCTCCGGATCGGCGTAGGCAAACAATCCGCCGATGGGTAACAGCAGAATGGCGCGCAACCGCAAACCCAGCCACGCCGCTACCAGCAGCCGCGCCGTTTCCCGCACGGCCACCGCCGCCGCCACCAACATAAACAGGCCCAGGCCGCGCAAAACGCCATCTGAGCCACTCAAACCCAGGCAAACGATAGCCAGAATTGGAAAGAAAGCGTGGACGCGCATCTCAACGCCCATCCAACGGCCCAGCGGTATTGACCAGCCACGCATACAGATTGATTGTAGAGGGTCAGCCCCCTGCTCCGATTTTCGGCCAGTGGTCCAATCTCCAGAGGACTCGTTCCAAGCCAACCGGCGGAAGCCGAGGTTCATGCAATTGTTGCTGGCGCGAGAACAAGTTAGATTGGTAACGGAAGACCTTCGCCTTCAAAATCAACCAGGCAATCCCCGCAAAGGA
>Ga0187847_10001602_pt1 | contig 19980 bp, 23 predicted proteins | sample June2016WEW_4_10_FD_132458 | JGI IMG/M metagenome (GOLD analysis project Ga0187847, IMG submission 132458) | Peatland microbial communities from SPRUCE experiment site at the Marcell Experimental Forest, Minnesota, USA - June2016WEW_4_10 | ecosystem: Environmental > Terrestrial > Soil >...
GGCGGCAATCCAACTTGCGGCCAAGGCAGCGGCCGCGAGCACAGCGCACAGAATCACGGGCCAGTCATTCAGCAACAATTCAACAGTGACCATTAGGCGTACTCATCGATGATGGATTTTGGTTGTCGGGTCGCTTCGGGCTCTGCGCCGGATTGCGACCCGGGTTTGCCCTGGGGCTTGCCGTTATCGACAGGCTTGTCGGGAGGCTGCCGGGAGCCGGGTTGATCTTTCGACCGGTGCTTATCTCCGATCGGCAGAGCCGGGAAGATTCCCGAGTTGCTCAAGCGGTCGACTTCACTCATTGGGCTTCCCCTTATTGCCGATCAACACAGTTCTCTCGAGCTCGGTAGCAGGAACTTTGACGACGATGCGATTCTCGGCGCCGGTCGCGTCGGCGACCCCTGAATCCGGGGATGCCGCGGAGTTGATGGTGAGGTCGTGCGCGCGCGCAGTCGTCGCCGCACTCGGGACGCTTTCTTCGAGCACGAGGATCGTGACGCGTCGATTGGCGTTGCGGCCGGCGACCGAGTCGTTGGGCTGCAGCGGGTGATACTCGCCGAATCCGACAATTTCGAGGCGCAGAGGGTCGACGCCCGCCTTGGTGAATTCATGCACGACGCTGGCCGCGCGACCCGCCGACAGCTCCCAGTTCGAGGGGAATGCCGCGGTGCGGATCGGCCGATCGTCGGTATGGCCTTCGACGCGGATCGGATTCGGGAACGGCTTGAGAACTTCGGCCAGCTTGTCGAGCACCGGCAGCGCTTCGCTCGAGAAGCCGCCGCTGCCGCTCGGAAACAAAATGTCTGTGTTGATCTGGACTTCGAGCCAGAGGCTCTCGCGTTTGACCGTGACCAGCTTGGCGTCGATCAGCGCCTGCATCGCGTCCTGCACTTCCCGCTCCATGCGCACGAGCGCGCCCGGTACGGGCTGCGCGGCGTCCTTGACCGGCACCGTCGGCGTTTTGTCGTTGAGCTGCGGCGCCGGCTGCGGCTGCACCGCCGGCAATTTCAACAGCACGGTCGGCGTCACGCCGATCAGCTGCTTGTCGCCGCCCTTGCCGGTCTCCTTCTCGCCGATATTGACCGGGCGCACGCTCTTCGGCGCGCCTCGAAACGCCGCGATCATCGAGTCGGAAAGCACACGGAATTTGCCCTCGTTGACCGAGGACATCGCGTACATGACCGTGAATAGCGCGAACAGCAAGGTCACGAGGTCGCCGTAGGGAATGGCCCAGGCCTCCGCGTTGACGTGCTCCTCGTGCTTCTTTTTGCGAGCCATTCCGATGCCTAGTTGTGGAAATAACCTTTGAGCTTCGTCTCGATGTTGCGCGGGTTCTCGCCTTGCGCGATCGCAATGATGCCCTCGATGACCATCGTGCGTACCTGCATCTGGTCATGAATGACGGCCTTCAACTTGTTGCCCATGGGCAAGAACAGCAAATTCGCGAACGCAATACCGTAAATCGTCGCGACGAACGCGGCGGCGATGCCGTGGCCGAGCTTCGACGGATCGGCGAGGTTCTGCATGACCGCCATCAATCCCATGACCGCGCCGATGATGCCGAGCGTCGGCGAATACACGCCCATGGCTTCGAATACCTTGGCCGCCTGGGTGTCGAAGTGCTCCATCGTGCCGAGTTCTATTTCCATGCCCGAGCGGATCGCCTCGGGCTCGCCGCCGTCCACGAGGGACTGCAGACCCTTCTTGAGGAATTCATCCTTTTCTTGCTCGACGGCGGACTCCAGTCCGAGCAGTCCTTGCTTGCGGGCGATGTTGCTCCACTCCACGATTTTTTCGATGACCGCCGTCGGATTGCTCGCCGGCGGCTTCCAAACCCAAATCACGATCTTCCAGGCGCGCAGGAAAGTCGGCATCGGCGTCTGCACGAGGCTCGCCGCGAAGGTGCCGAGGACGACGATCACGAATGCGGCGCTTCCCACCAGCGCGCCGGCGCTGCTGCCCTTGAGGATTGCACCGCCGATAATCGCTATCAGGCCGAGAACGACACCGACGATACTCAGAATATCCATACATTCAGTCTGGCGATAACCACTCCGCCAATCGTGCGCGCAAACGAACTAGCGCCTGACCGTGGATTTGGCAAACGCGGGATTCCGATACTTCGAGTACTTCGCCGATCTCGCGCAGATTCATGTCCTCATCGTAGTAAAGCGACAGCACGAGTTTTTCGCGCTCGGGCAACTGCGCGATGGCGGTTGCGAGCGCATCGCGAAAGCCGTTGTCCTGGATGTTGTCGAACGGCCCCGGGCGCTCGTCGCGTGCATGGTCGGCCGGGCTCGAGTCGTCATCGCTCGATCCCATTTGGTCGAAGCTGAACAGCCGGCAGCTCGCGGCGTCCTGCACCAACTTGTGGTATTCCTCGATCGTTACGCCGAGTGCGCCCGCGATGTCGGATGGACTCGCGTCGTGGCCCTTCTCGTTCTCGATCTTGCGCACGACGTCGGCCATTTCGCGCATGTTCCGGTGCACCGAGCGCGGCGTCCAATCGGATTTTCGCACTTCGTCCAACATGGCGCCGCGAATGCGGATGCCGGCGTAGGTCTCGAAATTCGCGCCCTTATTGGCCGAATAGTGTTTCGCCGCGTCCAGCAAGCCCAGCATTCCGGCCTGGATCAGATCGTCGACTTCGACGTTGGGCGGCATGCGGCTCACGAGATGATATGCAATCCGTTTGACCAAATCGGCATGTTTAAGGACCAATTCTTCTTGCGGCAACTGGTCGACCGGGACTTCCGGGTCCTCGTGCGTCCGTGCGTTGCGCTTCTGCGTGTTCGAATATTGTGTACTTGCTCTCATTGCAATACCGTCTCAGGACCAATCCGGGCCCCCACCATTCGTTCGACAAAGAACTCAAGGTGGCCTCGTGCACCTTGTGGCACGCTCCACTTATCGGCCTTCTGGGCCAAATTCTTGAGCGCCACCGATGAAATTGATCCCGGGTAGGCCTCCACGACCGCGGTCTGACGCTGCACCGCACGCCGCAGGTAGTCGTCAAACGGAATCGACCCGGCAAACTCCAGCCCGACATTGAGAAACCGGTCACAAACCCGCTGAATCTTGTTGAACAGGTCCGGGCCTTCGCCGGATCTGCGGGTCTGATTGGCGAGAATTTGGAAGCGCTGGACCCCATGCTCCCGGCTCAGGACCTTGATCAGGGCATAAGCGTCGGTAATCGAGGCGGGCTCGTCGCAAACCACGACCAGCACATGGTGGGCCGCCTGCGTGAAGGTCACGACGCTGTCGTGCAGACCCGCCGCGGTATCGATGACCAACACGTCGACGCGGTGGTAGAGGTCGCTGAATGCGCGAATCAGGCCGGCGTGCTCCGCCGCGGAGAGATTCGCCATGCGCTTGATTCCGGACGCGGCCGGGACGATCTGTAGGCCGTGCGGCCCCGTGACGATGGCATCCTCCAACGCACAGTCGCCGTTGATCACGTGACCCATGTGAAAGCGCGTATGCAAGCCCAACAAGACGTCGACGTTCGCCATGCCAAGATCGGCGTCGACGAGCATGACGTCGCGGCCCCGCGCCGCAATCGAGACCGCCAGATTGGTCGAGACCGTCGTCTTGCCGACGCCACCCTTGCCTCCGGTGACCGCCAGCACCTTGACCGGCCGCGTCGCATTCAAACGGGTCAACTCTTCGATTTTCTCGCGCGGCAACTTGAGGTTATGCATGGGCCTGCCCCCGGCCGAAATGGCGTGCAAGGTATGCCTCGTCGCGCCGCGGTGGTGCCCGCTCGCGCAGCCGCATCGCGGCCCGCACGAGCCAAACGCGGCGGCTCTGGGCCTCGTGCAAGTCCTCCGGCACGCGCTGGCCGTTGCACAGATAGGCGATCGGCAACTTGTGCCGCAGCGCAGTCGACATCGCCGCGCCAAGGCTCGCGGCCTCGTCGACCTTCGTGAGGATGCATGCGACGGGGCTGAGCGCTGAGAACGCCGTCGTGATTTCTTCGAGCGCATGGCCCTCGCCCTGGGCGGGCAGCGCCAATAGGACGCGCGCATTGGCGGCGCCCTGGCGCAACGCCGACAGCTGCTCGTGAAGCCGCGCATCGCGCGGCCCCATTCCGGCCGTATCGATGAGCGTCAATTTTTTTGATTTGAGTCGTTCGAGCACTTGTGCCAACTCCTTGCCACTGTTGGCGGCATACATGGGGACACCGAGAATTCGGGCGTAGGTCAGTAGTTGTTCGCGCGCGCCGATGCGGTAACTGTCGGTGCTCACGAGCGCCAGATCGTCGGCGCCGTGAAGCATGCACCAGCGTGCCGCGAGCTTCGCGATCGTGGTCGTTTTGCCGACGCCGGTGGGTCCGACGATTGCGACGACGCCACCTTTGATGCAGGTCGGATCGGCGATCACGGGAAGGTGCTTGGCGAGCAGCGCGATCGGGATGTGCGAAGGGTTTTGCAGGCGCGTGCTCTTCGGCGTCAGCGACGCAAGCTTCATGGCCATGTCCGGCGCGATGTCGAGCGAGGAAAGTTCCTCGAGCACTCGGACTTTCAACGGCTCACGCAGGCGCTTGTCGTTCCAGGTGAGGCTCGCGAGTTCACGCTCGACCAAATGGCGCAGGTCCTGTAATTCGTCACGCATCGCGATGTATCCGGAATCCGCGGCGGTGCGCTGCGGCGCAGCTGCGACGGCGCGTGTCGCGGGCGCATGGGGCGCGGCCTGCGCAGGCGCAAGCGGCCGAGGCGCGGCCGGCTGAGCTGCGACCGGCGCAGGCGCGACCGCAGTGGCCGCAGTGGCCGCAGTGGCTGCCACGGTCGGACGCGCGGTCGGCATCGAGGCGCGCGGCGGCACGAAGGCACGCACCCCGCGCTGCGGCGCGGCGGGCTCCGTGCGTGCGCTTGCCGCTTTGGGCGGCATCGGCTTCGGCGCCGCCTGCGGTTTCGCAGCAGCGGGCACCGGCGCAGGCGGGGGCGCGACCGAGATCGTCGTTGCCGGCGGCGACGGCGGCGCACGATGCACGCGGGCATCGTGCATCAATGTCTCGTCGTAATCGACCGCGGCAATGACCTCGATGCCCTCCGGGATTCGGCGGCTCGAGAGGATCACCGCTTCGGGTCCCTGCTCGATGCGCACCTGATCGAGAGCGCTGCGCATGCTCGCGGCCGTGTAACGTTTGATTTTCATGCTTACCTCACTGAATCAAAATGCCGTCATCGCCCAACCGCGGCGATGACTCGAATGCGACGGTTTTCGGGAATTTCGTTGTAGGCGAGTACCGCGAGATTCGGCGTCGAATAGCGCATCAGTCGCGCCACCCAGGGACGAATCTTCGGCGCGACGAGCAGAACCGCGGGCTCACCCGCGGCTTCCTGGCGTCGCGCGTTGTCGGCCAGCGACTGTTGTATTCGGTCGGCGAGACCCGGTTCGAAACCCGGTCCTGAATCGCCGGTGCTGATCATCGAATCCTGCAGCGTCTGTTCGAGCGTTGCATCGAGCGTGATCACCGGGAGTTCCTCGCGCAGGCCCGCGATGCCCTGCACGATGCTGCGGCCCAAGGCGATGCGCACGCCGGCGACCAGAGCCGTCGGGTCCTGCATCTTCGGCGACAGCTCCGCGAGCGTTTCGCAAATGGTGCGCAGATTGCGGATCGGCACGCGCTCGAGCAGCAGACTCTGCAATACCTTGACGACGACGCTCATCGGCAGCAGCTTCGGCACGAGGTCCTCGACGAGCTTCGGGGCGGTCTTGCCCAAGCGCGCGAGCAGCTGCTGCACCTCCTCGTGGCCCAACAGTTCCTGCGCGTGCGTCTGCAACAGATGGCTCAAGTGAGTCGCGATCACGCTGCTCGCGTCGACGACCGTGTAGCCCTGTGCTTGCGCCTGCTCGCGCCGCGACTTGTCGATCCACACCGCGCTCAAGCCGAATGCGGGATCCTTGGTCGGCGCGCCCTGAATCGTGCCGGATACCTGGCCCGGATTGATCGCCATTTCCTTGTCCGGAAATACTTCGGACTCGCCGACCGGAGCGCCGAGTATCGTGATCCGGTACGAGTTCGGATTGAGTTCCAGGTTGTCGCGAATGTGCACCGCTTGCACCAGGAAGCCGAGTTCCTCGGACAATTTCTTGCGTACGCCCTTGATTCTTCCCATGAGCTCGCCGCCCTGATTGCGATCGACGAGCGGTATCAGCCGGTACCCGACCTCGAGGCCGATCAAATCGATCTGCTCGACGTCGTCCCAGGACAATTCGCGCTGGTCCGCCGGAACCTTCGCAGCCGGGGCCGGCGCCGCCGCAGCGGCCTTCTCGGTGGCGCGGCGTTTGCTCAGGAAATATGCGCCGACGGCGCACAGGCCGCCCATCCCCAAGAACACGAGATTCGGCATGCCGGGTATGACGCCGAGCAACGCCAAGATGCCGGCCGTGACCGCCAAGGCGCGCGGCTGACTCAAGACCTGCGACATGACTTGCTGGCTCATGTCGTGCGGCCGCGAGACGCGCGTGACGAGGATCGCAACCGCGACCGACAGCAGCAGCGCCGGGATCTGCGCGACGAGACCGTCGCCGATCGTGAGCAACGCGTAGCTCTTGGCCGCTTCGCCGATCGACATGCCGTGCTGCGCGGCGCCGATGATCATGCCGCCGAACAGATTGATGAACACGATCAGAATGCCGGCGACGGCGTCGCCGCGCACGAACTTGCTCGCGCCGTCCATGGCGCCGTAGAAATCCGCTTCCTCGCGAATTTCCTGGCGCCGCAAAATCGCCTCGGGCTGCGTGATGATTCCGGCGTTCAAGTCCGCGTCGATCGCCATCTGCCGGCCCGGCATGGCATCCAAGGTGAAGCGGGCGCTTACCTCGGCGATGCGCCCTGCACCCTTGGTGATCACGACGAAATTGATGATCACGAGCACCGTGAACACGACCATGCCGACCGCGTAATTGCCGCCGACAACGAACTCGCCGAATGCGGCGATCACGTTACCGGCCGCGTGCGATCCGGTGTGCCCGTTCATCAGCACGATGCGCGTGGAGGCTACGTTGAGACCGAGGCGCAGAAGCGTCGCACCGAGCAGCACGGTCGGAAACGTGCCGAATTCCAGCGCCCGGCGCACATACATGACCGCGAGCAAGATGATCAGAGACAAAGAAATGTTGAACGTGAAGAACAGGTCGAGCAGCACCGCCGGCAGCGGCAGCACCATCATCGCCAGAACGGTCATCACCAGCAACGGCACGCCGAGCCCGTTGCGCGCGAATTCCCCGAAGACGCCTGCTGCTCCGCGCACGCTCACGCCTCCTCGTACTCGTCGCCGATTTTCGGATCGGGCCGCGCGACACGTGCGGCGATGGTCGGATTCAGCGTGCGGACCCTGAAGATGTAGGAGAGCACCTGCGCGACCGCCATGTACAGGCCCGCGGGTATTTCACGATTCAAATCGGTGGAGCGGTAGAGCGCGCGCGCAAGCTTCGGAGACTCGAACACCGGAACACGGTTCTCCTCGGCAATGCGGCGGATGTTGAGCGCGACCAAATCGATGCCCTTCGCAAGCACGCGCGGTGCGCGCATCTTGAGCGGATCGTATTTCAGCGCCACTGCGAAGTGGGTCGGGTTCACGATGACGACGTCGGCGCCCGGCACTTTGTGCATCATGCGTCGCCGCGCCAATTGCTGCTGCATCTGGCGGATGCGGCGCTTGGTCTCGGGGCGGCCCTCGGAGTCCTTCGCCTCGTCGCGCAATTCCTGGCGCGTCATGCGCATCATGCGATTGAACTGAAAAATCTGCAGCGGCACGTCCACCATCGCGATCACCGCCAGGGACGCGCACAGCCATACGAACGCCCAACACAGCAGGCCCGCGCCGTGGCCGATCGCGGTTTTCGGCGCCATGTGGCCGAGCGCGATCACGTCGCCGAACAAATGGGCGGTTACGCCGGCGCAGACGCCGCCGACGACCGCGCATTTGAGCAGTGCCTTCGCGAGTTCGGAAAAGCCGCTCAAGCCGAACAGGCGCTTTACCCCTTCGAGCGGATTCATGCGCGAAAAATCCGGAATCAGCGCCTGCGGGCTGAAATTCCAGCCGCCCAAGGCGACCGCCGCCAATAAAACCAGCACGATCAGCGTGCCGAAGATCGGCAGCAGGATCGTCAGCGCACTGATCGCGTCGTTGCCTAGGTAGGTGAGCATCGAGTCCGGGTTCGCGAGGCTCTGCGCATCGAATGACAGTCCGCGGCGCATGATCTCGGCGAGCCGTCCGGCGCCTTCGCGACCAATGACGACGAGTGCCGCGCTGCCGCCGATCATCGTCGCAAAATTGCCGAGTTCGCGTGAACGCGGGATTTGCCCGCGCTCGCGCGCCTCCTGCAGGCGCCGCGGCGAGGCTTCTTCTGTCTTTTCGCCTTGATCACCCGCGGCCATCTAAGGTACCCCTGGGGAGACGAGCGCGGCGACGGCGGCGAGTGAGTTGTGAATCAGGCTCGACATGCCGACCATGATTCCGTCCGAACCCACGATCAGGATCAGATAGCCTGCGAGCATGGTGATCGGAAAGCCGACACCGAACAGGTTCAACTGCGGAGCGGCGCGCGTGACCACACCGAGCGCCATGTTGACGATGACCAGGGCGATGACGGCCGGCAGCGCGATCAGCAGACCGGTCTCGAACACGCTGGCGCCCCAGGTCGCCACCGACCAAAGGAAATTCCGGTCGATGTTCGCGGCACCGATGGGCAGCGTCTGGAAGCTATTCGACAGCGCGCCGAGCAGAATCAAATGGCCGTTGACGGCAAGATAGATCAGCGTCGCGAACACCATGAACAGCTGCCCGACGACCGTGGTCTGCGCACCGTGCTGCGGATCGACGAGCGTTGCAAAGCCGAGACCCATCGTCATCGCGGCGGCCTGGCCCGCGAGCGTGAGGGCTTCGAACGCGAGCTGCACCATCATGCCGATCGCCACGCCGATCAGGACTTCCTGCACTGCGCAGAGGAATCCCGCTCCCGAAAATATCGACAGATTGGCCGGTTGCGGCGCGAGCGGCGCGATCAGCACGACGAGCGCGAGGGTCATCACGATCTTCACGCGCGCCGGCACTGCGGTCGAGCTGATCTGCGGCGCGGTGGCGACGAATCCGCCGATGCGCAGCATCGGCCACCAGAACTTGAGCGCCGTTTGCGCGAAATCTCCTGCATTGATGGTGAGGGCTTGCATGCAGCGCCACCGGCTAACCGATCATCGCAGGGATGTTCGTGTACAAATCGTGCGTGAAATCCGTCAGCATGCGCAGCATCCAGGGACCCGCGACGAACAGCGTCAGCGCCAACAGCAGCAGCTTCGGAATGAAGCTCAGCGTGGCCTCGTGAATTTGCGTCGCGGCCTGCAGCATGCCGATCACGAGTCCGACGATCAGCGACACGATCAGCAGCGGCGCCGCGATCATCGCGGTCACGAACAGCGAGTGGCGGGCGAGGTCCATGACCGATTCCGGCGTCATTGGTGAAAGCTCGCGGCAAGCGTGCCCATCAGCAGCGTCCAGCCGTCGACCAGCACGAACAACATGATTTTGAACGGCAGCGATATCAGCATCGGCGAGAGCATCATCATGCCCATCGACATCAAAATGCTGGCGACCACGAGGTCGATCACGAGAAAGGGAATGAAGATCATGAATCCGATCTGAAATGCGGTCTTCAGCTCACTGGTCATGAACGTCGGAATCAACACCGTCAGGGGAACGTCGTCCGGGGTCGCAAACTGCGCTTTGCCGGAAAGCTTCGAGAACAATTGCAGATCGTTCTCGCGCGTTTGCGCGAGCATGAATTTCTTGAGCGGACGCAAAGTGCGGTCGATCGCGATTTCCCCCGCGAGCTGCCCGTCCACGTAGGGTTTGATTCCGGTCGAATAGGCTTGGTCGAGCGTCGGCCCCATGACGAAGAAGGTCATGAACAGCGCGAGACCCGTCAGCACCTGATTCGAGGGCGTCGTCGCCATCCCGAGCGCCTGTCGCAGGATCGAGAGGACGATGATGATGCGCGTGAACGCCGTCATCGCCAGCAGAAGCGCCGGCAACAGCGTGAGCACGGTCATCAATATGAGTACTTGCAACGTCAGCGAGTAGGTTTGTCCGCCGTCCGCCGCGGTTTTGATCGCGATCGCCGGCAGCGCGATCTGCGCGTGGGCCGCGAGCACCGGCAACAGCCCCAACGACGCCGCGATCAATGCGCGAACGCGCGTCGACGTCTTCACGTGCCGCCCCCGGGACGTCGCATCAATTCGCGGAGCCGGTCGGCGAATACCGGCGCGGCAGCGGACGGCTTGAGCGCGATCGGGGTCGCGAGCGGCGTCAGTGCAACCATTCCGCCGGCACCGACGCCGACCAAAACTTGGGCATCGCCTACACGTATCAGCACGATGCGCTCGCGCGGCCCGACCGCGACCTCGTCTACGACGGCCAGATCACCGCGGCCGCTAGGCACCGCGATCCGAAATCGCTTGAGCACCCACGAGATCGCGAAGATCAGGCCGACGATGAGCAGCAAGCTCAAGGTCAGCTGCGCGAGACTGCCCGCCGACAGCGGCGATACGGACGATCCCGTGCCCATCAGCCGACTTGTTCCATGCGTTCGGCAGGACTCACGACATCGGTCAGCCGGATGCCGAACTTTTCGTCGACGACGACGAGTTCGCCGCGCGCAATGCGCACGCCGTTGACGAGCACGTCGAGCGGTTCGTTCGCCAGTCGGTTCAGTTCCACGATCGCGCCCGGGGCGAGCTGCAGCAGATCCCGCACCGACATTTGCACGCGGCCGACCTCGAGCGAGAGCGTCACCATGACCTCGAGTATCAAGTTCAGATTCATTTCCTGCCCCGAACCTGCCGGGGCGTTCGGACCCAGGTCGCCGAATTGAGCCCGCGCCACCGCGGCCGCCTTAGGATCGGGAGTACTCATGCTGAACCTCGTGCAAGAATCTTGAGTGCGTTGCGTCCTTGGGAGACGCCGAATTTGCCGCGGTACAACGGCACATCACCGGCGAGCAGCATCACTTGCTGCGGCGCCTCGATCGGAATCACGTCGCCGGGCACGAGGCGCACGAGATCACCGAGACTGATTTGGGCTTCCGCCAAAATCGCGCGCGCCTCGATCTCAGCCCGCTGCAGCATTGCGCCGAGCGCGGGCGCCCAAGCTGCCTGCGCGCGCGCCGCCGGCTTGCCGCTCTCGGAAGCCAGTGCTTCGCGGATCGGCGCGAGCAGCGACTCCGGCAGCAGCCAGTCGATGTGCCCGTTGGTGGTACCGAAGGTGACCGAAAATTTTGCGGCGATCATCATGCTGTTCGGATCGCCCATCTGCGCGAAGCGCGGATTCGTCTCCTGCTTCACGAGTTCCAATTCGACCGGCGCGATCGGCGCCCATGCGGCCGTCAAGTCGGCTGCGAAATTTCGCACGAGCAGCGCGAGGAACCGCTGCGCTGCGGGCGCGGCCGCTGCTTGCGGGTCGCTCGTCGCGCGGCCCTGGCCGCCGAAGAACACATCGAGCAACACGAGCAGCAAGCTCGGGTCGACGCTCACGAAACCGAGTCCCGGCAGGGGTTTGATGCGGATCACCGCGAGGCTCGCGGGAAACGGCAGCGCGGACTGCAAATCGGCCGTCTTGGCGCTCTGCAGTGCATCGAATTGCATGATGACCTCGCGGCTCAGCAATCCGGACAAAGAGCTCGCGACGCGCTCCGCAAAATTCCGGCAGAGGTATTCGAGCATCGGCAGTTGCGTACGGCTGATGCGCCGCGACGACAGGTCGAACGCCACGACCGCGTCGGTCGCGTCGTTTTCCAGCAGTGCCGAGACCTCCTCCTCCGAGATCGCGGCGCGCGCGGAGTCGCCGCCGGCGCCGGGCTCATCGGGAGCCGTGGAGGCTTCGGCCGGGGCTTCGGCCATCACTGCACCACGAAGCTGGTGAACAGCAGGTCATCGATCGGCGGACTGCCTTCCTTCTTTTGAACCGCACGCACTTCCGTGAGCGCTTCCTGGCGCAGCTTTTCCTTGCCCTCGCGCGACATCAGGCTCTGATAGTCGCGATTGCTCATGATCAGCAGCAGGTTGTTGCGTATCAAAGGCACGTTCTTCTGCACGCTGTCGATGGCTTTTTGGTCCTTCGACATCGCTTCCATCGTGATCTGCAGGAAGCGCACCGCGCTGCCGTCCTCGAAATTCACGACCAGCGGGGGGTCGATCGCGAAATAGATCTCGGCCTTGGCCGCGGCCTCCTCGGCGGCGTGCGCCGGCGCGACCGGCTTGATCGCCGTGATCATGCCGTCGGCACCGAGCTTGAAATCCGGCATGGGATGCAGTGAGGAGTTGACGAACCCGCCCACGACGACCGCACCGAGCGTGAGTGCGAATATGCCGGCTCCATTGATCAATGTGCCCACAAGACCGCTGGATTTCTTGGGCGGGGCGCTGCTTGCTGCTTCGGGGGCGTCAGCCATGATGTCGATTCCTCGTACGGGCTAAGGTGCCGCACGGGGGAATGAGCAAGTTCTATGCCAGCCGCCCAACACCGGCTATTTGTCGATATGCTTCAGGGGTTTATGGATCACCGCGAAAATCGCTGCAAATCGCCGCGGCGCGCGCCGCCGGGTTTTTGACGTTTTCCCGTGATTCACCGCACAGGCCGGCCGGCGCAGCCTCAGAACTTCAGTGCAACGCGCAATCCCGGTTCGGCATCATCGAGCACCAAGCGCGCGCCGTGCAGCTTGGTCACGGCCGCGACCAGCGAGAGTCCGAGACCCGAGCCCGGGAGCTTGCGCGCCTGATCGAGCCGCACGCGCCGGCCCAGCACGATTTCACGCTTGTCCGCGGGGATTCCCGGGCCGTCGTCTTCGACGATGACCTCGGGTCCCGAACCGCCCTGGCGCAGAAAAACGCGGATGTGGCCGCCCTCCGGTGTGAACTTGATCGCATTATCGAGCAGGTTCGCGAGCGCCTGGGCGAGCAGCTGACGACTGCCCTGCACTTGCACGCCCGGAATCACCGAGCTTTCCAAGCGTATGCCGCGCTCCTCGCTGACCGGCGCATACAGCTCGACCATGCTCCCGACGAGTTCGGACAAGTCGACGGCCTCGCGCGCAACCGTGCCGGTTTCGGCAAGCGCGATGCGCAGCAGTGCGTCGAGCGTACTGCGCATCCGATCGACTTCGGTCGTGACCCGTTCGAGTACGCGGCGCTCGGGCGAGGCAGGTGCGAGCTGGCTCATCGCCGCCTCCGCGGTCGCCTGCAGGCGATTGAGCGGCGTGCGCAGGTCGTGCGCGGCGCTGTCGAGCACCGTGCGCATGCCGAGGGTCAGCTGCTCGATCTTGTCGAGCATGCTGTTGATTTCACGCGCCAGCGTATTGATCTCGTCCTCCGCGTCGCGAACGGGGAGTCGCTGCGACAGATCGCCGCGCATGATCTGGGTCGCGACCGCGGAAATCGCGCCGGCCTGCGCAAGAATGCGCCGCCCCATCCAGAAGCCGCCGCCGAGGCCGAGCAGCATCGTCAGGACCACGGCCGCGATCAGCCCGCGCATCATCAGGCTCTTGACGTCCTGGCGCTCCTGGACGTCGTGACCGACCAGCATTTGGTACTTGTTGGGCAGCGGAAAACGCTGGGCGCGCATCTCGTGTTCGCGCGTTTCGTCGCCGAACGGCACCGACACCTTGAATTGGATCCATTTGCCTTGGTCGGCCGCGATCTTCGGCCAGGCCGGCACGTTGCCCGCAACAGGACGCAGTTGCGGGTCGACCATCAAGTAGACGGCGCCGCGCACGTCCTGGTCCTGCGAGCGCTGTTCGATCAGCTCGATGAAGTCGCTGCGCGAGAGTACCAGCACCTGCTCGCGCAAGCCCTGAACCTCGGCCTCGATCAGATTGTCGGTACTGCCGTCGACGACCTCAGAGACTGCGAAGTAAACCGCGCCGAGCAGCGCAACCGCGCCGAGTGCGAAAGCGATCGAATAGACCACGGCAATCCGGAACGGCGAACTTCCGAGCACGCCGAGAAACCGCTGCTCCTGATCCACTATTCGTCTTCGCGTAGGCTGTAACCCGCGCCGCGCACCGTGTGCAACAGCGGCTTTTCGAAGTCCTTGTCGATCGCTTGGCGTAGGCGGCTGATGTGAACGTCGATGACGTTGGTCTGAGGGTCGAAGTGGTAGTCCCAGACACCCTCGAGCAGCATCGTTCGCGTCACGACCTGGCCGCTATGGCGCATCATGAATTCGAGCAACTGGAATTCTCGCGCGGTCAGCTCGATCTTCTTGCCGCCGCGTATCACGCGGCGCGTCATCCGATCGAGCTCGAGATCGGCGAGCTTGAGCTTGGTATTGGCCTCGGAATTTCCCGATTCTCCGCGGCGCGCGAGTGCATCGATACGCGCCAAGAGCTCCGACATGTGAAACGGCTTGGTGAGGTAATCGTCGCCGCCGGCGCGCAATCCCGTGATGCGATCGTCGACCTCGCCGAGTGCGCTCAGGATCAACACCGGTGTCTTGCGCCCCGTGGCGCGCAGTGATTGCACGAGAGCGAGCCCGTCGAGCTTCGGCAGCATGCGGTCGACGATCGCGATGTCGAGCGCGATCGATGAAGCCAAATGCAGCCCCGCGAGCCCGTCGACCGCGACATCAACCGTGTGGCCCGCCTCGCGCAGTGCCTTGGCCAGATAGTCGCGAGCGACCTGGTCGTCTTCGACGATGAGGATGTGCATAGCGACCTATATTACAGGCGTTGGACCGATCTTTGTCGTCGCGATAGACTGGCGGCGTGTCGCCAACCTCTGCCAGATCTTGCGATGTGCTGGTGATCGGCGGCGGCCCCGCCGGCTCGACCGCGGCCGGCATGCTCGCACAGCGGGGCTTTCGGGTCGCGTTGCTCGAAAAGGCGCATCACCCGCGCTTCCATATCGGCGAATCCCTGTTGCCCGCCAATTTGCCTCTGTTCGAGCAGTTCGGGGTTGCGAATGAAGTCCGCGCGATCGGCATCGAGAAGTGGGCCGCGGAATTCATCTCGCCGTCGGACGGACGGCGGCAGGAATTCGAATTTGCCGGCTGTTGGGACAAATCCATGCCCTTCGCCTATCAGGTACGGCGCTCGGAACTCGACACGATCTTGATCCGGCGCGCCGGCTTTCTGGGCGCGCAGGTCTTCGAAGGTTGCCGCGCGAAGGATGTCGAATTCGCGGGCGAAGGGCGCGGCGTGCGCGTAGTCGCAAATCTCGAGGATGGGACCTCGTGCGCCTGGGAGGCGCAATATCTCGTCGATGCCTCGGGCCGCGATACGTTTCTCGGCAACCGGCTGCATTCGAAGCGGCGCAACAAGAAGCACAACAGCGCCGCGATCTACGCGCATTTCACCGGCGCGCGCCGGCATCCCGGCAAGCGCGAAGGAAACATCTCGATTTTCTGGTTCGACCACGGTTGGTTTTGGTTCATTCCGCTCGCGGATGGGGCGACCAGCGTCGGCGCGGTCGTGTGGCCGCGCTATCTGAAGACGCGAGAGGTCTCGGTCGAGGAATTTTTCCTCGCGACGATTGCGCAGTGCCCGCCGCTTGCCGAGGTCCTGGAGGGTGCTAGCCTCGCGGGGGAAGTTCAAGCCACCGGCAACTATTCCTATACCTGTGATCGCAGCTGCGGCGGCAATTACTTTCTCGTCGGGGATGCCTACGCATTCATCGACCCGGTATTCTCCTCGGGCGTGATGCTTGCGATGCAGAGCGCCGTTGCCGCCGCCGATGCGATCGAGAGCTGCCTGCGGGAGCCCGCGCTCGCGGCCTCCGCGCGCCGCAGATTCGACCGCATGATGCGCCATGGACCGCGGCATTTTTCTTGGTTCATCTACCGCGTCACGAATCCGACCATGCGCGAGATGTTTCTCGGCCCGCGAAACATTATGCGGGTGCAGGAAGCGCTGCTATCACTGCTTGCCGGCGACATTTTTGGGCGCACGCCGATTTGGGGTTCTCTGCGGCTTTTCAAAATGTTGTATTACCTGATTTCGCTCGCGCATTGGCGCCGCACGCTTCTGGCATCGCGCCGCCGCAGCTGCGATATCCGATCCGTCGAGACCGAACAAAGACCCGCCGGTTGATGGCCGCCACGCCCGCGATCGGCCGCCACCTGTCGCGCATGTGCGCCGCGCTGCTCGTCACCGCGGCCTCGATGCGCGCCTCGGCGACGCAGGAGCCGCTCTGGGAGTACGGCCTGGGCGCCGGCGCAGTGGCGCTCAACGATTACACCGGTGCAGGCAGTTCCCATGTCTACCCGGTGCCCTGGGGCTATCTCGTCTACAACGGGAAGTTTCTCAAGGCGGACCGGGACGGCGTGCGCGGCCTGTTTGTCGATCAAAAATGGATCGAAATCAACATGAGCGCGAATCTGACCGCGCCGGTGCGCAACAACGCCGCACGTGCAGGCATGCCGGAGTTGCGCTCGACCGTGCAGTTGGGCCCATCGCTGGATCTGCACTTGTATCGCAGTGAGAATTCGCGTGTTAAGTTGGATTTGAATTTGCCGGTACGGGCCGCAGTGACGATCGAGGCGCAACCCAAGGACATCGGCTGGGTGTTCGCGCCGAATCTCGACATCGACATCCGCGACGTTTTCAATCGCAAGGGCTGGAATCTCGGCCTGGAGGCCGGACCCGAATTCGCCGACGCACACTATCAGAATTATTTCTATTCGGTTTCCGCGCAATATGCGCTGCCGACGCGGCCGGCTTACGAGGCCCCCGGCGGCTATTCAGGCACGCAATTCTTCGCGGCGATTTCGAAGCACTATCCCAAGTTTCACTTCGCCGCTTACCTGCATTACGATACCCTCGCGGGCGCAAGTTTCGCCGGCAGTCCGCTCGTCGAGCGGCGGCATGATTGGTCGGGGGGTTTCGGCTTCGCGTGGATGATCTCCAGATCCCGTCAAATGGTCGAAGTTCCTGATTGATCCGCGATACCCATGGCACGCCCGTTCAAGATTCTCTACGAGTATTTTGCACTCTATTGCTCGCTGAGTCTGCTCGCGCTGCTGTGCCTGACCTGGTCCGTATTCGCGCTGCCGCTCTATGTTCTGCTTCCGGCGCGGCCCGGAACCGCGCTGGGCCGCTTCGTGATCATGGCGGGATTTCGATTTTACGCTTGGTCGTTGTCCGTCACGCGCGCCTATCGCCTCGATATGCGCGACATCGATCGTTTGCGCGGCGGCCCACCGGTCGTGCTCGCGCCGAATCACCCCAGCCTCATCGACGCGGTTCTGATCCTCGCGCACCACCCGAATGTCGCCTGCGTCATGAAATCTGAACTCATGAACAATGCATTTCTCGGATCCGGCGCGCGCCTGGCGCGCTTTGTGGGAAACGACTCGCCGCGGCAGATGATCAAGGAGTCGGTCGCACATTTGCGCCGCGGCTCCGTGCTGCTGCTGTTTCCCGAGGGCACTCGCACCAAGCGCTCGCCGATCAACGCACTGACGGGCAGCGTTGGGCTGATCGCAAAATATGCCCACGTGCCCGTGCAGACGCTGTTGATCGAAACCGACTCGCCCTTCTTGAGCAAGGGATGGTCGCTGTTCCGGAGGCCGCCGCTGCCGATCACTTATCGCGTGCGGCTCGGAGAACGTTTCGAGGCACCGGTCGACGCCGCGCTGTTCACGGCGGAGCTCGAGCGCTATTTCCGGCTCGCGCTCGCGAAAGCGCCGCAGTCGCGATGGCTCGCCAGCTCCTGAAGCAGGTTTCATGCGTTCGGCGACCCATCTCGTGTTGATTCCCAGCTACAACCCGGGCCCCAAGGTATTCGACGCGGTGCGCACCGCGCGCGCGCACTGGGCGCCTGTGTGGGTCGTCGTCGACGGCAGCACCGATGACTCGCCCGCGAGACTGCTGGCGATGGCGGCAACAGATCCGGACCTGCGGGTGCTCGTGCAAACCCGCAATCGGGGCAAGGGAGCCGCGGTATTGCTCGGCTTGCGCGAGGCGCGTGCTCAGGGGTTCACGCACGCCCTGACGATGGATTCCGACGGGCAACATCCGGCCGATCGCATCGCGGACTTCATGGCCGCCTCGATTGCGGCACCCGAGGCGATGATTCTGGGAACGCCGATTTTCGCCGGCGACGCTCCGCGATTGCGCGTCAGGGGCCGCCGTATTTCCAATTGGTGGGCCAACCTCGAGACCCTTTGGCTCGGAATTCACGACTCCCTGTTCGGATTCCGGATCTATCCGATCGAGCCGCTCATCGAAGTCATGCAGCGCCAGCGGTGGATGCGCCGTTTCGATTTCGACGTCGAAGCGGTCGTGCGTCTGTGCTGGCGCGGCGTCAAGCCGATCAATCGGGCGGCGGCGGTTCGCTACTTTGCGGCCGCCGACGGCGGTGTCTCGCATTTCCACTACTGGCGCGACAACACGCTGCTGACGTGGATGCACGTCCGATTGATGGGTGGATTCGTGCGGCGATTGCCGCGACTCATCGCTCGACGCATGCGCTCATGAGGGCTTGCGGCCGCAGTATTCCGAAAAGATCCCGGCCTCGACGCGGCGCTGCACGGTGTCGAAGCCGGCCGCGCGCATCTGCGCCAAAATCTCCTCGGGCGGCGTGCAAGTCTCGATCGTGTCCCAGTAATAGCGCATCAATTGAGGCATATCACGGTGCCGCGCCAAGCCCCTTGCGAGCATCGGCACGAAGCCGCGCATGTAGGCCTTCAACAGCGCTCGCGCGATGCGTCCCGGCGGCTTGGTGATTTCGAGCAGGCAGACGCGCCCGCCGGGCGCGAGCACGCGCATGAATTCCGCGAACGCCAAGGACAGGTCGCCGATATGGCGCAGCGCATAGCCCATCGTGAGAAATTCGGCGGCGGCCGCATCCGCCGGGATTGCCTCGGCGGTGCCGATCTTCAAGATCAAGCCGGCAGGAACCTTCGCGCAATCGACCATTCCCGGGCTCGGATCGACGCCGACGACGAGCGTGGGATCGCCGACGATGCGCGCCGCCTCGCAGGCCGTGAGCCCCGTGCCGGTCCCGATGTCCAGCACCCGCATCCCGATGCTGAGGCCCGAACGCAGCAATGCCCGTCGGCGATACCAAGATCCCGTGCCGAAGGCCATTGCATGCTCAATGCGATCGTAGTCGCCCGCAGTCCGATCGAACAAACGCCGCACCCAACCGCCCCGTTCGGCTTCGGAGGCGTAATACTCTTTCAGGGGCGGGTGCGGTGCCGACATAATTCATTATAATATGAGCCATGCTCGATAAAGCGTCGCTAATAACGGAAACGGCGCCGCTCGCCGGCGAAAGTCTGCAGCGGGAGATCGCCGGCCTTTTCGTCCTGGCCTTGAATCTCGACGTCGTTGCCGAGGACATCGACCCGGATGCCCCGCTCTACGGCTCCGGCCTCGGCCTGGATTCCATCGATATCCTGGAAGTCGCTTTGATCGTCTCCAAGCATTACGGCATTCAATTGCGTGCGAATGCGGAAGAAAACCAACAAATTTTCCGCTCTCTGCGGCACCTTGCGGAGTACATCGCCGTACAGAGAACGAAGTGACTCTTCGCCGGCCGACGATGCTGCAGTACGCTGCCATCCCGGTTTGCGTCGTGCTCTATGCGGCGCTTTGCCATTACACCAATTCAGTCGAGGGGACCGAAGTCCTCGGAGCCGCGCTCAGCATAGGACCGGTATGCCTGCTCGGCGCCGCGTTCGCGTGGCGATGGGCCCACCCGCTCGTGGCGCTGGCCGTGCTCGGCGCGGCGGCGCTCCTCGTTTACGCGGCCTGGCCGGCGCTCGAGCAGAATTTCTCCCGGCTGTACGTGTCGGAGGAATGCGCCCTCTATGGACTGCTCTGCGTGAGTTTTGCGCGCTCCTTGTTCGGCGAGCGCACTGCGGTCTGCACATTGCTCGCCGATAGAGTCCACGGACCGCTCTCGGCGGCGGAGCTGCGCTACACCCGGCACGTGACCGCGGCCTGGGCAGTGTTTTTTGCGCTGATCAGCGTCACGAC
>Ga0187847_10001605_pt1 | contig 19937 bp, 17 predicted proteins | sample June2016WEW_4_10_FD_132458 | JGI IMG/M metagenome (GOLD analysis project Ga0187847, IMG submission 132458) | Peatland microbial communities from SPRUCE experiment site at the Marcell Experimental Forest, Minnesota, USA - June2016WEW_4_10 | ecosystem: Environmental > Terrestrial > Soil >...
ATTTGGCGGCGCTGACTGCTCATTTGAATTTGAAGAACGCGATCCATGTGGGGCATTCCACTGGCGGTGGAGAAGTTGCACGATACCTCGCACGTCATGGGGAGCGTCGCGTTGCCAAAGCGGTTCTCATCAGTTCGGTGCCGCCTATCATGGTCAAGACGGCTGACAATCCCGGGGGATTGCCGAAGGAAGTTTTCGACGGCTTTCAGGCACAGACGGCCTATAACCGTGCGCAGTTTTATCTTGACGTGCCCACAGGGCCGTTTTTCGGATATAACCGACCGGGTGCCAAAGTATCCCAGGGGAACATTCAGAACTGGTGGCGCCAAGGCATGATGGGGAGCGTCAAGGCGCATTACGATGGGATTGTGGCTTTCTCTCAGACTGACTTCGTACTGGACCTGAAAAAGATTACCGTGCCGACTTTGGTGATGCATGGAGATGACGACCAAATCGTTCCCTATGCCGATTCCGGCCTGTTGACCGCCAAGTTGGTCAAAGGCGCAGTTCTGAAGACCTATAAGGGATTTCCGCACGGCATGCACACGACGAATCCGGACACCATCAATGCCGATCTGTTGGAGTTCATCCAGTCCTAGACGCTAAGAATCGCGGGTTACTCGCCTCGTAAGCTGTAACCCTCCTTCTTCGACCGCATGCAAGCCGCTCAGTCCCGTTACCGGTGGGGCCGAGGGGACGCAATGGGTGAAAGGCACTCTCCCATTGATCATCAAACGGTACATGCGCCGGCGATCGACCTCAGACTCGATATCCGGTTTTTCAACCTAAATTGCATTTAGACCTTGGCTTCCCTCCGAATCTCGCGCCGCTCGTAATACAATAGGTGTCCTGATTCCAGGAACAGGTTGAAGGGTGAACTCCAGAAGGGCCTACATTGGTAGAGATCTGCTGAACATGGCTGCGCTTGGAAAAAAGCGTGTGAACATAAAGGCCTACATAGACGCGGCACTCTGGGGGGGGGATGGCCTGAATGGCCGCACCGATCGATAAGCGCCGACCCACAATCAGGGAGGTCGCCAAAGTTGCACAGGCATCTATCGGAACCGTGAGCGCTGTCATCAATGGTGCCTCGCACGTCACTGAAGACACCCGTCGACGCATACAGCAGGCGATTGTCGATCTGGGGTACGAACCAAACACCGCTGCTCGTAGCTTGAAGCGGCAACGCAGCTCATCGATCGGTCTGGTTCTTCCGGACCTGCACAACCCGTTTTTCGCTTCGGTCGCTGAAGGCGTACAGAGCGTGGTCCAGGAGCACGATTTTCTGATGGTCGTCGGCACAACAGGCACGGACAACAAGTGGGAGGAGTACTACGCCCACACTCTGCGCGCTCGGCGCCTTGACGGGATGATTCTTCTTTCTGGGTCGGGCAAGCCAACTGCGGGTCTTGTGAAACTTGTGCACTCAGGATCCGTCGTTTTTGTGGACGAGTGCTTTTCTGGCCTCGAGGCTCCCTTCGTTACTGCGACGAACCGAACCGGAGCCCGTCAAGTGGCTCAAGGGAAAAAAAGCCCCTTCTCCCGGCCCCCGCGCCAGATGATGTAGGTGGGAGAGTACCTGACGAGCGGCCAACTCGATGGGAGAAGGGGAGGCATAAAACTTCGCGTCGTGGTGCATCGTACCCAACATGCCGCGATGCCGGCATGCCTCGAATGGGTCGCCGGATTGACCCCACTATGAGGACATTCGAGCGCGAAGAATGAGGGCGTTTCCCAAGAGGGCATTGCTGAGACGGGGTGCCCGCCTGGTCTCCCCTTTTTTGTCCCGCTCGCCCTGCTTGGAGTATTTGGGTATGTTAGACCGTCGGCTGTTTTTGACGGTGCAGCGACATGCCCTTGAAAAAATCTATGGATTGGCGCCTCAGGGAGGGGAGATGGCAATAGCCCGGCTGGAAAACGGCATTCGAGCGGTTCGATATTGATATGCGCAGAATTCGCATCATGGCTGTCGACGACCACCCCGTCCTTCGGCAGGGTCTTTCCGCGATAATCGCGAACGAACTCGACATGCAACTTGTCGGAGAGGCTGCAAACGGACGCGAGGCACTCGAGCAGTATCGAGTTCTAGAACCAGATATCGTTTTATTGGACGTCCAGATGCCGGAAATGAACGGAATCGAGGCAATCCGCGCCATACGTGCGGAGTTTCCGACGGCTCGTGTCATTGTACTGACGACCTTCGCTGGCGATGTATTGGCGCAGACTGCGCTCGAGGCCGGCGCACAGGGATACATCTTGAAGGGCTCGCTGCGAAAGGAATTGCTGGACACAGTCCGAGCGGTGTATCGCGGGCAGAAGCGCGTGAACGCCGCTGTGGCCAAGAAGATGGCTACTTATGTGGGTGCTGATGCCCTCTCCGAGCGGGAGATCGACGTCCTAAAGCTGATCGCTTTGGGCAATTCGAATAAGCGCATCGGCTCTCACCTTGCGATCACTGAGGAGACGGTTAAGGCTCATGTCAAGAGCATTCTCAGTAAACTTGGAGCGAATGATCGAACCCACGCCGTCACGCTGGGTGTCATGCGGGGAATTATCCAGCTGTAATCCCTCTAAAGGGGGGATTGGTTCCCCCCCCCGTAGGAGATATCAAGTGCGCACGTGCCCCTTAAACTTATCGTGTATCGCCACCTCGGATCATGTGGTTGCTCTCATCGGTATCTTCGAATCCGCCGTAGCGTGACACGGAGGACGCCATGTCTTGCGGTCGCTCGACGGATATCATTCCACCGTTAACAGCTCAGACGCCGCGCCGGTTGCAACTTCGAAAGGGCGCCATCTGTTTGATCGCACCTTTTTTGGGTTTGTTGTGCTTTTGTCTTGCCGCACGGGCCACCGATCCAACGGAGCAGATCGCGGAACTCAACCACAGGCAATGGACCACGCGCGAACAGGCGCCCGCCGAGATCGGAATGATGGCTCAGACGGGCGATGGCTTTTTATGGCTCGCCTCCTCGAATGGTTTGATTAGATTCGACGGCGCACACTTTCAGCGATTCGCGATGCCGGATGGAAGTGAACCGATGAACGGCGACATATCCGCCGTCTTCCATCCCGTGGGGAACGATCTTTGGGTGGGTCTGCGGTTCGGCGGCGCGTATCTGATTCATGACGGCCGCTTGTCCCACTATGGGGAGGAGGAAGGGCTGCCTCCCCATAGCGTGATCGAATTCGCGCAGCAAGACGATGGCACCATGTGGGTGCAGACCACAGTGGGTTTGTATCGCCTCAAGGAAGGGCGATGGATCGCGGTCAAGCTGGGCGCCGAGGCTCCAGAGGGAGTCGGTTGGTCTGTCTACGTGGACAGAAGTAACACGGTATGGGTGCTGGGCGATGAGGGGATCTATTTCCTGTCCAGCGGCGCCACGTCGTTCGCGAAGTCTTCACTGCCAGGCGGCCGGGGAATGATCGCCATGGGACCTGACGGAGCGCCATGGGTCTCTCAGCAAACTTACGGATTGCACTCTCTGTCGAATCCACAGCACTACATTTCTGGCCGCGCGCTTGGAGCCACCGAGGTCGGCACCGGGGCGTTTCTCGTCGATAGGGACAACGTTTTGTGGACCTTTGCGAATCCGCTTCATGCGCCGCGGTTAGTCCGCGTGCCCGATATCGCCGCGGTTGAAAATCGCGATGTGGCTTCGTTGGACACGGCTCAATACTTGAAGTCGAATCAGGCGCTCTCGAGCGACTTCATGAGCGAAAGATTTCTTGAGGACGCTGAAGCAAACGTTTGGCTTCCAAATCCTGGCGGCCTTGACTGCTTTGGATCGAATAAGCTGCATTCAGCAATAATGTCGGTAACTCTCGACGAGCCCGCCGCCGCGGTAGATAGGGACGGTGCGATTTGGCTGGCTACGCAGCAAAACCTGTTGCTTTTCTCGTCAAATAGAAACAGTCCGACGTTCGTCAATCGGGAGAGTATGGTCGATACCCCCAGTAGTTTGTTTCTCGATGACGATGCAAGTGCGTGGGTCGGCATGGAAGGCTCTCAGCTCACTCATTTCTACAACGATCGATTTCATGCGGTGGAACTTCCGAAAGCCGTCAAAGGCATCGCGATCCACGCGGTGACTCGAGATAGCTCGGGAACGTTATGGATCGCGGTCACCGGAATGGGTCTCTTCCGTCAAAGCGGGAAGGAATGGGTCAGAAATGGGGGCCTGACCTCACTCCCAGCGGCGGCGCCCGTTTCTGTTTTCCGGGACCTCAAGGGCCGACTTTGGCTGGGCTACCCAGACAGCCGAGTGGCAGTCATCGACGGCACGTCGCGCGTACAGGTATATGACGGCGCAGCCGGGTTGGATGTGGGGGCGGTGCTCGCAATTGCGGTGCATGACGAGCGCGTCTGGGTCTCGGGGACACAAGGGGTCTCACTCTACCGACAGGGGAGATTTGTGCCCCTTAGAGGCGCCGACGGCACTCCCTTTACGGGTATCTCCGGAATCGTCCAAGGAACCGACGGTGGGCTGTGGATGAACGGTGGCTCCGCCGTTACACACGTGCCCTCCGCCGAGATCGACGCATTTATCGCGCACGGCCTTCATCATGTGAAGACTGAGTCGCTGACATATGAGGACGGGCTGCGTGGCTCCGCCGTGCAGCTGCGCCCATTGCCCACAGCCGTAGCGACTGGAGACGGGCGGCTTTGGTTCATGACCACAAGGGGCGCCTATTGGATCGATCCCCTTCACATTCGCACCAACAGCCGGCCTCCCCCGGTCACAATAGAATCGGTGACGGCTAACGGAAGGCGGTATTTGGCCAACGGAGACTCCATCCGGCTCCCGGTTCATACCACGAGCTTCGAAGTGGATTACACGGCCACGAGTGTTTCGTCGCCAAGCCGCGTGCAATTCCGATACCACATGTCGGGAGTCGACGGTAACTGGCAAGACGCCGGCAATCGAAGGCAGGCGTTCTACACGAATGTCAGTCCCGGCCTTCACCAATTTCGCGTGACGGCCGCCAACGAGGACGGCGTATGGAATACAACGGGGGCCACCTTTGGCATTATTCTTGCGCCCGCATTTTATCAAACGCCGTGGTTCTATGCGCTATGCACACTTGCTAGCTTGGCTCTTCTGTGGCAGATCTACCGATTTCGCCTTCATCAACTTAGACTCCGCCTCGATGAACGAGTTAAGGAGCGAGAACGTATTGCCCGTGAACTTCACGATACGCTGCTCCAAGGCGCCCAGGGCATGATACTTATCTTCCAGGGTTTCGCCGGGCAACTGGACAGGCATAGTCCTATGCGTGAGCGGATGGAGATCGCGCTCGACCAAGCGGACCACCTCCTCAATGAGGCGCGCGGCCGTGTAAGCGAGCTTCGTGGCATCGGAGTCGATGGCGATCTTGCGCAGGCACTCCGCCGTTCAGCTCAGGAAATTTTCAATGGCAGCGATCTGCAGTTTGATGTTACGAGCACCGGATCGCCCATCCCGCTGATTCGCTCGTCGGCGGATGAGATTTGCCTCATAGCCCGAGAAGCGATGAGCAATGCTCGCCGACACGCGAGGGCGACGTCGGTCGAAATCGACATCGTGTTCGACATCCGTGAATTGCGCATCCTCGTGCGCGACGATGGCGCTGGAATAGACCCGGCACTATTGGAGGCGGGCCGTTCCGATCACTACGGTCTGCAGGGAATGAAAGAGAGGGCCGAGCGGCTGGGGGCCCAACTTCACTTCTGGGGCCGGCCGGGCGCGGGAACCGAAGTCGAACTGATCGCGCCGGCACGTAGTGTGTACTGCAGCACCAATGGCGTGCTCATTCGTCGATTGCTGTCGTCCTGGCGACGTTCGCGCCCGATTGGAGCTCATCGAGCTAATCACCAATAATGCATCAATACATAACACCGCAGCCGATTGTTGAACGTGAGGAGTTGTCAATGATCTCGACGACGAGTCGGAAACCTCAGGCAAAGAAAATTCGTGTTCTGGCTGTGGACGATCATCCCGTCTTTCGCGCGGGCTTGGCAGCGTTGCTGGCTAACGAGTCGGACATGCAGATTGTGGGCGAAGCCGCGACCGGTTTAGAGGCCATTGATAAATTTAACACGTTGCGTCCTGATATCACTCTCTTGGATCTACAAATGCCCGACATGAATGGAATTGATGTGCTCATCGCCATTCGAAAAGTGTATACGTCGGCGCGCATCATTGTATTGACGACCTATGCGGGAGACGTACTAGCCGAACGGGCACTCAGAGGTGGAGCGCAGGGTTACCTGCTAAAAGGAATGATACGAAAGGATCTAATCGAGACCATCCGGGCGGTATCAGACGGGCACAAGCGTGTCAGTGCATCGGTTGCTACGGAATTGGTAAACTATCTCGGAGAGCACACTCTTTCGGCTCGGGAAGTCGAGGTGTTGAGACTGGTGGCACTTGGCAACGGTAATCGCCGCATTGCCGCGGAGCTGTCCATCTCCGAGGAAACGGCTAAGGGGCACGTGAAAAGCATCATTGCGAAGCTCAACGCCAATGATCGGACTCATGCCGTGACACTCGGTCTCACCCGCGGGATTATCCAGCTTTGACTCGCGTAACTAGCCTGGATGTACCATATCCCGAGAATATGCGAGGCCAATCCCATAGCCGCCGCCAAAGGCTTCAACAATGGCTCGTGCGCCGTCATAAGTTTCGTGACGTGTCCAGTCTCGCTGTAGCTCTAATAGAACCTGTATCCAAGACGTCATGCGCGCTCCCGCGCTTTCCATCCGACGTAGTGCGAGCTGATGACTCTCTGGTGTAATACCACCGCAGGCGTCTGCGACGACGAAGACCTCGTAGCCTTCTGACAATGCAGAGAGTACCGGGAACGAGACGCAGGCCTCGGTGAGCAGCCCCGAAACGAGCAAACGTCGCCGTTGCGTCTTTATCACGGCCGAGCGAACGACATCGTCCTCCCATAGATTCATATTGCGTCGTTCCAGCGAGGGTACTCCGGGTAGAGCCGCTTGAATGGCTGGCATCAGGGGCCCGCTGTATACCTTGCTCGCAGATGTCGATACGACGATGGGAATGCCGAATACCGTGGACGTCCTGGCCAGCGCTATCGTGTTATTCAATAGGGTTTGTCGATCGTGCGACCCGACGCCAAAAGCGAGCCCCGCTTGCTGATCAATGAGAAGTAGGGCGCACTGAGTGGGCGTGATGAGTGAGACAGGGCTATTCATGGGTAGGCTCTCCCGCAAAGAAGTATGGCTATTCGGCCGTTATAGAACGCAATCCGCTTGCTGTATCCCCCTTTGTGGGTGTTAGCGATCAACCCAATGGCGGGATGTCCGGATGGCGCACACATGGAGAATTGCTCCAAGAACGTCGGCGCGATAACCCGGGCCCTCCTCGTTTTCATCAGGTTGTAACTTACGATCGCCTCAGAACCCAATTTTCGGAGACTCGCATGTCGAAGCTAGAATTCCTCAGTCCACAAAACTGCGCAATTGCACTCATTGACTATCAGCCCGCAATGTACCAAGGCGTGCAGTCGCACGATCGCCTCACGATCTTCAACAACATTCAGATTATTGCCAAGACGGCGAAACTGTTCGGTATTCCAACCGTGATTTCCACGGTGGCCAAAGATTCGTTTTCTGGGCCGTTTATGCCAGAAGTCACGGATCTCTTCCCCGACCATCGAATCATCGATCGCACGTCGATGAATTCATGGTTGGACTCGAAGTTTCGAGAGGCGGTCCATGCAACGGGACGGAAGAAGGTCGTTGTGGCGGGCCTATGGACTGAAGCATGTGTGCTGTTCCCGACGCTCGATCTCCTGAAGGAGGGATATGAGGTCTACGTGCCCGCGGATGCATGCGGTGACCTGTCGGTTGAAGCGCACAACCGGTCCATGGATCGAATGACTCAAGCGGGGGCTGTAGCCATCACTTCACTCCAATTTACATTCGAATTGCAGCAGGACTGGGCCCGAACGGCGACCTACAACGGCATCATGGAGATCCTTAAAACGCATTCTCCGTATGGCATTCAGGTTCGCTTCTCCAAGTGGGCCCTTGGCGAGCACGCGTCTGAAGCAGGCTAGGGGATTGCATGAAAATCTATCTGATCTCAATTGCGGTGGGATTGGTCGTCGGCGTGCTTTATGGCATCCTGAATGTGCGCTCGCCAGCGCCGCCGGTGGTGGCGCTCGTGGGCCTCCTCGGGATCTTAATCGGTGAACAGATTCCGCCGCTCGTAAGGCACCTTCTAGCAGATACTCCTGCCTCGGTGACCTGGATGCAGCATGTGAAACCGCATGTATTTGGTCGCATGCCCTCTGGCGGATCACCCGGGAGCGACCGATCATGAGCGCAGCGCAGGCCCCCGACATGATTCTTCATAGCGGGTTGATCACGACCTTGGACCCGAAACAACCAACGGCGGAAGCGGTGGCAATTGCAGCGGGACGCTTTACCCATGTAGGAGCCATGCGAGACATCGCGTCCCTTGCCGGTCCCTCGACTGTAACGGTGGACTTGAAGGGACGGCGTATTCTGCCCGGCCTGATCGACAACCACCTGCACATCATTCGGGGCGGCCTCAATTTCAACATGGAGCTGCGCTGGGACGGGGTGCCTTCTCTCGCTCAGGCGCTCGCGATGCTGAAGCGGCAGGTCGCCGTGACGCCTCCCCCACAATGGGTTAGGGTGGTCGGGGGCTTCACGGAACATCAGTTCATCGAGAAGCGATTGCCCACCATCGATGAGCTGAATCAGATCGCACCGGACACCCCGGTCTTCATCTTGCATCTTTACGATCGGGCGCTGCTCAACGCGGCGGCTCTTCGCGTTGTGGGATACACGAAAGATACGCCGGCGCCTCCGGGAGGGGAGATCGTCAAGGATTCCAAGGGAATCCCCACAGGGCTTCTCTTAGCGAAGCCGAACGCCGCGATTCTGTATGCAACGCTCGCGAAGGGGCCGAAGCTGCCGGTCGAGTATCAACGCAATTCGACGCGGCATTTCATGCGCGAGCTCAATCGATTCGGTGTGACCGGCGCCATTGACGCCGGGGGCGGTTTTCAGAACTACCCGGAGGATTATCAGGTGATCCAACATCTGGCGGATCGCGGCGAGCTCACGCTGCGCATCGCCTACAACCTGTTTACACAAAAGCCGAATAACGAAAAGCAGGATTTTCTGAATTGGGCCCGATCGACTAAATACCGGCAGGGCGATGATTACTTTCGCCATAACGGGGCTGGCGAGATGCTGGTCTTCTCGGCGGCCGACTTCGAGGACTTCAGGCAGCCGAGGCCAGATATGCCGCAGGAGATGGAATCGGAGCTCGAGGGGGTGATACGAATCCTCGCGGAGAACCGGTGGCCCTGGCGCCTTCACGCAACCTACGACGAGACAATCAGCCGAGCGCTTGATGTCTTCGAGCGCGTGAATCAAGACATCCCCCTTGCGGGTCTCCACTGGTTCTTTGATCACGCGGAGACCATTTCTGAGGCGTCGATTGATCGCATTGCTGCTCTGGGCGGGGGGATCGCCCTCCAACATCGAATGGCTTATCAAGGCGAATACTTCGTTGAGCGATATGGACGAGGGGCGGCGGAGTCAACACCGCCGATTGCTCGCATCCTCAGGAGCGGTGTGCGAACGTCCGCCGGCACTGACGCGACACGCGTCGCTTCTTATAATCCATGGATATCGATTGCGTGGCTCGTGACCGGTAGGACCGTGGGCGGCTTCGGTCTCTATCCCCGAGGGAACTGTCTTGACCGAGACCAGGCGCTTCGGATGTGGACGCAGAACGTCACCTGGTTTTCGAATGAGGAGGGCAAGAAAGGCCACATCCGCGTCGGACAACTCGCGGACCTCTTGGTGGCGAGCACGGACTACTTTGCTTGTTCAGAAGAGGAGATATCGCACATTACTTCTGACCTGACCGTCGTCGGCGGCAAGATTGTGCATGCGGCTGGCGAGTTCACAAATTACAACCCGCCGCTGCCCCCTGCCATGCCTGACTGGTCGCCGGTGCGCACGTACGGCGGATATGGCGCGTGGGCGCAGCCCAAGCCGGTCGCGGAGGCGGTATCCCAGAGCTTGTGTAATTGTTCGGTCCATCGAGCGTCTTCGAGACGGACCGCCCCCACCAGTCTTCCGGTAAGCGACTTTCGGGCTTTCTGGGGGGCCCTGGGTTGTTCATGTTGGGCTATTTAGCACGTAGTTGAACTATCGTGATTCATTTTTTAACTATAAAGGACCGGTGCATACCATGAAGAGGCTATTGGCAAGTGTAGCTACAACCCTGGGCCTGCTGATGAGCCTCTTACCGGTCGTCAGCGTCGCTCTGGACGCATCGCCGGTAGTTGCCGTCGGCTCCCAGTACGATACGACCCACGTTTACGTGGCGCCAGTGGATGTCGATCCATTCGTGAAGAGCTTTGTCGCCACCTTCGGGGGTGCCAGCACCAAGCAAGTGGTCGCGACCGTCACACCAACCCCATCCAGCACGACCTCACAGCTTATTCAGACCCCGGCCGGCACCGTGTCGCTCTTTGGCTTCAGGACGCCCATACCGTTTCCCTTCGGAGCGGAACGCACGGGCTACCTCGTTACCGACATAGATGTTGCGGTCAAGGCCGCGCGAGCCGCTGGCGCAGATGTGATCGTGGACACGTTCCCGGATCCCATTGGGCGCGACGCCGTCATTCAATGGCCGGGAGGGGTGAATATGCAGATCTACTGGCATACGACGCCGCCGTCATACAAGGCCTTTGAGTTCGTGCCGGAGAATCGCGTCTACGTGTCGCGCGACCGCATCGAGGCCTTCACGAAGAGCTTCCTTGCATTTTCTCACGGCAAGGTGATCTCGGATGATTCCCGGGCGCCGGGCGTCGAGATTGGGCGACCTTCGGACTCCTATCGGCGCATTCGCATCGAGTCCACCTTCGGCAAACTGACCGCCCTAGTGACGGATGGTCATCTGCCTTATCCCTATGCCCGAGAGATAACGGGTTACGAGGTGGGTAACCTTCGGGACACGCTATCCAAGGCCAAGGCGGCCGGCATCACCGTGCTCGTCGATCCCTATGTCAGCGAAGATCGCATCATCGCGATGGTGTCGTTTCCGGGGGGCTACGTGGCTGAAATCCATGAGATCAAGGCGCGCAAGTAACGCGCCTGACGGCTTACGCCGATGACACCCATGTCGATGCGCCTGACGGGCGCAATGCTCGCGTTGGCGGCTCTGTGCCCATGTCTTGGGCGCACCGCGGATGCGACGTTGAACGATGACCCCGTCGTGACTGCTGAACCGGTGCGGCCAGCGATCGAATTCAATCGTTGGAAGGAGGATTGGTCGGTGCTTGCGGACCCGGCCCTTCGGACGGAACCTCTGGACAACCTCAAGTACATTGCTCTGTCCGATAACGATCGATACAGCTATATCTCGCTCGGCGCAGGATTCCGCGAGCGGTTCGAGTCAAACGATGAACCGTCGTTCGGTGTAGGCCATCAGCCGACCGAGAATTACGTGATTGAGCGTGCGGAAGTCCATGTGGACATCCATCCCGATGTGCACTGGCAAATATTTACTCAGTTCCAGGACGACCGTGCTTTCGGGAAACAAGAGCTCGCTCCGGTCGATGCTGACAAGTTCGACATCGAGCAGGCGTTCATTGCATTCTCGACTTCGCTTTTTGGGGGCACCTTCAAAGCACGCGTGGGACGCCAAGAGATAGGATTCGATTTGCAGCGGTTCGTGAGCGAGCGAGATGGGCCCAACGTGCGCCAGGCGTTCGATGCCGCTTGGTTCAATTGGGAAGCAGGCTTATGGCGATTCATCTCATTTTGGAGCCACCCTGTTCAAGACGTGAACAACCGTCCGTTTGACGATTATTCAAATCCGCATTTCCAATACGGCGGATTTCGGGTCGAACGGAAGGACGTGGGGCCTGGCTCACTCTCCACCTACCTATCGCGGTACGAACTCGACGGCGCGAAATTCCTTTTCGCGCAGGGGGATGAGAGGCGTAACATCCTCGATGTGAGATATACAGGCACGCGAGAGCGCATCGATTGGGATCTGGAGGCGATGGGGCAGGGGGGTGAGATTGGAACACGACAGATCCGTGCCTGGAATATAGGTACGATTACCGGATACAAGCCGGGCACCTTTGACTGGAAGCCGCGGCTGGCGCTTCAGGTCGATGCGGCGTCGGGCAATAGGAGCAACACCAACGGCTCCTTCGGCACATTCAATCCTTTGTTCCCCAACGGCTACTATGTAACGCTTTCCGGCTATACGGGCGATACCAACCTCTATCACGTGAAGCCATCGATCGCGTTTGCACCGCTTCGGAATCTTACGATGATGATGGCGTCTGGATTCCTGTGGCGCGAAACGACGGCAGACGCCATCTATCTGCAACCGGACATCCCGGTTCGCGGAACCGCCGGGACTGGCAGCCATTGGTCCGCATCTTATGCTCAGCTTCGTACCGATTGTGCGTTCAACGCCAATATGACAGGCGCCGTCGAATACAATCATTACGTCGTCGGCGAAACCATTCGAAACGCCGGCGGGCACGACAGCAATTACCTCGGTGTCGAGCTGAAATACCAGTGGTGATTGGAACCGGCCAATGCATCGAGCGACTCATCGCCCCCAGGTCAGGCCGCGCAGTGGATGGCCCTTTCATCGCGGTGTCCCGGCGTCGACGGCATTGAGAGACGAATACACGTCCCCTGCCCCTCGACACTCCGGACCTCGAGTTGCGCCCCCAGCGCGTGAGCTCTCTCATGCATGCCCTGTAAGCCGAAGTGCTTGGCGTGGAATTGCGGCCCCACGCGTTGGAACTTGAAGCCCCGTCCATTATCGCGAATTGAGAACACCACTTGGCCCCGCTGGTAGTCAACGTCGGTGTGGATGAGCTGCGCATGTGCGTGCTCAAAAGCATTGGCAAGAGCCTCTCGAACGATACTGTAGATCTGGATCGCTGCGCTGTGGGGCAGGGCAAAGGGTGTGCCGCTCACGACAAGTCGATATTGAGCGGAGCTTCCAATTGCGAGCAATTTCGCCGCGCGATCGAGGGCGACGGGCAAGTCAGATACAAAGTGCGCAGTGCGAAGATTGCTGACACGCTCGCGAGCCGCCTGAATCAGTTCCTCGGCACTATCGAGCGCCGTTTCAAGTGCCGTTCGCCTGGTATCGCCACGAGGGAGTTGGTCCGCAACGCTTTGAATGCGGAGCACTAGTCCGTGGGCGCCCTGGAGGAGCGTATCATGAAGTTCTCGGGCGATGCGCTCCCTCTCATCCACCCGCCCTTGTGATTCCGCGCGCAGCAGAATCGACTCTAGTGGCGTCATGGGGTCTCCATATTCGTTCTGCGACGCGAACTATCATGCAACCTATCTCGCATATATCGGGTAGCGCTACCTATGGCAATAGACTCAATACTGTCCATCACATTACATCCCTCTTTCTGGGTGCCTCCATGGCACCCAATGTCGGCATTTCCATCGTGGATGGACATGAAAAACTGGCCTCCATTCCGGGCTTGAAGGAGACGGCGGCGATGCTCGAAGAGTCCACGGGCAATGTTGATCTCACCGAGATCGAGAACATCGGTGTCGCGGCCGATTTATTGCGGCGAATGTTCGTCGAGCTCGAACGACTCGTGGCCGACGATGCCCGATTGCACCTAGCAATGTCTCATAGCGCATACGCTATACGGCTCCAACTCGACATGCTCTCAGGGATCACTGCATTGCTCGGAGCGGCACAGAGGCCGTTGCACGCTCGCGAACTCACCCGACAGGCCAGGGCGCTGATTCTTCAACTGGCTAGCGATTTGGAACAGATGCCGGAAATCGCCCACGCCACAGCAGCGCCGAACCATAGCTTACACAATCGTGCCGTCGTGTGGCCGCTGACGCGACTTATGCACTGATTGGCCGCAAGAAAATTGGACAAAAAGGAAAGCTCTTGAGCGGACTTGTCCGTGAGTTCAACGTAAGGTTGGAGTAGGGGGCGGCATGTATTCGAGTCAGATACGGCGGCGGACCAGAGTGCGATTCAAAGGCGGCGCGACCTGGGGGGGGCTTTGCGCCGTCCTCTTATCGCTTCAGGTCCGTTCGCGGGAGTGCGACCCAGAATTTAGCGGCAACCGTGCCCACGGCCAACAGATCGTCGCCCAGATGTGCTCGGTCTGCCACGGAAAGGACGGCCGCGGAGTCTCTCCGCAGTTTCCGAATCTGGCCGCGCAGCTTCCCGAATATCTCGTGAAGCAATTAAAGGCGTTCAAGGCCGATGCGAGCAGCAAGCCGAAGCGGTTCAGTGCAGTCATGACGCCGATCGTAACTGCGCTGAGCGAGGCCGACTTCGTCGACATTGCGGCCTACTATTGGAAGCTCGAACCAGCGGCGGGCTCGGCACGCGACTCTACCCGACTCGACCTCGGTCAGCGGATCTACACAGAAGGCAATCCGGCAGAAGGATTGCCCGCCTGCATCACCTGTCATCGGGCGACCGGTTCGGGTAGCAGACCGGATTTCCCGAAGCTGTCCGGGCAAAGCGCAGAGTATCTCGACTCGCAACTCGCGAGCTGGATGGCGGTACGCGGCAAGCCGGGAAAGCTCATGACCATGATCGTTCCGCATCTGCAGCCGGAGGAGCGGCAGGCGGTCGCGGATTACATAAGCCAGCTTCACTGAATGAGGCCATAGCGCGGGAATCAGCCTTTGAAATCCACAATCTGGCACAGCGACGCCAAGATGCGCTGATCCCTTAATTGGGGTACCTTAAGCGGGCAAGGGGGGGCTTATGGAACGAAGTGCGCCGATCTGGATCGTCCAGGGCCGGTTCGGGCGGGCTACCGTCAATTTGATCGACCGGGCCTTGGTCGAGCACCTGCACCGCGAGTTCAACATCCTATTCAAATTGGGCGGGGCCGACGCGACCTTCCGCTCGAACGATGTGACCCTGGCGCTCGATGACCGCTCAGTCCTTTTGTTCAATCCCGGAGTTCCACACGCCAAGCTCGCCAACCAGGACGGCCCGACCATGATTTTGTCGCTCATCATCGAGCCGTCTTGGTTGGTGCGCGTGCTTTCTGCGCGCGTGCCACGGATGGACCGGCTATTTCCGAATGCGCGGGTCGAGATGTCTCCCGAAGTCATGCTGCACGCGAACCGGCTGGCCGCGGTCATGTCCACACAGCTCACCGCCGACGCCGGCGCGTGTGAGGACTTCGTAGCCGACCTGGCCGATGCGGTCACGAGGGAATATGCGGACCCGACGGTGGACCGAGATACCGTCGCTACCGCGAGGCCGATCGACTACCGTATCCGCAAAGCCCTGACGTACATCCATGAGCACGCCATGGAAAATCCCAGGGTCGACGACATCGCGCGTCGCGTGGGACTGTCGCGATCGCGCTTTTTCGAGCAATTCCGCCGCTGTGTGGGGACTTCTCCCCAGCACTATCTGGACTGTAGCCGCGTTACCATTGCGACTCGTCTGCTTAGCACCACGAACCGGCCGCTCATCGAACTGGCCGATGAGCTCGGTTACGGCAACCACAGTAACTTCACCCGCTTTTTCACGCAACATGTCGGTGTGTCTCCAAGCGAATTCCGGCGTCAGACTATTGTTGCGTCCGAGAGTTTGGACGATCGCCCCGACGATCGCGACGCTGCCGCACGCTAGAATCGCACTGACGCACTGGCCACAAACCAGCGCGGCGGGTTGATGTGCGCCACGTTGAAGGGCGCGCCCACATCGTAGGTCGGGTCGTAGATTGTGTTGTAGCGGGTCCCGGTTGCGTTGGCCAGATGTACCGCCACGGTCCAACGCTCGTTCCCTACATGGGCACCGACATCGACCAGTTGATAGGCGCGTTGCATGGTGGAGTCTTGAGGATCCCAATAAGAGCGCCCGGTGAACGATGCGTTCACGCGCGCGCCCACAGTGTACCCGCCCCCGATTGGGTGACTCCATTCCGGCGTGATGTTGCCCGAATAGACCGGCGTGAAGGGCGCAGTTCGACCCTGCAAATTGATCGGCAGCGTCGTCGCCGGGTCAATAAAGGGCACGTTGCCCCATTTTGCGATGGTGAAACCGAAACCGCCGCTGAGCTTGAATCCATACGGCAACGCGGAGGTCAGGTCGAATTCGCCGCCGTAATTTCGAGATGCTCCGATATTCTGAGTGACTTCGATGATGCCGTAGGGAGTGAATTGAATATTCTGATAGAGCCGGTTGTCATAGTTGATAAAGAAAAATGCGGAGTTGAATTCCACTGAACTCGACAATAGCGACTTCATCCCGATTTCGTAGCTCGTGGCGGTTTCCGCCTTGTACGGATGAATCACGCCATTCTCTTCGATTTCGTCCCCGGGCTCGAAACCCTTCGCGAGTGTAGCGTAGACGTTCGAAGTGGGGCTGAACTTGTACTGTACGGAGACCCGTGGCGAAAACTCGTGGCCGACCAGATGCGCCGCCGTATCGAGGACCGGCGAAAGCGAGTTGTTGTACGCTGACTCTTCGCTCGTATAGTAATCCTCGCGTACGCCGAGTTCGTACTGCCAGTTATTCCATCGATAGGTCATGTCTCCGAAGATGGCATATTCCTTTTGAACCTTTTCATCTCGATCCTGATCCGTTCCGACCAAGGTGGAATTCTCCACCTCGGTAAGAAAGTTGTCGACATTCTCCAACTCGATGTGGTGCCGCTGGAAGAATAAACCTCCCAGCCACTGAAAGTTAGAATTACCGGTGGAAGCCAGCCGGACCTCCTGGCTCAGAACTCGGTGGTCTTGGTTTTGATCCAGCTCATCCCCAACCGGCACCGGATGTTTGAACAGATCGGTCACCCCCCGATTGTACGACCAGAAATAAGATGTGTTGCTCGTCAATGCAATGTCGTCCTCGAATTGATGGTCGATCTGCAGAGTTGGAGACCAGAGGCGACGGACGAAGGAGGGAAAGAAATAATCATTGACGGAATAATAATAGGTATTGTCGTTGGGCGGCGTGTACAGCAGATTTTGAGCCGCCGTATCGAAATCGTCGCCGGACAAGTAGAGATGGACCTTGGTGTTCTGGTCCGGTTTGTACAAGACGGTCACCCGGCCGCCGTGGTCCATTGTCTCGCCAAATTCCTCCTCTCGAGTGGTGTCGTAGGTGTAGCCGTTATGATTGTCATCGTAAAAGGTCGCCCGCACTTCGAGTTTATTCTCAATCAATGGACCCGACAGGATGGCTTCGTAATTGCGCGTGTCGTATTCACCCACCTCGACGGTAGCCTCGTTTTGCATCGTGTCCGTCGGATCCTTCGTGATGTACTTGATGGCGCCGCCGATGTTGGCGCCGCCGTACAGCGTACCTTGTGGGCCCTTCAATACTTCGATGCGCTCGATATCGTTCGGGCGGATGATCTGTCCCTCGAAAAGCTGGACATCGTTCACGAAGAACCCGACGCCCTGCACAACTCCGAAGGAGCCGACGCCCCGTAGCGTCACATCCGGTGAGTTGTCATTGCGCTGCACGATGTGGAGATTCGACACGAGTGCGCCGATATCGTCGATCTGCGTCATGTGTGCGTCGGCAATGGTTGTGTCGCTGATGGCCACGATCGACGCCGGGATATCGCGCAAATCTTCGCTTCGCTTCCGGGCGGTGACCACGATCTCCTGAAGTCCTTCACTCTGATCAGTCTTGGTCGCGGTGGGGAGGGTTGGCGGCGCGTTATCGTCCGCGGCCAGCGCCCCGTGGCCGGCCCCGCTGATCGCGGCCGCTAGTGTGATGCCGAGAGAAAACGCTCGAAGCACTCGCGAAGACCCTTTCATTGAATTAAAAATTGGACTGTTCGCACTATTATCCATCGTATAGAACTCCCCTGCGTTTATGCGTGGCGGCAACGTCGACCTGTCGGCGCCAGCCCGGCTCTTCCAGCGTCTTGCCTGGCAACATTCTCACCGCTTCGCGCTGTCACGCCATAGCCGAATCGTCCCGCGGCTTACCGCCGTGTCCGATTTTTTGCGAGCGCGGAATGTCAGACGGGCACTCATGCGTGTTTCCTGTCGTAGCCGCAGTAGAAAATCGGATTCTTTGATCAGGTACCGGACGCGGTGGCCACACTGGCGCGCTCGATCGACTCATGCTGTTGAAATGAGCCAATGCAATCGAGGAGATCGAGAATGAGTCCTTTCCTGTCTGTCGATGCCTGCGTCGATTGGAGCCCTAATTCGGCGCAAACATCGAATTGCCAGGGTCGGCGGCTCGGCTGGAGTGCGGTCGGACTGCTCCTGGTGTTGATGTATTGGAGCGGCTCCGCCGGCGCCGATACGTCTACGGGGCCCGAATTTCGTGTCACCGAGAGCACTCGAATTGGCGGCGAGGGGAGCTGGGACTATGCGGAATACGATGCGGTTCATCATCGACTATTCGTGGCACGCGTTGGCGGGACACTGGTCCTTGATGCCAATACCATGAAACCGGTCGGCACCGTCCCGGCTCTTGCGGGTACCCGCGTGCATGGGGCTGCATTTGCCAAGGAATTCGGGATTGGGATGACCAGCGACGGCAACGATCAGAGATCCACCGTATTCGATTTGGCTACCCTGGCGCCGCTACGTCATGTGGCACTTGGCGTTTCTCCCGACAGCATTATCTATGATCCCGCGAGCCAAAAAGGGGTCGCGTTCGACGGGGATGGCAATATAGCCGTCGCGTTCGATCCGCGGACCGGGGGCATCTCGGCCCGCGTGAAACTCCCTGGATCACCTGAGGCGCCAGCCGCGGACGGCAAGGGCCGGCTATACGTCAATCTGTCTGATACTTCGGAGGTCGCTGTGATCGATACCCGCAATTGGGTGGTCGAGAGCCACTGGCCCGTCGGTGGAGCCTGCGAGGATCCGACTCCGCTGGCAATCGACCCGCTCCACGAGCGCCTGTTCGTAGGATGCCGCAGTGGCGTCCTGGTCGTGCTCGATGCGACAACCCACGCCTTGGTTACGAGTCTCCCTATCGGCAAAGGCGCGGACAGCGTCGCCTATGATGCGGGCTCGAGCCTGATTTTCGTTAGTTGTAATGACGGTACCTTGACAATCATCAAAGCAATATCACCCGCGCGCTACGAGGTAGTCCAAAATCTGCTGACGACCCCGGCCGCCCGGACGCTGGCTGTCGATCCGCAGGGCCCGCGCATTTTCCTGCCCGCCGCCGATTTGGGTCCACTGCTTCCCAAAACCGGCGACGCGCCGGCGCGGCCGGCCATCATTCCCTCCACGTTCCGAATTCTGACGGTCATCCATTAAAAAGCAGCTTTAGGGTTTTCAGGGGGGCGCGAGTTTTCTCCAGCCATCGAAATCCCAGGAATTAAATCGATTGTCCCATCACAGGCTCGCTGTGCGCGTTATCCCGCGGCTGGGCGCCGCGGGCCTTCTCTGCCTCGTGGCGGCTTTGCATTGCGCAGCCGCCCTGGCGCAAGGCGGGCCACCGTTCCTGAGCAATGACCCGGGAACGCCTGGCAACGCGAACTGGGAGATCAATATCGCTTCGATGCAGACCGTCACCCGTGCCGGCGCGTCATACCAGGTTCCCCAAATAGATTTGAATTTCGGCGTCGGCGACCGCATTCAGCTGACTTACGAGGTCCCCTACGTGGTTGAGACTGGCGACGGGCAAAAGACCCAAAGCGGCTGGAGCAACGCCTATCCCGGCATCAAATGGCGCTTTTTGGATCAGGGCGAGGAGGGTTGGCAGCTGTCCACCTTTCCTCAAATCGAGACCGGCGCATCGATGCTCGCCCAGCAGAAGCAGATCGCCTCGGCGGGTCCCCGTCTGCTGTTGCCACTCGAGGTGGCCAAGAAGCTCGGCCCGCTCGAGCTGGACTTCGAAGCCGGCTATTACTTCCCCAAGCACGGACCGCGGGAACAAATCCTCGGACTGGTCGCGGGG
>Ga0187847_10001607_pt1 | contig 19921 bp, 15 predicted proteins | sample June2016WEW_4_10_FD_132458 | JGI IMG/M metagenome (GOLD analysis project Ga0187847, IMG submission 132458) | Peatland microbial communities from SPRUCE experiment site at the Marcell Experimental Forest, Minnesota, USA - June2016WEW_4_10 | ecosystem: Environmental > Terrestrial > Soil >...
CCCCACCCCCCCCTTATTTATTTCAAAACCTTGCAGGTTATATCAACCATCATGGAATCAACAGGTTCCGCAGTTAGCCCTGCCGAAATATCCCACATCGTAAGATTTGACCTCTGAAAATCGCCCGGAAAATCCGGTTTCTCGCCGAATAAAGAGCCATCGTTGACCTGAAAGGTCCGCTTCTTCGCCGGTTTTCCCAGGTCCGCAAACCGCCTTCCAAACCGGATTGTGTCGCCTCGCTCAGCCGCAAATCTCCCTCATGCCCTAATCTAGAACCATGACCGACTCCACGCCGGAAACGCCGCCATCGCCCGACGCTCCCTTCGATCTCCTGGTCGTCGGCGCCGGACCAACCGGCCTCGCCTGCGCCATTGAGGCGCAGAAGATCGGCTTGCGCGTCGTGATGGTGGAAAAAGGCTGCGTCTGCAACTCGCTCTTCCATTACCCCTCGCACATGACCTTTTTCACCACCTCCGAACTGCTGGAGATCGGCGATATTCCCTTTCCCAGCCCCAATGCCAAGCCCAACCGCAACGAGGCGCTCCAGTATTACCGGCGCGTGGCGCTTCTCTACAAATTGGACATTCGCCCGTATCATCGCGTGGAGCGGGTCACGGGCGCCGACGGCGATTTCACGGTGCATACCATGGACCGCTTCGGCCGGGGCGGCAAGATTCATGCCCGTAAGCTGGCCATTGCCACCGGATACTATGACCGGCCCAACTACATGCACATTCCCGGCGAGGGTCTGAGCAAGGTGCATCACTACTACTTCGATCCGCACCCCTACTTTGGCACCGACGTTTTGGTGATCGGCGGCAAGAACTCGGCCGCGATTGCCGCGCTGGAGCTGTGGCGCAGCGGCGCGCGGGTCACTCTGGCTTACCGCGGGCCGGCGATTACGCCGAATGTGAAGTATTGGATCAAGCCGGACATCGAAAACCGCATCAAGAACCGCGAGGTCAAGGCGTACTTCAACACACAGGTAATCGAAATTACCCCGGACTCGGTCGTCCTCGAGACGCCCCTGGGCCGCGAGACCATCAAGAACGATTTTGTCTTCGCCATGACCGGCTATCATCCCGACTTTCCGTTTCTTGAGAGCCTGGGCATTCGCTCCGAGGGCGAAGACCGTATGCCTGTCTGCAATCCCGAGACGCTGGAGAGCAATGTGCCCGGCATCTATCTGGCCGGGGTGATCGTGGCCGGCGGGCGCACCAGCGAGATCTTCATTGAGAATGGCCGCTTCCACGGCAAGCTGATCGCCGCGGCGCTTGCTGCCAAATAAATCGCAGAGCAGGACATGCAGCCCAAAAGACAACGGCAGGCGCGGGGTTGACCGGCCTGCCGTTGATCGATGTAGGAGTTCCGCCGCGAGGATGGGTTTGTCCCCGCGCGAATCTTAGAGTTAGTAGGAGTCGGACGCCAGAGGCGTACCCGGCGTGAACGAAACGCCGCGCAGCAGTTCTCCGTAAGTGGAATCGTAGATGTCAGTAAAGCTCTCTTGCGCAGCGACGGCCGCGGAGGTGTTGGCCAGCTTGTCGGTGATCAGGTAGAGCTTGTTGGGGTCCGCGCCCAGGTCGCCGTCGCCGCTAACGGTCGAGGAGATGGCCCAGATGGACACCTTGTAGCCCTGAATGTGGTTGCCGCCGACGGTGCCGACGATGGCGCGCAGGCCGTCGGTGGCCGGCGCCCAGGGCAGGCCGGAGCCATCGACGCCGCTGTTGTTGCCGGTGGGAAGGCCCGCGACCGTGTAGGGTATTCCCAGATTCAAGCCTGTCTGCAGCGTGTAGGCGAGCTGCCAGGTCTGGGTGGTCGCGTTGAAGATCCACTTCTGCAAGCCGCCGATTGAGGTTCCGATCTCGGCCGCCGCGTCGGTGTAGGTGCCGGTAGATGCGTTATACGTTGCTGAGCCGCTGCCCTCATCGGCAACATAGAGCGTTGTCGCGTTGGCGAACCAGAGGCCAAAGGGATAGTTGAGACCGATGCCCGGCTTGGCCAGGACGACGGGGAAGCCGGCCAGAATGCACATATTGTTGGCCAGGCCATTCTTCGAGGTGTAGGTGGAGGCAATTGAGGCGGTAGGCAGCGCCGCGCCGGGCACCGGCAAACCAACGCCGTTGGGACAGGCCGTGCCGGTCGTATCGACAAAGTACACGGTGTTGATGCCGTTGCCGCCGCTGCCCTTTGTGAGGTAGAGCACGTTGTTGTAGAGGGTCATGCCGCGGAAGTTGTCATCCTTGCCGACCTTGTCCGCCTTGTCTCCCAACTCGGTTGGTGAGAAGCTGGCTACCGGTGTAGGCTGTCCCGGAGTCTGCGCGGATTCGGGCTCGTTCACAGCTTGAATGATCTGCGCTCCCGCGCCCAGAACCACGCCTTCCGGCTCCGGATTCGCGCCGTTTCCGGCATTGCCGGCGGTATAGAAGAAGTTATTGCCGCCGGTGTTGACGTAGATGGCGGCGCGTCCGTTGTTTCCGCTGTAGGCATTGGTTTCGGTGAAGGTGAACTGGCCGGACGCATTGACCGTGGCGACGGCGCGGTAGTATGCCCCCGGCACGGGGTTGGTCGGGTCAATGACGGCCGGCGTGTTGGCATTGGAGACATCGATCGTGTTGACCGCGGCCACATAGTCCATGAAGGACAGATAGTTGCCATCGGTGGAAAGATGCAGCGCCTCCTCCGACTTGGAACTGTAGCTGGTGACCAACTGATCGCCCGAGGTGGTCAGGCTGTTGGGAACTTCAAGGGTGCTGAGATAGCTGCCCCCCGGCGTCAGTTGATCCAAAAAGATGGGCGAAGTGATGCCAAAGCTGCCGTCCGGCGTGTCGTTGTTAAAGACTTCGGGGAAGGTTCCATTGACGGCGGCGACGCCGCAGGTAACGCCGTTTGGTACGCTGGGGACGCAGTTGGGAGGCAAGGTCTCGCCGACCGTCACGGTGCTGGCGTTGCCGGCATAGACCGTGCGGCTGACGACGAGATTGCTGGGGGTGAAGGCTGGCCCCTGCGCGGAGGCGGCGATGCCGGCGGCGAGGGCGGTCAGGGCGAGGAGAGAGAATGTGCGCCCGGCGATGAGCTGGGGCGTGCGATTCGGGGATATAAATCCAATCATGGGGAAAGCTCCTTGTAGGCTTGGTATCGAGAATTCCGCGTACCCGCGGAAGGCGGTAGCGAAGCCTGAGGCCTCGCCGCCAAAGGGGTAACGAAGTGCAGTTGCAGGATGGCTTGAGCCGCGCTCAAAGACTCCGCGCAAATCTGGGAAAACCGAAACCCTAAGCCGGCATCGAGCCGGACGAAAGGGACAGTCCCAGGCGCTTTCTTCCAATCAGCAGCCCAAGCCCAACAATTCCTGTCAGCATCAAAACGATCGACCCAGGCTCCGGCGTCGGCGAAACGTTGACATCGTCGATCACCACCGATCCGTCTCCAGCTTCTAATTCGGCGAGGGTCGGATTGGCGTAGGCGGTAAACATCAGATCGGTGGTCGTGGAGGTGGCCACAAAGAGGCCGGAGTATTCCACGAAGAGCGAACTGTTTCCCAGCGGATCAACTTGATCGGGGAAGCCGTTATCCGCAACGCTGCCCGGTAACCCGCTGATCGCGAGCCCGTTTTCTGTGAGCGATAAAGTGTTCGGCGAATCGGAGTTGGCCCAGAAGTTCACAGAGTACAACTGGCCCACGACCGTGGTCAGGTTCTGATAGAGCGAACTTGACGCGTAGGCGGTGAAAGCGGTGAGGTTGGCTGAGTTGTTGCCGTCGTAGACATAGGGGTCCAGGTTGTCGATGTAGACGGTGGAAGCTCCTCCGCCAACGATCCAGGAGCCTCCGTCGATACTCTGTGCTGCGTAATAGGTGTTGCCGCCGCCGGCCGACTCGAAGCCGGGGTCGGAGACGATGTTGCCGGCATGGGCCGTGGCGCCGAGGCTCAACACGGCGGCCATCGCGGCCACGACCAGGGGAAGCGATCGGGCAAGGCGCAGGTTTTTGGGGACACTTGTCGTGCGAATCATCTTGTTTGCCTTTGTTTGTGCGGGGAATTTGAGTCCTACTACTGCGAGGATAAGAACACGCAGGCAGCAAGCCTTTTGTTAGCGTAAGTTAAAACTTTTGTGAAGATTGAGAGAATCCGCTCAATTTATGAGGCACGGCCGGAGCCATGCAGTTCGATTGCGCCACGGTATGCGGCAACTGCGACGACGCGCCGGAAGCGCTCGACATGCTCAAACCGGCTCAATTCCGAATCAAGCTCTGGAGTGTGAGGAGGTTGACGAGATCGAACCAACCTTACGGCTTATGGGCCATGCAGTGCAGTCTCGACGGCGCGGCAGCCGCGTAGGAGCGGGTCACGTGCAGGCGGTCCATCACCACGAAGCGGGTGCGCAGGCCGTCCACGGTCGCGGGCAGTTGCGCGGGAAGGCGATTGCGGTCCACATAGACAATCAGCGCCGCCTCGCGCGGGTTGTCCAGGCTCTGGCCCACGCCGATGCCAAAGAACGCCGGATTCCGCCGCATCAGTCCGACCGAGAGCTGATTCTTGGCGGCGAGAGCCTGCGCGAGTACCGAAGCAGGCAGTGAGACGGCGCTGGCCGCGGGAGTCTGCGGCGCCGAGCCGTAAGCCACCGCGCTGGCCGTAGTGGGAATCGCCAGGGTGCGCACTCCGTCCACTATGGCTGGCACGCTCCCCGGCTTGTTCTCGTCCGTATAGAGAATGACTGCGGCTTCGCCGGGCTGGTCGCTGCTCTTGCCGATGGCCACGCCTAGAATCCCAGCCGCCGGATTCACCAGCAGCCGAGCCTGCCCGAGGGCCTGCTGGGCGCGCATGGTCTCCGCATCGCTGAGCGAATGGCCCTGCGCCGCGGCGACGGTGCTGTCGCCATAGCTCAGGCAACTGACCCCATGGTCGGTCGTGCCGACAAAGCTATAAGCCCCGCCCAACTCCGCGCCTAACTCGCTCAGTACGTCGGGGGCCGGATTAGCCACGCCCTGGCTCACGCCAGCCAGATCCGTCCCGCCGGCAAAGTAGAGGCCCACCGGCTCGGCGTTGGCGGCATCGACCACCAGCGCGCCGGAGTCGCCCGCATCGCTGAACTGATTGCCGCTCATCCCCAACTGATGGGTAAAGGTCTTGGTGAGGTAGGGCCGCGTCTCCGCGCAGTCCAGGTAATAATCGACGGTCACGTCGAGGTCGATGGCCGAGATGCCGCCACACGTTAATCCAGTGGTCCGTCCGCTCTTGGCCACCGTCAAATCCAGCGCGGCCAGCTCGCCTTTGCCGCCGGTCGAGCTGATGCCGGGGGGCGCGGCGGCCAGTGTGCCGTCCGTCTGCCTGCCGCCGAACTCCAGAATGTTGCCGCTCGGGTCCACGGCATGCGAGGCCACTTGCGCGATGGCCGCGTCCGCATTGGTCTGCTTCGAGCTGAGCGGCAGCCAGCCGGTCAGCCAGGCCACCGGGGCGATAGGTTCTGGGCTAACATGATCTCCAAACGGCGTGCAGTTGTTGTCGATCAGCCCCGGCTGGATGATGGTGTCGCCCACGCTGGCGTGGTCGCTCCGGGCCAGCACGTGGTTGTTGCTCAGCAGGTACTGGCGCTTCGAGGAGTCCTCAATCAACGCGCCCAGCGTGCCGCTGCAGCAATCGACGATCTGCTCGCCGCGCGTGTCGTAGTCGCTGTTGTTGCCGCCCGAACTGCCCAGTGGCACAAACGCCGGCAACTGGCTCTGATGCGTGGCCGGGTTGCTCGTGACCCCGGCGGAATTCACCAGCACCACCGAGGAGGCTCGGGAACTCGAAACCGAGCCGGACCCAGACTTTCCCACTGTGGCCACCACATAGGTTGCGCCGGTGGCCTGAACCGCGGCCGGCGCCGTGTATGTGACTGTGCATGAGGTGAAGGCCTTGCTGTCGCGCTGGCAACTCACCGCGCTGAGCGATCCTTGCCCGCCACTTTGGCCGGTTGCCGAGCTTGCCAGCTCGAAGTCGATGCCGGCCGCCCCGCCCGCCTCGGCAAGAATGCCGGTGACCGAGACCGCGCCATTGGCGCCCAGGGCAACGTTCTCCGGCGTCAGGGGTTGCAGGAATCCCGGCGTCACGGTGATCATGGCGCTCGCCCGCAGACTTGGATTCGCCGCCAAAGTCGCGGTCACCACCACATCGGCGCGGTCGGCGGTCAGGTAACTGGGCGGCGTGTACAGGCCGCTCGGATTGATGCTCCCCGGCCCGCTGGTCGCGTCGCCGCCGGCAACCGACCAGATGACCTCCGCCGCGCCGCCGCCCGCCAGGGTGGCTGTGAACTGATGGGCCAGGCCCCCTTTTGCGTTCGCCGCATTGCAGCCGGTGCAGTTGGTGTCTATGGATACTTCGCTGGGAGCGATGGAAAAAGCTGCATTCGAGGAGTTGGCCGCGACCAGTCCGCTGCCGCAACCGGCCGCCACGAGCAGCGCCGGTGCCAGAATCAGCGAAAAGTTCCTCAAAGACAGCCGCATCGCCAAAGTCCCCACATCTATTCTATCGACGAAATCAATACTGCGCTGTTAGCGGGCGCGGGATTTTTGCGCGCCGCGCGAATCGCCGGCGGAAGTGGATGGTATTGAACCGTTTAGGCAAGGTATCAACGTTTCGCGCCCAAACCGGAAAAACCGCGCCAACTCTTCAGAATCAACATGAGGGCGATGGGATCAGTTGGCTGCCGGTTGAGCCGGGTCTGGCCCGCTGAAGGCTATCTGCTCAAAGGTCATGCGCAGATACTTGTGCGGATTGACCGGAACATTATGCACGCGCACCTCATAGTGCAGGTGCGGGCCGGTGGCGCGGCCCGACTGGCCCACATAGCCGATGACCTGGCCGCGGGTCACGTGCTGGCCGGGCACAACCGCAATCGCGGAGAGGTGCCCGTAGAGCGTGAGCACGTCGTGGCCGTGGCTGAGCACGATCTGGCGACCGTATCCGGCGCCCATGGTGGCACCGGTCACTTCGCCGTCGGCCGCGGCTCGTACCGGCGATCCGTAGGGCGCGTCAATGTCGATGCCGGTATGAAAGGCGCCTTCCCCACTGATCGGATCCTGGCGCGATCCGAAGCCGGAGCCCACTGTGCCCTCCAGCGGCCAGAGCGAGGGCGCATCGGCCAGCTCCGTCCAGTCGCCGGCAAAGTTGGGCGACAGGCCGCTCTCCAGCGCCCGGGAGACCCTGCCCGACATGGCCTGTGCGCGCAGCGCATAAAACTGGTCGATGGAGAGCTTCACATCTTGCGGGTCAACGTCGTCGGTCACAGACAGGCTGGCGGGGGTCGGCTCAGCCGCGGCGCTGGCGGCCGTTGTGGGCTTGGATGCGGCCAGCTTGTTCTGCCGCAGACCGTAAAGCGCGGTCACTTCATTGGCCAGTGCGCCTAGCGAGGCCACCTGCACGTTGCGGTCGTGCGCAATCTGCGCCATCTGCTTGTAGTCTTTGCGCAGCGTCTCGCGGTCCTGGCGGACCTGGTTGAAGCTCTCTGTCTTGAGCAACATGCGGGTATAGGAGCCGGCCAGCCCCACGATCGTAAACGCGCCCACCAGCGCGGCGGCTACAAAGCCATACGCATACTGAAGCGGCAGCGGGATCTTGCGAATCCGCCCGTCTTCATCTCTGGCGACAAATAAAATGTAATAGCGCTTGCGCAGCATCCTAGCCCTTCATCCCTGCCGTGGGCAGGGTCGCAGTTCGCCGTGTACTTGACAACACCGCAAGGCAAAGGAGCCCTTCGGCCCCCAAATCAACAGATACACCCCAAGGGGCGCACTCCCAGGAACGTGAATCAAGGCTAGCAAACCGCCCCTTCTCCGGTCAACGAAATTTAATACTGGCAAGGTTACCTTTCTTGATGGAGGATCGGCTGGAGCCGGCGTCGGCATGAGGGCCGCTTGGCCCCCAAGCTCCCCGGTTTACCCTATTCTCATGAGATGCATATGAGGCAAACTGCCCCCACAACCGCCCACGGACGAGGCGAACTTGCCTTGCTCGGCGAGATTCGCGAGCGGGCAGCCGGCCGCGCTCCGAACGGCGCCCTCGGCAGGAAGGCCGGCCTTCGCCTGGGCATCGGCGACGACTGCGCCCTGCTGGCCCCGCGCGCCGGCGAAGAACTGGCCGTAACGACCGATCTGTCGATCGCCGGCCGCCACTTCCGCCTCGACTGGCACCAGCCTGAAGCCGTAGGCCATCGCGCCTTGTCGCGCGGTTTGAGCGATCTGGCCGCCATGGGCGCTCGCCCCCTGGCAGCCTTTCTTTCCCTGGGTTTACCGCGCTCGCTTACCGAATCTGCGGAAGGTCGGCGAGCAGGGAGTCGTTCCTGGGTCCAGCGTTTCCTCGATGGCCTGCTGGCCCTGGCCGAGGCCCACAAGACCCCGCTGGCCGGCGGCGATCTGGCCGAATCTCCGGTCGCCGTAGCAGACATTGTCCTGGCCGGCGCAGTTCCTCGCGGCCGCGCGCTGCTCCGCTCCGGCGCAAGGGTAGGCGATCTGCTCTACGTCACCGGCTCCCTCGGCGGAGCCGCCGCCGGCCTTGCCCGCCTGGCCACGCTGGCCGAAGCCCAACCCGGTCGCGCCCGCCCTCCACGCATCCCCAAGAAGCTCGAAGCCCTGCTCGCCCCTCACCTCTATCCTCAGCCGCGCATCGCTCAGGGCCTCTTTCTTCAGCGCCGCAGGCTGGCCTCCGCCGCTATCGACCTGAGCGACGGCCTCTCCACCGACCTGGCCCATCTCTGCGCCGAGTCTGGCGTCGCCGCCAAGGTCGATGCGTCACTCCTTCCCATTCATCCGGCGGCAACCCTCGCTCAGGCCCTTCACGGCGGCGAAGACTACGAACTGCTCTTCACCGCTCCGCCGACCGCCCGCCTGCCCCGCGCCATCGCCGGGGTTCCCGTCACACGAATCGGCCACATTCTCAAACGCCGCGCAGGCCAGCCCGCCGTCACCCTCATCGGAGAGCAGGGAACTCAACCCCTCGAACCCCACGGCTGGGAGCATTTCAGCAAGTGAGCCTGCGTTCTTGCCCACAGAGACAAGAGCATCGCTCCGACTCTTCCCTCGCAGGCATGAATTGCCCGCTCGCTCGAAGGAACATCGGTCTTTTCGTCAAATCTAAACCGCAAATATGCTATATTCCTTGAACCAGGCGGCAACCTGGATAGCCGCGCCACGCGATGCAGATCGATTTTGTCTACCCTGTTTTCGCAGCCTCTTTCCCCCTGCGACTCCCGAAAACGAGGTTCTTCCATCATGCCAGTCATTCTGAATGAAGTGGGCGCCGTCGGCTCTGCCGATGCGAATGGCCTTCTGTCGATTCGCTTCGGCCTGTATCTTCCGGGCGTGCAAAGCACAGCCGGCTTCGAGGTGATCGTTCGCATCATTCACCAGGCAGACCGGTTCACTCCCGGAATCAATCCTGTCGATGTGAGTCTTGCCTGGCAACTGTCGCCAACGAGCGGTCTTGACTTATGGACGGCTACGGCCGAGCTTCAGCCCGACCCGCAAAGTCATTACGGCCAGGATGGCATTTATCTCTATCGCTTCCAGCTATGGTGGACCCCCGCGGGCGGGCAAAGGACGCTGATCTCGCGCTGGTTTACCGATCCGTTTGCCCATCAAACCGACGTGGGAATGTTAGCCGCCGTCCCCTGTGCCCGCGTTCCGGCAGCGCCAATTGCCTGGACGGACGCCAACTGGACGACTCCCGAACTTGATGACCTTGTCGTCTACGAGATTCACGTGGATCAGTTCAATAATACCTTCCAAGGCATCGCCGACCGGCTGCCCTATCTCAAAGGTCTTGGCGTGAACTGCCTCGAACTGATGCCGGTCACAAGCACAAAACTCGATTTCGATTGGGGCTATGGTCCCATCCAATACTTTGCCCCGAACGCGGACTACGGCGGCCCGCAAGGACTGCAACAGTTAGTCGATGCCTGCCATGCCAGCGGCTTCGCCGTCATTCTCGATCTGGTTTATCAGCACGTCGATCCTTCCTTCCCGTACTACGAGGTTTACCAGGATATTGCAAATGCCGGGATTCCCGGAATCGCCAGCCCCATGATTGGAGCCAACGGCCCCTTTGGCCCGGTGGTCGACTTTTCGCAGGCCTTTGCGCAGCAGTTCTTCCAGATCGCCAATCAGCAATGGCTGGACGAATATCACGTCGACGGCTTTCGATACGACGAGGTTACCGACCTCTATCAGTCGCCCACCGATACCGGCTACTCTCTGCTGGCCTATGAGACGTATAACTACTCACGAGGGATTCCGCGCTTCGGCTGCGCCCCCGGCGCTTATAGCCGAGTTATCCAGTGCGCCGAGGCGCTTTCGATCGCTCCCACGGTGCTGCGCTCCACTTACACCACCGCCGCCTGGCAGGATGCATTGCTGAATAGCGCCGAATCCGCGATAGGCGGCGCTCTCGACGCTGGCACGCTGACCGGGTTCGCGCATAACCTCGACCCCTACTTCGGCGGCGTCTATCCGGCAACCAAAACGGTGGTGGATTCAGTGGGCAACCCCGTCGAAATGCCCGTTGCGCCCTTTCAATATCTCAACTCGCACGACCACAGCCATCTGATCTGCTTTTCCGGCCTCACCGGCGACGGCCCCTTGCCCTGGGGCAATCGCAACAACTTCTTCATGCTTCAGCCCTTCGCCATCGCGCTCTACACCGCTCAAGGCGTGCCCATGCTGTGGGAAGGCGAGGAGTTTGGAGACAACTACGAGCTGCCGCAGAGCGGAGCTGCGCGCATCAACCTGCGCCGCGACGTGAATTGGGAGTATTTCTACGACGATGCGGGCGGGCCGCTGATCCGGCTCTACCGCATCCTCGGGCTACTGCGCGCCTCAAGCCCCGCTCTGCGCAGCCGCGAATCTTACTTCTTCTATCAGCAATCGCTCCAGGGCAACAGCATTGTCGCCTACCAGCGCCACGCTGCCGCCACGGCAAGCGCAGCCGAGCAATACGCAATCGTCCTGCTCAACTTCAGCGGGAATGCCGGCACAATCACTCTTCCGTTTCCCAAAGCCGGCGCCTGGACCGAGAAGATCAACGCCGATGTAAGTCCAATGACGCTCAATGTCCCCTCCGACGGCGCTTCGCTCACCGTGAGCGTGCCCTCCTGGTACGGGTATGTCTTTCTGCTGTGAGGCATCGCCGTCTATCATCAAGAGTAAGATGACTGCCCAGAAACCTCGCGTCCGCTTTGCCCCCTCGCCCACAGGCCTGCTGCACGTGGGCAACGCGCGCACCGCGCTCTACAACTGGCTCTTCGCCCGCCGCGCCGGCGGCCAGTTCATCCTCCGCATTGAAGACACCGACCTCGAACGCTCCGAAACCCGCTACGAAACCCAGCTCATCGAAGACCTGCGCTGGCTCGGCCTCGACTGGGACGAAGGCCCAGCCGGACCGGATGCGGCTCCCGGCTCCCCGGACAAAGGCAGCGTCGGCCCCTACCGCCAGTCCGAGCGGCTCGCCATCTATGCCCAGCACACCGAGCGCCTGCTGGCCGACGGCAGGGCCTACCGCTGCTTCTGCACTCCTGACGAATTGGAGGCCGAGCGCAAGCTGGCCGTCGCCGAGCAAGGCGCGCAAGTCTACTCAGGCCGCTGCCGGTCTCTCACCACCGAGGCCATCGCCCAAAACCTGGCCGCCGGCAAACCCTTCGCCGTCCGCCTCAAGATCGGTGTCGAGCCGCTGCGCTTTCATGACCTGGTCCGCGGCCCGGTCGAGTTTGCCGCCGAGACGGTCAGCGACCCGATTCTCGTTCGCTCGGCCACTGGCGGCACAGCGGGCCTTTCAGGCGGAGTCCCGGTCTACAACTACGTGGTCACCATCGACGACGCCCTCATGGGCATCACTCACGTCATCCGCGGCGACGACCACATCTCCAACACTCCCAAGCAAGTGGCCATCTATCAGGCCTTCGGCTGGACGGTGCCCGAGTTCGCTCACCTCTCCACTATTTTGGGCACCGACCGCGAACGCCTCTCCAAGCGCCACGGAGCCACCTCCATCTCCACCTTCCGCGAGATGGGCTACTTGCCCGAGGCGCTGGTCAACTACCTGGCCCTGCTCGGCTGGGGAGCCGAAGACGGCAAGACCGAAACCTTCACACTCGACCAACTCACCCGCGCCTTTTCGCTTGAGCGTGTCACGCCCTCGCCGGCCATCTTCGACTTCGACAAGCTCAACTGGCTCAATCGCCACTATCTGAAACTCGCAGCCCCCGAGCGGCTCTCAGCCCTCGCCTGGGGCTATTTTGCCGTGAAGGGTACGGGCTTTAGCCCGTACATTCATCCTGCCAACGAATCGGTGGCTTTAGCCCCTGAGGAAAATTCTTCGGAGGGCTCGTCTGTTTTTTCACCTCTGTCCCCGATTCCCGAACCCCTTCAGTCCTGGTTCGCCCGGCTTTTGGCGGTCTTTGTCCCCTATGTCGATCACCTCGACCAGCTCCCCCTGAAGGCCGCTCCCGTCCTCGGCTTTGATCCCGAGGCCGCCCGCGCCAACCCGGAGAACGCCGTCATCCTAGCCGCCGACTCCGCCCGCACCGTGCTCAGCGAATTGGCCGGCCGTGTCCGCGCCCATATCGGCCCCGTCTCGCCAGAGACTTTCAAGGCGTGGTTGAACGAGATCAAGGCCGCCACCGGCGTCAAGGGCAAGGAACTCTTCCATCCGGTCCGCATCGCGCTCACCGGCGCGCACTCCGGCCCGGACTTCGACAAGGTCTTGCCGATCATCGAAGACGGCGCGGCGCTCGGCCTGGGCGTCCTCAGCGTTCGCCAGCGCATCGAACGCTTTGTGGGAGTCTGAGCGCCATGGCCGACATGTTCTGGAACTGCATCTTCTGGGTTCATGGCCAACCGCCTCCGGGACTGGCCGTCGTGGCCTGTCCCAAGGGCGGCTGGGGCCTGCGCGACACGCTGCGCCTCTACCAGCGCGGCGGCATCCAAACCCTCGTTTCGCTCCTCGAAGACAAAGAGGCTGAACGACTCGGCCTGGCCGACGAAGGCCGCGTCGCCCGCAAAATCGGCATGGGATTTCTCTCTCACCCCATGCCCGATCACAGCCTTCCGCCCGACGCGAACGCATTCCAGGCCTTTGCCGCCGGGCTTGCCGCCCGCCTGCGCGCCGGAGAGCGCATCGGCGTGCATTGCCTGGGCAGCATCGGCCGGGCCACCGTCACCGCAGCTTGCGCCCTGATCGAGCTTGGCTGGGAGCCGGCGATCGCGCTGACCGCGATTGAAACAGCCCGCTTGTATCCGGTTCCCGACACCGAAGAGCAGCAGGAGTGGATCCTCGGCTACAAATCAGCCAAGACAGCTCAAACGATCCCAGCGCGCGGCCCTGCGCCGATAGCCGTTCCCGTCTCCGCGCACATCCACACCCCGGTCCGCACTGCCGCGCCTGTCTCCGAACCGGCCTCCGCGCCCATGGTGGACTTCAGCTTTCCCCACAACTGGCAGGCCGATATTTTGGCCGAATGCCCGCTCATCCTGCCTCCGCGCCACTTCGTCTATCCCCGCCAGGCCGAAGAGGTCGAGCGCGGCGCTCTCGAAGTCATGATCCGGCCGGGCGCGCAGGACGCGCAGCCCTTTCTGGCCACCTGCGCTCTGGGCTTCCGCGATGCGGCCGCGCCCACCGGCCTATGGTCCACTCCGAACCCGGAGGAGATATGCGCCGTCTCCGGCGGCTACGCCTACCTGATCGACACCGCTGCCCCTGAGCGCTTCACCATGATCCCCTTCCGCCCGGTGCTCGAAGTTCGCCCAGCCGTCGCCCAAGGCCTGCTCCTCTTCGTCGGCCATCACGCGATTCTCGCCTGGGGCGCGGACGGCCAAGCCTGGGAATCTGAAAAACTCTCCGACGAAGGTGTGACGATCAGCGCAATCGAGGGCAGCACCCTCTACGGCATGGCCTGGGAGATGAAGACCGACAAGGAAACGACGTTTGTGCTCGACCTGAGAACCGGCCTTAGCGTTTCATAAGCTCGCGGCATCGGCTACATCACGCCCCGGCAGCATCGTTTCATACGCCGCGTAGACGCCTTCAAACACCGAGTCCCAGCTCATCGTTAGCGCATAGGCCCGCGCCGCCAGCCGCATCTCCGCGAGCTTCGACGGGTCAGCCAGCACTCCAGCCACCGCCGCGGCAAACTCCGCATCCGGCACAATCCGCCCTGTCACTCCGTCGCGCACAATCGACGGCGGGCCGCCGTCGGGAGTCACAATCGCCGGCACTCCGCTGGCCAGCGCCTCCAGCACCACGTTGCCGAATGTATCGGTGTGCGAAGGAAACACAAACAGGTCCATGCTCGCATAAGCCTCGGCCAGCGGCTCGCCCTTGAGCACACCGGTAAACTCGGCGCGCGGCAGGCGCTCGCGCAGCCAGCCCTCCTCGCTGCCGTGGCCGACAATGAGAAAGCGGAAGTTCGTCACGCCCATGCGCTCCAGTTCTTCCTGCGCCTGGGCCAGCAGCGTGATGTTCTTTTCGACCGACAGCCTACCCACAAATCCCAAGACAAATTCGCGGTCCTCCGGGCGCCGCCTGCGCCGGGCTGGAGTGAACAGCTCCGCATCCACGCCGCGCGGCATCAGCCGGCATTTTCGTCCCGTGCTCCGTTCCAGCAGCGCGCAAAGCTCTGGGTTGGGCGCAAACAGCACCCGCGCCGCCGAATAGAATCTGGCCGTAACCGCCATCGTCAGATCCTCGATCTTCTGCCCCGTTGCCGCCGACTGTCGCTCCGGCATCCAGCGCAAATACCGACCCGATCGCCGCGCCAGGTATTCATGCACGTTGGTGTGCCAACTGGCCGCCAGAGGCACCTTGAAATAGCGCGCCAGCCCCGCGCCCAGCATCCCCAGCTCGCTGGGGCCGGTGATGTGAACCAAGTCTGGCTTGAAGCGCCTCAGCGTTTCGCCGATCAGCGGCATGTGGCGCAAAAACGCCGGATCGTAGCTCAGGTCTTTTTCCAGGGCAAAGGAAAGAAAGCTGCGCGGTAGCTCCAGCGTCCAGAGATTGCCGTCCTCTGTGACGGCCTGGGCGCGGTCTCCCGCGCGAACACAGAGGAAAGGCAACCCGCGCCGCCGCGCAAAGGCCTCGAAGTGGCGGCTGGTGTGCGCCACTCCGTTCACTTCATGGAAGGAGTCGGGGAAGTAGGCAATGCGGGGGTGGGGGAGCGGAGTGATCGGGGCTGGCGGAGTTAGCGCGCCTTCATTCAGCAGCACCGATTCTGAAAACATGCCTTCCCTTCGCGGCTATTCAAAGCCCGCACCTTTCAAATCGGTCAAAAGGAGTTTGTGTGGCAGACAGGCTCAGAGTTGCCAACAACACTAACTCCGCTAACTACGCTCTTGTCTGGACCGTATGATTTGGTAATTGCTTCTGGACAAGTGCAGGCGTGGACGCCTGCACGACAGCCGGTCTGGAGACCGGCGCTACATTCCGGCAATTACAAAATCACGCGGTCTTGGTACTAGCTCCGCTAACAACGCCAACTCCGCTGATCTCCGTCCTATTCCCCCAGCGCCAGCCGCAGCTCGTGCGAATCGCTCCATGCCAGCCGCAGGCCGCCGGAAACCAGGCCGACGCCCATCAACTGCACCGCTCCCAGCAGCCAGCTCATCGCCCTCGGCGGCTGCCCTTTGGGCCACAGCTCGCTCAGCGGCCTCACGACTCCGTTTGCGTCCGGATGGTAGACGCGCTCGTCCCATGTGCGCGAGCCCTGCGGAAACTCCGGGTAGTGCCGGATGGCGTCGATCGTCGATTGCAGCAGGCGATGCTTCCACGGCTCGGCGTACTGCGGCATGAAGAGCATATCGCTCTTCTTCTCCCGCCGCACCTCGTGGACAAACTCAGTAAAGCTGGTCGCGTTGGTCAGGTTGAGGTTGGCGTTCGGCTCCACGCCATGCCGGTCGCCGCCAGAGATCAAGAGCATATTCCACTGTTCGGCCAGCCGCCGCACAGACCGGTTCTCATCCCAGTTGCGCAGACCGTTCAGCTCCAGCGCGTGCAGATAGTTGCCGTTGACTTGCAGGAATTCGTTCACCAGAAACTCGTGCCGCTCCTGGCCGATCAGGTAGAGATCCCACATGGGGTGGTTGAAGACCACCAGCACGTTCGGCTCCTCGTCGAGCGCCCGCAGTATCTCGGTCAACCGCGCGTCGCTCGGATGGGCCGTGAAATCGGCCAGCGTCTCCATCCACTCGGTCGCCTTGGCGCTGGGCAGGTTGTGGATGCCGAGGTGAAAAGACTGCTCGCCGTAGGGGGCGCTCCACTCCACCGAGACCGGAATCTGCCGCGCGCTGGGCACGGTGCGCAACAGCATCGGCGCTGTGATGGTGTCGTGGTCGGTGATCGAGACCATCGGCGCGAGATCCAGGCTTTCGATCTGGCGGGTCTCAAGATCGAAGGCCAGCTTGGGAGTCATCGGCGGCGTCCAATAGCTGGCCGCGTAGTTGATGCGCACGCCGTGCATCCGCTCCGAGCGGTGCTCCAACCGCGCCAGAAGAGGCCGAATCGCCGGGTACTGATTGCCCAGATTCGCCAGAAAATCCAGCGTCTCTTTCGATTGGTTGGTGTGGCTGTGCAACGAAACGCCGCTGCGGAAACCTTGCGATGCTTTCTTGTCGCGCCACAGATACGAGATGGTCGAGTGGGCCATTTCCGCTCCTTGGATTTAGAAAGCGAGCTTGAATTCCGCCGGCAAGCCGGAATCTCTGGAACCAGTTTGCAGGTACGACTATCAATGGAGGATGAATAAGAGGAGAATAGAACTTCAATTGGCGAAGGAATCAAGAAAGTTACCAGAAAACACGAGGAAACACCTGGAAAAACCGGAATGAAGTAGCGGCGCAGTTTCCGGTTTGGCGGTGATAAACCCGGAACTTTCGATTTTGGGCTATGCCGTATGTTAGCCCTGTGAATTCTAGACGCCAAGCACGTAGGTAAAACGCTCACTCCGGACACCTGCCTGTGCCGAGTTGTATGATTTTCGGCATGCGATATATTGGGTGGCGGTTCGCTGCTGGCATTCTGGCGGTCGCTCTTTCCTCAGCAATTGGAGCGGATGAGCCAGATTGGTTTTGTCCGTCCAATCCCGGTCTGCCAGGCGGTAGTCAGGTCTGGGAGACCTGGTTCGTTGGCTCGATAGGCAATGTGGGCGCGCGGATGCACTTGATGGGCGGAGGCAACGTTGCCAAGGGCGAGTTTTACCGGCAAAACGACTGGAAGCCTGTGATTGTTGGTGGGCGGGTTCAGGCCGACGGCACGCTGCTGCTGCACGATGAACAGGAATCTAAGTGCGGCGTCGAGGATGAGTGTGCAGGCCCCGGCGTGCTGCGTGCTCATCTGACGAAGGCTGGCATGACCGGAACCTGGAAGGCCTCACCCGGCGATCAGCCGGAAACAATGCGGATGGGAGTGGAGCCAGCTCCAAAGTGCGATGCCGCGGGGCCGAAACGCATCTTCCGCGATTCAGGGTGGCCGATAACTTTTGAATATCCGGCTGCATGGCATATGGACGCGAATGCGCATAGGATTGCACTCCTGTGTCCTGATCCTGACAGGATGGCGTACGAGGGATCGAATGTCTCCTTGAGGACGGGAAATCTAATGCACAGCGGCGATCTGCAGAAAGAGGATGAGAACTTCACCGGATTCACTCGGGACGCTGCAGGGAGATGGCAGTACGAATTCTATCTTGCAGGCGGGCCTCAGCCGGCACTTGTCGAGCAGCGCGGTGGACTGACGATCATACGCGCCGACGACCCTTCAGGGAGAGGCTATTGCCTCGTAGGTGGCTACAGTGGTCTCGCGGACTTGGAGGTAGTGCTGATTGTTTTCGAAGGTCGTTGGATTTTGGTGAATGGCGGCCCGCAAGCGACGGAGATAGTTGATCTGGTGGTGAAAAGCGCGGCACCGCGAAAATAATCGTCAGATTATACCGGAAACTGTGCAACTGCACTGTAATGCTGTACTCCAAAGTTCGTCCTGTCTACTTGCTCGTCTTGGCCATCTCCGGCCCGAGAAAATCTTCCACTGGCCAGCCCGCCATCCGATCCTCGCCGGCGGTGATCTGCTCGCTCTCGGCCACAGCCCCCGCGGCTGCCTCGGCCAGCAAATAATTTTCCGTCAGCCCCTTGCGCAGCATCTCGAAGGCCTGTTCCGGAGAGTCGGCAAACTGGAAAAGCTCGATGTCCTTGGGCGAGATGGCCCCGGTATCCACCAGCACGTCCAGGTTGAAGACCTTCTTCCAATATTCCGGGCCGTAGATGACCACCGTGATCTTCTTGGCCAGCTTGTGGGTCTGCGCCAGGGTGAGAATCTCGAACATCTCGTCCAGCGTTCCGAAGCCGCCGGGAAAGACCACCAGCGCCTTGGCCAGATAAGCAAACCACAGCTTGCGCATAAAAAAGTAGTGAAACTCAAAGTTGAGCGAGGGCGTGATGTAGGGGTTGGGGTGCTGCTCAAAGGGCAGACGGATATTCATCCCGATGGTCTTGCCGCCGGCCTCGTAGGCGCCGCGGTTGGCCGCCTCCATGATGCCCGGCCCGCCGCCCGATGTGACCACAAAACGGTGCCGCTTCGAGGGAATTCCCTTGGCCCATGCCGTCAACATCCCGGCGAGCCGCCGCGCGTCCTCGTAGTAGCGGGCCATCTCCACCGCCGCCACGGCGCGCTTGCGCTGCAAATCGGTTGCGATGCCCTCGGCAATCTCCAGCGGCTTGGCCGGCTGCTCATGGCTGGGCGCGGGCTCTTTGGAGCCGGTGTTTTCCAGCAGTTCCAGCTCGTGGTCGGCCTGCTCGCGCCCGCGAAACCGCGCCGAGCCGAAAAACACCACCGTGTCCTGAATCTGCTCCCGGCGGAAGCGCGCCAAAGGCTCCATGTACTCCGAGACAATGCGAATCAGCCGCCCGTCGGCGCTGTTGAGAAAGCCGGAGTTCTCATAGGCCAGCGGAGCCTGCTCCAGCGGCGCGGGCGTCCCGTTGCCGGGAATGACCGCAGAGCAGGGACTAGGGACTAAGGAGTCGGGACTAGACGGCGCAGCTTCAGCCGCAGAGTTATCCGAGCCAACTCCGGGCTCAGATGAAGCGTTGGTCGCTGTGATCCCCGCATTGGATTCCGTGGAAAGCATTCTACCCCCTGGTCGCTGTTCTCTATTATCTAATCCCTATTCCCTAGTCCCTTAGTCCCTAGTCCCTCGCCTTACCCATCCCAATGGCGGAAAATGCCCACCAACGCAATCCAAAAACTCAACAGTCCCAGCCCCGACACCAGGCCGCGCACCGCGCCGCTCGCCGCATAGTGCGCGACCCAAGGAAAGTAGAGGATCAGAGGATTATCGTCCCACAAGAAGCGCGACCGGGGAAGAAACCACAGCAGCTTTCCCGACCACGGCGCAATGCAGATCACGAAACCAATGAACATCAGCAGCAGCGAGCGCACAAACAGCTCGGAGCGCTCCAGCCAGCGCGGAATCCGCTGCGGCATGTGTTCCCGGGAGTGCTGAGGCGCGGTCTGGATTTCTGACACAACTCCGAGTGCTGGCCCAGGCTGCGGAGCCGGGTTCGAGGCTTGAGATGGCGACATCAGTTCCGGCTGCTCAGACATTCTTGGGTTTCGTTCGCCGCCCCCGATTCCCGCCCATTCCAAGACATTCGGCAGAGGCCCATTTACCGGCCCGGCCCAGGGACACCGTATTGCAACGGTAACACAGCCGGGGAGGGCGGCAGGGCGCGACGGCCGGAAGGAATCTGTCCGACTGGTCTTGCGGCAAGAGCCCACGCCGCCCATCGCCTGGCTGGCACAGGCGCGGAAACGAAGGCCGCGGAGAATCCGGCCGCCGTAGCCCTTTGCCTGCCGCTTCAGAAGCGGAAGTAGACGCCGATCATCGGCTCCGCCGTGTGCGTGAAGGCGCCGGTC
>Ga0187847_10001610_pt1 | contig 19887 bp, 18 predicted proteins | sample June2016WEW_4_10_FD_132458 | JGI IMG/M metagenome (GOLD analysis project Ga0187847, IMG submission 132458) | Peatland microbial communities from SPRUCE experiment site at the Marcell Experimental Forest, Minnesota, USA - June2016WEW_4_10 | ecosystem: Environmental > Terrestrial > Soil >...
CCTCGGCATGGCCGACCTGGCCGGCAATCGCTCTGCGACCGCCGATACGCTCTTCCGCATCGGTTCTACCTCGAAGGCCTTCGTCTCGCTGTCTATCCTGATGCTGGTCGACCAGGGCAAGCTGTCTCTCGACGATCCCCTTCACACGCTGGCGCCAGAAGTGTGGTTCGACAATCCATGGGAATCGAACGATCCCGTCCGGGTGGTGAACTTGCTCGAGCACACCACGGGCTGGGACGACTTGCATCTTCGCGAGTATGCAAAACAGGCTCCCGACTCTATGAGCCTGCGCGAGGGTCTCGACTACGACCATCACTCGCGCACATCACGCTGGCGTCCCGGGACACGCATGGCCTATTGCAACGAAGGTCCGGCGGTCGCTGCCTACGTGGTCGAGAAAATAACGGGTCAGCGGTTCGAAGACTTTGTGCAGCAGAATCTTTTCAATCCTATGGGGATGAAGACCGCGACCTACTTCGAGCCTGCCCCCGGTACGGCGACCACGCTTTATCACCCCGACGGCAAGACTCCTTTTCCGTACGGGCACATCATCATGCGCCCGGCCGGGGCCATCAACGTGTCCGCCAACGACATGGCGGCATATCTGCAGTTCTATCTCAATCGCGGCGCAGTGAATGGAAAGCAGGTGGTCCCCTCCGCCGATATCGATCGCATGGAGAGTCCCAAGAGCACCTGGGCCGCCAAAGAGGGTTTGAAAGCCGGCTACGGCCTCAGCAATTTCTGGAGCGTTGAAGATGGCTTCGTCTACCACGGCCACGACGGCGGAGTCGACGGAGGCCTGACCGACATGTCCTACATGCCTGACTTCGGCGTCGGATATTTTTTCAGCATCAACAGCGAAAGTGGGGATGCCTTCGAAAGAGTAGGCAAAGCGATCAGGGCTTACATTACACGCAACCTGCAGAAACCAGAGGTGCCGCCAGTTGGCCAGTTATCCGTCAATGCAGCGGACTACGCTGGATGGTATGAGCCCGATTCCCCTCGCACCGAACTCTCACATTTTCTTGGACGTCTCGTGCGTCTGAGCCGGGTTCGATTCGAGGACGGCAAGATGATTTCCTACGCACTCGGACGTTGGCACCAGGTCCACATACCGGTCGAAGGGGCACAGTTTCGTTTCGAGGATAAGGAAGCCCTGCCCGACCCGGTCGCAACTCTTGAGTTTCTGACCCCGAACGCAGAGGGTCGATTCATCCAAACCGATTCGGAAACGACGATGAAAAAGATTCCGGCGTGGTTCGCGATCGGAGAGATTCTTGTCGTTGGGTTCGTGGTGCTCTCAATCTTCTCTATCGTTCTCTACGCGCCGTTCTGGATGATAGGCGGCCTCATGCGTAGCCGCCGTCGTCCCGCCGAGCGGGCCATGCGTTGGTGGCCACTAATTGCGGTTTTGAGTCTCGTTACCTTCGTGGTGATCTTTATCCTGTGCAGCGAGGACCTGATTGATCGGCTGGGAAATTTCACCGTGTGGTCGGCTGCATTGTGGGTGGTGTCTGTTCTGTTCGGATTGGCGTCGCTCGTGAGTTTTCTGGTTGCTCTACGAGGTTCAGGCGCGGGAGTCCGTCCACGCGTCCGCAGGTTCTCGCAGCTCGTATCGCTTGCCCTGGTGATCGCAACAGCATATTTGGCTTATTGGGGAATTATTGGGGTGCGGACCTGGGCCTGACCATCCGAGCGTGGTAATGCCCCGTTCTTGGCTATAACTGGAACGGTCGGGCCGCGAAGCTCGGTCGCGGGCTCTGCCGAAAGATAGAGGGAAAATGCTCGATCGGGCTGCCAGCACAACGATCGAGGACAGCCGCTCGAATCATTACAGGGCCTGGATACCGATGGACGGGTCATTTACGTTGGGACTTTCTCTCGTACCGTGTTTCCATCGCTCTGGGTGGGATACCTGGTCGTGCCGAAATTGCTCGTTGCGGCTTTCACAGGAGCGAAGTGGATCAACGATCAGCACTCCGCTGTTCTAGAACAGCAGGCTCTCGCAGAATTCATCACCACGGGGGCGTATGAACGTCATTTGCGTCGCCTTCGACCAGGAATTCATCGCGTCGTGAGGTCCTGTTAAACTCCGTCGGTGAGTATGTAGGCGATCGAGCCGAAGTGACCGGCGATGGCGCTGGAGCTCACGTTGCATTGTGGCCAAAGCGCCGCCTCGACGAAGCCCTATTGCTTGCTCGCGCAGCACAACGCGGAGTTGGGATCACGGAATGTCACGTTATTTTTGACCCAGCCGTCGCAGCCAGGGGTTTTGCTAGGCTATTCTCGGATGAAGGAAGAGGAAATTAGACAAAGTATTCGTCGTTTGAGTGATGTGCTGTGAGTTTGTCGCCTGCCGCGTTCAGATGGCTCCGTACCCTGAAAGTGCAGGCTTATGAGTGAAGCGAATGTTGCAGAACTTCAGAGAAGAGACCGGTATGGACCGAAGTCCGTCTCTCAATGAGCTGAGGCAAGCCATCTCACCTGGCAAGCATGAGTATTTACTCCCTACTTGGCATCGTGGAAGATGATGCCAGCCGCATACCGGCGTCCCGATCGCAGGCGACTGACACCATGTCGAAGATTGACACGATAGGTTCCCCGCTTGCCCTGAACAGGGCGGTGATGGACGGCGAAGGCCACTGCGTCGCCCTGGCGCAGGGAAACAACTTCTGGCCGTGATTGCATGCGCGGGCGTTGCTCGGTGAGCACGAACTCTCCCCCCGCAAAGTCGGTGGTCGGATCGGATAGAAGAACGGCGACCTGTATAGGGAAGACATGCTCTCCATAGAGATCCTGGTGGAGACAGTTGTAGTCCCCCTCTCCGTACTTGAGCAGCAACGGTGTCGGCAGAACTTGGTCTGCGTTGTTGCAGCGTTCGATGAACCCAGCATGGCTCTCAGGGTAGTGGACATCAACGCCCATCGCGACGCTCCAACGGTTGGCGACCGGCGCAAGACGCGAATAGAGATCAGTCCGGAGATCGGCGATGATATCGGGTAGCGGATATCTGAAGTACTTGTATTCTCCCCGGCCGAAGCCATGGCGCGCCATGACAACGCGGCTGCGAAAATTCGTATCGTCCGGATAGAGTTCGGCTAGTGCGTGGCACTCGTCCGGCGTCACTAAGCTTGCGAGTACCGCACTCCCCTGATCGTCGAGATCTTGCGAGATCCTGCGCCAGTCAAGCACGCTGGTGCGCGCAGCCGCATTCGTCGTCGTACTGGCATCCTGTATTGCCGTAGTCATGTGCATTGCCCTCCTGAGTCGTCCCCTCTGCCCCCATGGTCCTTGAGCACAACCCAGCATGGTGTCATCGCACCGGTCCAGAACGCATCTTAGTTTTCGCGCGTCCCTCAACCAAGTGAGCATTGCACCCTCCGGGCCCGTATAGCCTCGGCGTGCTTCGGGTAGTGCCCATACGTGTCCAGCCACGTCTTAGAAGTCGTTGTCTGTCCACAATGCGTTCCTCATCGTCGGTGTATGGATTGGCCCTTCCACCCGCAGAGTGTTGCCTCACCATCCGCAGTGACTCTTCGCTCAAGGCCATAAACTGAATCGACCGCCGATATGTAATCGCAAGGATTAATTGATCGCTGGGCGGTGCGAACGTTCTTGGTCTATGAGTGTCCGCTTGCGGGCAAGCCCCCAGCGATAGCCGCCCAGTTCGCCAGTTCCGCGAATGACTCGATGGCAGGGGATCACGAGTGCTACCCTGTTCGCGGCGCAGGCTCGGGCTACGGCCCTCGCGGCGTTGGGGTTACCGACCGCAGCGGCCACTTCGGCGTATGACTGAACTTCACCGTACGGAATGGACTGGAGGTAATTCCAAACCCGAATCTGAAAGGCCGTGGCTCGAATGTCCAGGGGCAGATCCAGATGCGGGTGGGTGCCTGCCAAATGGTCGTTCAGAGATTGCGCCCACTTCTGAAAGTCGGGATGATAGGGCTTACTCATGCCCACGAGTTGCGCCGCCGGATACTCCTTTTCGAGCATCGTCAGCAAGCCTGTGCGCCTATCTCCGAATTGCAGGAAACACAGTCCTCGATCGGTTGCGCCGATCATGATTAATCCCAGCGGGGTTTCGATAGTGGCGTACGTGATCGTCACATTCCGCCCGCCTTGCCGATATTGATTCGGTGTCATGCCCAGCTGCGTATCGGTTCGTTCATAAACGCGGCTGGAGGAACCATACCCAGCCTCGTAAACCGCCTTCGTCACGTCTCCCGACTGCTTCAGGCCTTTCTTCAATTTGCGCAGGCGCGCCGCATCCAAGTACTGCTTCGGGCTCAATCCAACGATGCCTTTGAAGGTCCTCTGAAAATGCGACGGGCTCATGCCTGCTTGCGTTCCGAGGTCCTCGAGTTTCAAGGGCTCGTCACTGCGCTTTTCGATATAGCGGCACATTCCCCGAATTAGCTCTGCTGCGGGGTCAGGCCCGGGGGCGACCAAAGGGCGGCATCTCAGGCAAGGGCGAAGGCCATCTCTTTCCGCGTCACCGGCCGATGCATAAAAGCGTACATTCTTGCGAAGCGGTCGACGGGATGGGCAAGATGGCCGGCAGTACACGCCGGTGGTGACAACACCATAGAAGAAACTACCGTCTCGACTCTTGTCCCGCTTTTGAACCGCCTCCCAGCTGTTACCTTGGTCCAACATGAATACCTCCCGATTTCCGCATCGCAGGTCAAATTTAGGACAAGCGCCCTATCAAATCTATCCGGAGTCTGCTGTCAAATCTTCGGAAGACGCAGTTAGACGGCTCCCGCCCTTAACATCAGGTCGCATCTGTGCGTTATGCGGCCCGCTCAATCTTGGATCGCCGCCAAGCTCCAGCCCTCACTGCTTTCCAGCTACGCACACAATTTCTGAGACCGGTCCGAACCAGGGCCATTGGCGTGAATTTAAGTATATTGTTTCAGTGACTTGCAGCCCTGTTGCAGAGGTTCCGTTACTATCGGAAACTCTGGCACCATTGGGCTCGAAGTCAATCCAGATTGGCGCCCCTTTAACAAAGTGGAGAGTATCTCTCCCACTCGAGAGGCGATAGCACATCCCCGATGCAGCGTACCGGCATACGACCGCTAGGTCGCCCGACTTCGTGTGTCCGGCAACGGTACAGGCGGACGACGTTCGTTGGTTTGATCGGGCTAGACAAACATGGCAGCAAGCTAGGATCAAGATGAGCTGGAAATTTGTTTTCAGTCGCATAGTAAGGCCAATCTACTGGGGGCATCGAGAAAAGAAACTCCGAATCTTGCTGTCAAATTATTAGTGGACAAAATTGATGGCCATCACCGGCGCCACGGTGAGTGACGAATTGTGGCCAGGCGCGATCAGGCGCGCACCAAAGATCACTCCCAGCTTTGGCGAGACGTTGTATTCGACGGCTGGCGCAAACCCGTACGCCCAGCTTGAGCCGCTATTTTGTCGCAGGTTCTTCGCATTTTGGGTCCCCATCACGCTAGCTAGTGCTTCCGTTGTGTTCGTACAGGGCATCTAGAGCGAGTACCCACTGGCGAGTCAAGCTATATTCCGGGGCCAAGTCGACGGTCAGAGACTTGCCTGGTTCAGCGCGCCCGCGAAAACCTTTCGAAGTCCCATAGACGCTTGCATCCTCCACATCGACACCGCCCGAAACAGACTGGGACACGTCGAGTCGCGTGCGCAGAATCCGACCGTTGGGCAGCCAGAAGTAGGTCTGGGTATTCAGCGATACGGTCGTGGTGTAAGCGCCGGCTCCCAGGCCATCGCTAGGTCGGGTTCCGAGATGATCGTATTTCCCACTGGGAAAGGTTTGCTGGACCTCTATGGCGGTCGTCGGAACCCAACTGTGCTCGTGAAATTGGGTGAGCCGATATTGACCGAGCAGGGTGATATCGCCGACCTTCACGCCTGAACTATTGGGGCCTTGGTCTGGCTGGTTATAGCCGACGATGGGAATCACTCCGGTTGTAAGCTTGTTAGTCAGACCGTAGAGCACGTAAGCACGTGATCCGAAGAGCTGGGAATGGGGCCCGATAATGTCATAGATATAAGGTTCCGCAAGATAGTGCCCGCGAGGCAACGTAGCCGCGGAATTCGCCAGCAACGGACCCGTCCACCATGCGTCCTGCAATGACTCGCGCGCGTCCGATGCGATTGCTGGCGGCGTCTGTTGAGCGCCAGCCACCCCCACCACCATCACCGCAGTAGTGACAGCACAAATCGACCGCCGCCAGAATGTTTGCAATCGGCGGGTCATCATTTCAGCCAGTCCGGCAGGGCTAGTTGCTGACGGGGCAGCTCTTGTTTCGTCGTTGCTAGTGCATAGGAGAGGACAGATACAACCGCGATGTTTTCGTTTAGTTCCTGGGGATCTACTTTGTCGAGGGTGTCTGCGGCAGTGTGGTGAAAGTCGAAATACTTCCGGGTATCCTGGATTGGAGAAAACGCGGGAACACCGCGGAAATGCAGGGGGACAAGGTCGGGCGCGGGCTCGTTTAAGTCCTGGAGGATGCCCGCACCGGATTCCTGCAGAATCTCTGCGACTGGTTGGAGGAAAACGGCAAGTGAGGGGTCGCCTGTGAAATAGACTCCCATGGCATGCCCGGCGCCCGAGTCGGTCTCGATCGCGGCGAAGTGGTTCGCCATTTCGGGGACATGTTCCTTGGCATATGAACGGGACCCCAGAAGTCCATTCTCTTCGCCCATCCAAGCCACGATTCGAATCGTTCGACTGGGCCGGAGACTCTGCTCATGAAGTAGGTGGGCGGTGGCCATCGCAATCGAAACTCCGGCCGCGTCGTCAACGGCGCCGGTTCCAAGGTCCCATGAGTCGAGGTGCCCCGACACGATGACGACCTGTTCGGGGTAATCACTTCCTCTGAGATCGGCGATCACGTTATAGGAATCCACTTCTTCGTGCATGTCGGAACTCAGCACCAGGTGAAGCCGAACTGGTCCCTGGGACGAAAGCCTGACGATAAGGTCGGCATCCTCCGCGGTAGTTGCAGCTGCGGGAATGTGCGCGGCGTTTTCGTAGTCGGTTTCACCGACGTGGACAAGCCGGAATTCCGCACCTCCTATTGAGCGCATCAATACGGCAACGGCACCCGCCTTCGCCGCGCGGCACGGCCGGCAGTCCGAAACTCCACCGCTTGGTCGTATGCGTCGAAAGCGAAACCTGAATCAGCCATAGTCCTGTCGAAACGCTTGTTGAAGAGTACGATCTTGCCAGCTACCTTCTCGTGCGGCAGGGCGGCGAGGTCGGCGAAACTGTTGACAACGACCACTTCAGCCATAATCCCGTCGCGAGGTGTGGCGACTCCGAAACCTCCGAGTGCGGCGACGACGATCTTCTGGGTGGTTCCCGGCACCCGGCCGGAATACTCAACCAGTTCGCACCGTTCCTCACCTCGCACCCATCGCGGGACCCGAACCTTTTCAAGATGTACGTCGAACCCGAGACTGCGCAGTTCAGCGGCGACATAATTTACCGCTGCAGCCGCCTGCAAGGATCCAACAGGCCTTGCACCGATGTTGTCCGTGAGATGGGCTAATCGTTCGTATCCGTAGTTGTCGCGAAGCGCCGCCGACTGCAGCTGACGCAGCGTTTCTAGTGTTGATGGCGACCAACCAGTCGCGCCCGTCTGGGCCGCAAGCGTCAATATAGGCCCGCTCATGAGCATCATGAGCAGGACTCCAGTAATACACTTCATATTTCGTTTCTCTCCCTTTGATCGGTCCTTTTCCTGACATCGCTGAGGATAAGTCGGGAGCCGCTCCGTGGAATATCCGGTTCTTGCGCTCGAATCCGGGAAGCCCCGCCGAAGTTCAGGACAAGCGGCTATAGTTCAAGCTGTCGATGTCGGCGTCGTTTGGATTCGGGCGCACCTAGCCCAGTTTCGCAGTTCTACGAATCCGCTGACTGGGTTCGCCTGGACTCTGAATCATCAAGAGGCCTTTTCCTCAATCGATGAGTTCGAACCGCGTTTCGCCGGTGTAATGGCGATGCCTATTGTTAGCCCTGCGATAAGAGCCAATGGCAAACAAGAATCTCGGCGGAGTCCGCCGAAAGCCATACTGCCTGCAAATGACGCCAGGATCGTCACATCAACCGCAAAGCGCCACTCCTCCAAGCGAGGAGTTTGGACGGCTTGCGGAACCGACCGCAGACGCGACTGGACCTATGCAGAATTAGAGCCGCAGCCCTTCTAATCGCACCGGTCTTGCGAAACACACCTCAGTATGGGTGTTCACGTCTCGGCGAAGTGCTGGGCTGCGAGCTTATTGTTAAGCTCGAAACCAATGGCAAACCAGAATCTCGGCGGAACTCAATCAGGTTGGCATCGCGCTCCAGGCTGGCTCATATGTTTTCGAATAAGAAATCACAGCATCTTGAATCGCAGAATCTCATCCCGCTAGCCCTGATTTCTAGTTCTCCCGCGTGTATTTGTTGATCCAGTTGACCTCCCAGGTTTTTCCGCCATCATTGGAAAATGCCTGTTCGGATTGCGCGGAATCATCACTGATTTTCCAGATGGAAAATCGAACCCAGATCTGTTTGCCGTTAATTTCCTCCTGGTCATAGAATTCGCAACGCCCATCCTTACACTGCCCCACACCCGGCTGATCTCCTAGTGTGCCAACATTCGGCGTGGCGAAGTCGAGGTTCCATTCATGCGTATTGGGATTGAACCAGCGCAGGGCAAGCAATTCGACATGACCACCGGGACCGTCGCCCTTAAATTCCGCCAGGTTGGCACGCCCCCCCCACACTCGGCGAACCACCGTCTGCCCCTCCAGATCGGCCCATGTCGTTGACCCTGTCAGGGGACGCATAAGCCGCGAAGACTGCGTATGCCACGTTCCCAGATCGAAGTCGAACGCGTGCCCATCGGGATCGGCGCTCATCGCCTCAGCCCCAGCAGCCACGTCCGAAGGCGGCAAATCCTTTTCACGCGTCTTATGAGCATCAAATGACGTAACCCACGTCTTCCCTCCATCATTCGAAAACGATTCCGTGTAACGATGCGAATTGGGAGTGATCTCCGACCACACTGCTCGTACGAAGATCGACTTGTCGTGATAGGTGTCGTGTTGGTACAGCTCGCCGCGGCCGTCGTGAAACTCGCCTACTAAAGCCCCGGTCAGAGCTGCGGCCTTACTGTTGAGGAACGTCTGACTCCACTGGTGCGACTGCGGATTGTACAGAAACAGCGACATTCCTTCCCAATGTCCCTTCGGACCGTCCGCCTCAATCTCTTCCAACCTCGCGCGCCCACCCCAAATTAGTCGCGTCGTGACCGTGCCGTTGAGTTCGACCACGTCGCTCGAAGCCGAGAACGGGTCGAGCGCACGGCGTATGTGTGTATGCCACACGCCAGTGCTGAAATCAAAATCGTGGGCGCCATCTCGGGCCTTAGCGGGCTCCGATCCGGCTGATAGGGAAAATGCCCGATCGGGCTGCCAGCACAGTGCACACATCAGTAGAAATAGTGCAAGGAACCTGAGCCGGTTCATGGTTCCGCGCTTCTTGTTGGGGCACCCGGCTTGCATAACCTCTGGGGCCGTCTGATGGATCGATTCTCGAAATGACATGTTCGTCTCCTCTCCTTCGAGCGGTTGACCACTTCGAAAGGGCAGTAGCTTTACGTGCTAGTGAGCGGAAAATGCTCACTCAATTTCTTCAAACTCTCGCCGGCAAGAAGAGCAGTGCGCCATTCGTCGAGAAAGTCGGCGCCGAGTTTGCCATACATCGCAATGGCCGATTGATTCCAATCGAGTACAGCCCAGCGAATGAACAGGCGGTTCTGCTGCTCAGCCACGCGGGCGACGCCAGCTAGAAGAGCCTTGCCGATTCCTCGCCCGCGAAACCCGGGACGGACAAACAGGTCCTCCAGATACAACCCGGCGCCTCGCCAAGTCGAGTAGTGGCCGAAGAACAACGCGAAGCCGGCGGTCGTACCGCCCCATTCGGCGATCAGGGCGCTGAACTCTGGATGCTTGCCGAACCCATCACGCGAAATGACGGCTTCCGTAGTCAGAACTTGCTCGGGCCGTTTTTCGTACTCGGCAAGTTCCGAGATCAGTTCCCTGATCAAGGGGACGTCATCGACTGTAGCTGTACGAATGGTCAGCATCGCTCGGGCCTGTCACCACGACAGGTTGAGGATGCCGCACCTGTGGTAGGTTGGGAAGAGCCGCTTTTTATGCAATTCACCATACCGCTTTCGCGAGGCGGGAATCCGCTTCACAAGCAGATCTACGCCGGACTGAGGAGTGCGGTTCTCTCGGGCGAGCTAGCTCCGGGTGCGCGGCTGCCTTCTACCCGCGACTTGGCCGAACAATTGCGCGTTTCTCGCGCGGTTGTTTTGGAAGCGTACGACCAATTGTTAGCCGAAGGTTTCGTTACTGGCCGCAGTGGTTCAGGAACATATGTTGCAGCGAGACTGTCTACGACCCGACTCGTTAGGCACAAGAAGTCTGCAAGGCTCCGGCTATCGGGTTTTGGGGGCGCTGCTGCCGATGCTGCTGTCACTCTGGAGGGCTCGGGACGACAACCTTATTACCGGTACGACTTCCAGTTCGGACGGAGCGAGAGTGACATCGAGACTTTCCCGTTTGCCCAATGGCACCTCATGCTTTCGCGGCGCGCGCGGAAAGCTTCCGTCGCCGAGCTTGATTACGGGCCACCAGCCGGAAATCCTGCACTGCGGGAAGCCATCTGCGCTCATCTGCGGCGTTCACGCGCCGTGGCCTGCGACCCCTCTGAGGTCATCATTGTTAATGGCTCCCAGCAAGCTTTGGATTTGATCGCGCGAGTTCTGCTTGAACGCGGTGATCGGGTGGCCATTGAGAACCCCAGCTACCAAGGGACACGGCAGATCCTCCTTGCGGCCGGAGCTCGATTGGTTCCTGTGCCAGTCGATACGGACGGGCTAAATCCTGCTAAGCTTCCCAAGAACGCCCAGCTGTGTTTCGTAACGCCATCCCATCAATTTCCGACCGGAGCAATTCTTCCCCTCGCACGCCGCTTGGCCCTCCTCGAGTGGGCGAATCGTACCAATGCAGTCATTGTTGAAGATGACTACGATGGCGAGTTTCACTACCGAGGACAGCCGATCGAGTCATTGCAGGGCCTAGATACCGATGGTCGGATCGTTTACGTCGGGACTTTCTCTCGCACCGTGTTTCCATCGCTCCGGGTGGGCTACCTGGTCGTGCCGAAACCGCTCATCGCAGCTTTCACAGGAGCGAAGTGGATCAACGATCAGCACTCCGCTGTTCTCGAACAGCAGGCTCTCGCAGAATTCATCACCACAGGGGCGTATGAGCGTCATTTGCGTCGGCTTCGACGCAGGAATTCATCGCGTCGCGAGGCATTGCTAGGCTCGGTCGACAAGTATCTCGGCGATCGAGTCGCGGTGACTGGCGATGGCGCCGGAGCGCACGTTGCATTGTGGCCAAAGCGCCGCCTAGACGAAGCCCTGTTGCTTGCTCGCGCAGCAGAACGCGGAGTTCGGATCTACGGAATGTCGCGTTATTTTCTGACCCAGCCATCGCAGCCAGGGTTTTTGCTGGGGTATTCTCGGATGAAGGAAGAGGAAATTAGACAAGGCATTCGTCGCTTGACTGATGTGCTGTGAGTTTCTTGACAGCCAATGTCTGGCCGCGGCACCCGGCGCGTACGCCGACATGCCGCCGCCATCCTTGAAGCAGATGCTCAGACGATGACATTCCAAGCGTACCTCGACAACATCAAGAAGAAGACCGGCAAAACTCCAGAAGGCTTCGAAAAGATTACGAAACAGAAGGGCTTGCTTGAGCCGGCGTGAAGGTCGGGCAAATTGCCGCCTGGCCGAAGAATGATTTTGGATTGGGCCATGGCCACGCGATGGCTATCTATGTTGCACTTAAGCCCTTAATTTCGCCCAAGCAAACCCAGAGTTTGAAAAAACAGAATGACAATGTTGTGCTTACTCACAGTCATGTTCCCAGCTTGGGTGACATCCCAAAATACAAGGGATAAGGCACGGGATGTCGGTGAAATTCACGCTTGGCGATTCGTTTCCCCATCACCGAAAATGTCCTTCGTGCGCGGCACCATGCCCGTGCGACCGTTTAAGTTCAAAGCAGGCAATGTTTTCAAACGTCGTTGACTCAGGCAGAGCGGCTCAGGAAGATAGGTCCTTGTGACCATCTTCCAAGGCTTTCAGCCGGTGCTCGAGGTAACGTCGCTCGCTTTCATTGCTCACAAGAGACAGTGCGCGGCGATAGCTCCGGGCGGCTTCTTCCAGAGCTCCCATCCTACGTAGCAAATCAGCGCGAGCGGCATGCAGCAGGTGATAGTTTTCGAGATGGCTACCCTCCGCCACGCGGTCAATTAGCGCGAGACCCGCATTTGGACCTTGCACCATCGCGACAGCTACGGCGCGATTCAGAGAGACGATCGGCGAGGGCTGCGTACGCTCGAGCACGTCATATAGCAGAGCAATCCGCCGCCAGTCTGTGTCCTCCGCGCGGTCGGCCCGGCAGTGTTCGGCCGCGATCGCGGCCTGCAGCCCGTACCGACCCGGCGGTTGCACCAGCGCCTCCCTCGCTAGCGGCAGCGCCTCTGCAATTTGTTGATGATTCCATTGGCTGCGATCCTGATCTTCCAAGGTGACGAGGTCACCTGCAGCATCAAGGCGCGCATCGCGACGTGCATCGTGCAGGAGCATCAGGGCAAGTAGGCCTGTCGCTTCCGCGGGTGGCCCAGGCTGAAGTAGTTCCCTCACCAGTCTGCTCAATCGAAGGGCTTCCGCACAAAGGTCCTTCCGCAACAATTTGTCGCCGCGAGTTGCTGTATATCCCTCGTTGAAAACCAGGTAGATCGAAGCCAGCACCGCGTCGAGGCGCGCCGGCATATCTTTCATCTCGGGCACGACGTATGGAATCCCGGCGTCGCGAATCTTGCGCTTGGCGCGTACCAACCGCTGCGCCATCGTCGCCTCCGGCACCAAGAACGCCCGCGCAATTTCATCCGTTTCCAAACCGCACAACGTGCGCAAGGTCAGGGCGATCTGGGCTTCGGCAGCAAGCGCAGGATGGCAGCAGGTAAAGATCAGGCGGAGGCGCTCATCCGGAATCTCTTCCCAGTTGTAGTCCGGCTGCTCGGATTCCCGCATAAGCCCGGAATGGACATATTCCTTAAGCTTTTCCGAGTAGTTCGCCTGGCGGCGCAGGCGGTCGATTGCCTTATGCCGGGCGGTGGAGACGATCCAGGCACGAGGGGAGTCTGGAACTCCGGAGGCATGCCACTGGTCGAGAGCCGCGGTAAATGCCTCCTGTGCATACTCTTCCGCGAGTTCGAAATCGCCAAGCAGAGAGATGAGAGTAGCTACAATTCGTCCCCAATCGGAGCGGTAAACGGATTCGACGGCCGCCGTGACGTCCATATTCAAGTATTTTATTCAAGTATTTCATTTTCTTCCGGCGGCTTGTCGATTCGGGCGAGGTCCGTTCGATTATCCGGTGAAAAGGAGATATGAGCTATGGACCTTACCGAAACCCAGTCGCATAGTCCGATAAGCGAGGCTGGTTTGGGCGGTTCCGAAACAAAATCTCTGGAGGAATGAATGCAATACATGATGCTGATTTATCTTGACGAGAATTCGATCACCGAGGAACAACGAGCCCAATGCTATTTCGACTCGGCTGCCTATGCCAGGCAACTGCAGGCGGAAGGAAAGTGCCTCGCCGTGGCGCCCCTTCAGCCAACGCTCACTGCGACGAGCATTCGGCATCGCGAGGGTAAGCAGGTCGTCACCGATGGCCCTTTTGCCGAAACTCGCGAGCAACTGGGTGGTTTCTTTCTCGTTAATGCCTCCAATCTCGACGAAGCCCTCGACATTGCCGGGAAAATTCCCGCCGGGCGCTGGGGCACAGTCGAAGTCCGCCCCGTCATGGAGATCAGCGGTTTGCCTTCGTAAAGTGAGCCTGTCGATTTCTTCAGTCCCCATTCGACATACCAGTGAGAGCTTATAAAACTCGAGCTTCAAAGACGGAGAAAAAATGATGCGAGTGATGGTCATAGTGAAAGCAAGCAAGGAATCGGAGGCCGGCGCTCTTCCCAGCACTGAACTCCTCACAAGAATGGGTAAATACAACGAAGAGTTGGCTAGAGCCGGCCTCCTGCTGGCCGCGGACGGTCTCCGGCCAAGCTCGCGCGGCAAACGAGTGAAGTTCTCTGGAACAGGCCATGTCATTACCGATGGACCTTTTGCCGAGACAAAAGAGTTGATCGCGGGATACTGGGTATGGCGCGTTCAGTCCATCGATGAAGCTGTCGAGTGGCTGAAGCGGGCTCCATTCGACGCGGGCGCGGAGATCGAAATTCGTCCCTTTCACGAGATGGAAGACTTCGGCTCCAACCTCACGCCCGAGCTTCGGGAGCAGGAACACCTCCTCTGCGAGCAACTAGGCGGGGAAAAATAGTTCCCCTTTGTCGATTTTGGCGTGCGCCATTCGACCTACTAGTAGAAAGAGAAATTCAGTAAGTCCCAAGGAGAACGGTTTATGCAACTGAATCCCTATGTTCACTTCGATGGTCGCTGTGCGTGGATGGTCAACCGCGGTAAAGAAGCCTAAGCCGCAATCGTCAAGAGCATTTCAAAACTCATAAAAGGAGATGATCCAATGTCCGCTGCTACTCAAGCTAACCCGCTACCTAACTTCGCCACTTTTACTTCAAAAACTTGGATCTGGGTCGGACGCATTGTGACCGCCCTAGTGGTATTGTTTTGTGCCTTCGATGGCCTTATGAAGGTCATCAAGGAACCTCACGTGATCGCTGCCAGTGCCGAGATCGGCTTTTCGGCCAGCGAGATGGTATTAATCGGCGTGCTCATGCTGGCGTGCACGGTGCTTTATGCGATTCCGCGAACCGCCATTCTCGGTGCCGTTCTGCTAACCGGCTATCTCGGTGGAGCGGTCTTGGCGAATATTCACGTCGGCCATCCCTTGTTCGAATGCATCTTCCCGGTCATCTTCGGCGCGCTGGCATGGGGAGGGATTTTTGTTCGCGAGCCACGCTTGCGCGAACTGATCCCGTTTCGCAAGTAAGCAGTCAACACTGAGGGCGCGATTGCGACGCGGAGCCGACATTCTTGTGCGTCAATGACAGAGCGGAGGAGATGACAAGAGTCTTATCTTCCGCTTCTGTTGAAACTGCGGAGGCAGTCTGATTGCTTCGGCTAAGCTGGGTCCGGCGGTAATTCGGTACGAAGAGGAGTCATACGTGAAAATACATCAGAACATTACAGTGATCTTGTGCTTGGGGATAGGCCTGGCGTCGTCGGGGCTCACTGTGGCGCAGTCCTCCCCAGGTTCGGGAGCAGAGATAGGTCATGCAGAAAGTGCGGTGCCGGGACTGCATGACTTCGATTTTTTATTCGGACGCTGGCAAATCCATCATCGACGGCTGAAGCATCGCCTCGTCAACAGTCACGAGTGGATCGAATTCGAAGGGACATTATTCTGCCAGCCATTGATGGGTGGCTACGCTAATGTCGACGACACGGTGTTCGAAGTTCCGGGCGGCACTTACCGCGGCGTAGCTACCCGATCGTTCGACGCCAAGACGGGGCAGTGGTCGATCTGGTGGCTGGACAGCAGGACGCCACTTGGTCCCATGGATCCGCCGGTGAGAGGCAGCTTTCACAATGGCGTAGGAACGTTCTATGCGAACGACGATACCGAAGGCGGGAAACCAGTCCGCACACGGCTCTTATGGTCCGAGATCACACCCACCTCAGGTCACTGGGAGCAAGCACAATCAACCGACGGTGGTAAAACATGGGAAACGGATTGGATAATGGACCTCAAACGAGTGCAATAGTCCGTTGAAAGGATTCTTCGTGCGGGAGCCACGCTTGCCCGAGCTGATCCCGTTTCGCAAGTAAGCAATCAACACTGAGGGCGCGATTGCGACGCGGAGCCGACATTCTTGTGTGTCAATGACAGAGCGGAAGGAGATGACAAAAGTCTTATCATCCGCTTCTGTCGAAACTGCGGAAGCAGTCCAATATTCGCAAGAGGGACATCGAATGATAGGGAGCGGGCGTGTAGCAGTCATAACGGGTGCGGCGCAGGGCATCGGAAAGCGCACGTCTGAACTGTTGGCGGAGCGAGGGTACAGTCTGCTACTCAACGATCTGCGTCCTTTGGCGAAAGACCTGGGTGGCGCACGCCGACTTGAGGCCGATGTGCTCGAAGTGCTGGGCGACATTTCCGATGAAGCTGTCGTTAGCAAGATCGCAGCGGCTGCCAGGGAACGGTGGGGCCGCACGGATGTATTGGTGAACAACGCTGGCGTCAGCCTAATTGCGCCAGCCGAAAAGCTCTCAGCCGCGGACTATCGGCGTGTCCTGGAGATCAACCTTGTGGCGCCTTTTCTGCTGGCCAGAGCCTTTGGCGCGATGATGCTTGAGCAAGGTGTCGGCAGCATCATCAACGTGGCCTCGGTCGCGGGGCTTGTGGGCATTGCGGACCGCGCGGCCTACAACGCATCGAAGCATGGCCTTATCGGTCTGACTCGAACGCTTGCGGCCGAATGGGGAGGAAGAGGCGTGCGTGTCAATGCTGTTTGTCCGGCGTGGGTAAAGACTGAAATGGACGTTGCCGACCAAGCAGCAGGGGGCTACACGGACGCTGACATCACGGGACGCGTACCAATGGGACGATTCGCTTCCCCCGATGATGTTGCCCGAGCGATTGCATTTCTGGCTGATTCGCAAGAAAGCGGCTACATCAACGGGCATGCCCTAGTAGTCGACGGAGGATGGATCGCGGACGGAAGCTGGGAAGCGTTACGCCTCCGGCACCGCTGATCGGACGAAAGCAAATCCAACGTTGGACACTCCCGATCAGACATCGTCTTGCACGAGCGAAAGAGCATAAAACGAAACGGTGATGAAGCTAGAGCTTTGTCTCACTAAAATTGCGGGCAGAATCTAACGTTTCACAAGACGGAGAACGAAGATAATGAGGAATTCAAGATTTCTTCATAGCTTTTTCCTGCTGAATGCTTTACTACTTTTCGTCTCCTACTCCTCACAGCTGAGGGCCCAAGCTGAACCGAATGGAGCGTCGGCTCAACCGCAAGCGACAGCGCCTGCCGTTGCGTAGCGCGATGGATCTCACGATTTCGATTTTCTGATCGGCGACTGGAAAGCCCACGCCCGGGCGTTGCGAAACCGTCTCGACGACTCGAATAACCCGAAAGAGTGGGTCGATCAAGAGGGAATTTCAAACCACAAGAAGCTGCTAGATAGCAATGCGAATTTCGAGGAATTCGATGCCTATGGCATCCAGCGGCATAAACGCAATAAAGGACAGACTCTTAGGCTCTACAATCCAGAGACCCATCAGTGGTCCATCTATCTGCTGGACGTCGACACGGGGACGCTCGACTTACCCCCAGTCATCGGACAATTCACAGGTAATCGCGGCGAGTTCTACAACCAGGATACTTATAAAGGTCGTGCCATTTTCGTGCGCTATGTGTGGCTGAACATTTCCCCGAAGTCTGCCCGAATGGAACAGTCCTGGTCGGCCGACGGTGGAAAAACCTGGGAACTTAACTGGATCTGCGAACTCTCGAGGTAGCAAAGGCCAAGCCGGAATTGAGGAACTGCTGCTGAGCCGAACCTTCTTTTAGCAATTGTGTTCAAGGAACCTTACCCGTTTTGTGATGTTTTGAAAAACGTCGATTAGGGCGTCCGTCGTCGCGTTCACAGTCCCAAGTTCTTCATCGTTAGGAAGGGGAAAGCCACAACTCTGCTTCGCTACCTGTTTCGTGAGGGTTCCGGCGAAGATGTAGCATGGCTAATTTCAGGCGGCCGGCGATCCGCTCCGTGTTTGCGCGATAGGCACGATGGCCGTGATGCAAGTACTCGCGCCCTCACTGAAACTGCAGGCTTATGAGTGAAGCGAATGTTGCAGTTCAGAGAAGCTCTGGTGTGGTCAACCTGCTTCCAATCCGAGTACCTGACAGTTGAGAACTGGTTTAGTTTTGAGGGCCGGAAGCACCATTCGTCCTCAACGACGAGCGCCTATTCGGATCAGTCGCACTCACATTCGCTACCGTGATTGGCGACAACACATCGAAGTCTTGGAGCGGGTGACCGGGGAAATTCGATTGCATGTAATCACCCTCTTCAAGAGGCAAAGGGTTTTGCCAGTTTAGACATCAGATTCTTCCCAAGGACAGCCGACGCACTCACAGCGCCCCCAAACAACGCACCCACGACTCCTAGGCTGGTGACATCCTGGCCAGTCAGGTACAGGTTGCGAATGGGCGTGCGAGCGCCCAAAGCACGAAGAGTATAGCGCGCGGGGGTTGAGCCGATACCGTAGATCTCGCCCTGTTCGTAATTCATGAAATGTCGTGTTGTCACGGGAGTAGACAGCTCGGCATAATCAATCTTTCCTGCAATGGCCGGCACATGCCGCTCCAGCGCTGCCTGGAGCCTTGCCGCAAGGCTCTGTTTCAGCGTGTCGTAGGCAGTGCCGCGATGCTTCCATTTCGTGTCTTGCCAGCTTGCAAACGCTTCGAACGGGACAAACGTCAGTATTTCCACGGTGCTTCTGCCGGGACACCTATTGGCGAAATCCGGGTCCTTCGATGATGGAAACGAGATATAGAGGCTTGCGAACGGTGAATCGATGTCGCTAGCAAATCTCGCCACATTCGCGTCGTGGTCGAGTGAGGGATAGATCCAAAGATTTGTCCCGTTCAGGCCGAGGTCTGCGTCAGTGGCCTTGATACCGACATAGAGACCCACGTGTGCAACCGAGGCTGGTATGGTCCGAAGCCCGTCTCTCAATGAGCTGAGGCAAGCCATCTCACCCGGCAACAGTCTAAAAAAGGTATTCGCAGCGCCGGCATCGCTGATGATTACGGGCGCAAGAAACTCGCGTCCTCCGGCCATTTTCACTCCAATGGCTCTCTCGCCGTCGATTAAGATGTTCGCGACCTCGGCACTGTTGATCACGCGGCCACCGTTGCGCTCGATAGCCGGAACAATCGCTGCGGCAATACTTGCGGCGCCGCCGACCGGATAACTGCCACCATCAAAGTAATGTCCTGCGATGGTGGCGTGAATGCCAAAACTGCTTTGCGCGGGGGGAAGACCGTAGTCTCCCCACTGGCCGGTGAGAACGCCTATCAGCCCTTGATTGCTCGTCAGATCGCGGAGCACTTCTGCTGTAGTACGCTTTGCCCAGCGAAGAAACGGCGCGCGCATCAGCCCGCCGGCAATCCTGGACACCAGCTCCGGCACCGCCTTCTCCGCATAGTAGAGCCCTGAGGCTCGATTCGAAGACTGCACGGCGGCAATGTAGTTGTCGATGGCCCTGGCTTCGCCTGGGAAATACCGCTTCATGCCCTCCCGATATTGCTCAAGCCCGCGAGTCAAGTCAAAAGTCCGGCCATCGACAATGATCCGGTCATAGACCTCCGGCATGGCGCTCCACTGCACTTTGCCTTCGGTCACATGATCGAAAGCACGCCGCACCCTTGAGGTGTCGTCCTGTACCTGGCCAATGTAGTGGAGACCTATGTCCCACTCATAGCCTGGGCGGTGGAACGTATGCGTGAATCCGCCGATGGCGTAGTGACGCTCCAGCACCAGTACGCGTTTCCCGGCATGCATTGAAAGCAGGACAGCCGCAGTAAGACCACCGATGCCTGATCCAATGACGATTGCATCCCAGGTGTCGCCAAGAGTGACTTGCTTGTAGGCAGTTCGATTAGTTGCTTCCACAATGTTCGTCTCCAAGGCCGAGGCACAATTAGTAATGTGCCGCAAACGAGCAGTCTTAACCCGGTAGATGCTGGAGTCAAACAGATCGAATCGGCAC
>Ga0187847_10001611_pt1 | contig 19878 bp, 17 predicted proteins | sample June2016WEW_4_10_FD_132458 | JGI IMG/M metagenome (GOLD analysis project Ga0187847, IMG submission 132458) | Peatland microbial communities from SPRUCE experiment site at the Marcell Experimental Forest, Minnesota, USA - June2016WEW_4_10 | ecosystem: Environmental > Terrestrial > Soil >...
CTGGTCTGGGTGAGCTTGTCCTCTTGTTCGACGATCGTCGCGTGCTGGGTGTCGAGGTCCTGGAGTTGGGCGGCGATGGCCTCGCGGCGTCCGAGTGCCTCGCGCGCGAGGGGCTCGTTGCCCTGGGCGAGAGCGGCCTTGGCCTGGTCGGCCAGCTTGTCGCCCTGGGTCTTCAGTTGCTCGGCTTGGATCTCGACGCGCTTGCGCGCGGTGGCGACGTCGGCGACGGCGCGCTTGACCTTGGTCAGGTTCTCGAGCTGCTGTTCGTAGGAGAGATCGAGCGTCTGGCGCGGGTCTTCCATCTTGTTGAGCGCGGCGTTGGACTTCGCCTGAAAAATTGTCGTGATTCGCTTACCTATACCCACGGGGGCCTCCTTCGTTACCTGAACAGACTAGGGGCATCCGAGCGAAGCGTTCGTTAAGAACTTCGCGTCGCAGGCTGGAAACGCTACGCCCTGGGTAGGTTTTCGTCCTGGGTTTTCGCCTGATCGGCCAGTTCGAGCCGGTAGGCCTCGAGCTCGGCGGCGAGGGCCACGTCGTGCGTGGCGAGCATGCGCACGCACAAGAGACCGGCATTGGTCGCGCCGTTGATGGCGACCGTGGCGACCGGCACCCCCCGGGGCATCTGGACGATCGATAAGAGTGAGTCCAGGCCGTCGAGACGGGCGAGCGCGACGGGCACACCGATCACCGGCAGGGTCGTCACCGCCGCCAGCATTCCCGGCAGGTGGGCGGCCCCACCCGCACCGGCGATGAGGACCTTGAGGCCTCGACCGCGAGCCTGGGCGCCGTACTCGATCATCGCTTCGGGGGTGCGGTGCGCGGAGACGACGTGGATCTCGTAGCTGACGGCGAATCGTTCAAGCACGGTGGCGGCGTCGCTCATGATCTCGTGGTCTGAGGAACTGCCCATCACGATCCCGACCACTGGTTGCACTACGCCTCCTCGGTGCTCGTGCCGTACGCGCGGGCACCCTGCCATGCTCTCACGTGCGCCGTGGTCGGATCATCACCGACACTGGTGACGTGGCCGAGTTTGCGGTTCGGGCGCCAGGACTTGCCATAATCGTGCACGGCGACGTCGCGGACCGCCCGAGCACGTTCGAGCGAACCCGGTTGTTCGGACCCCACGACGTTGACCATCACCGCGTGGGCGAACAGGGGCGCGACCGGGCCGAGGCTCTGGCCGCTCACGGCGAGCAGATGGTTGGTGAACTGGCTAGTGCTCGTTCCTTCGATCGTCCAGTGGCCCGAATTGTGCGGGCGCAGCGCGATCTCGTTGACCAACAGACCTTTGGCGGTGACGAAGTATTCGATGGCGACGATGCCGACCGTGTCCACCAGCGACGCGACCTGTTCGGCGAGTTCCTCACCTCGCTGGGCGATGTCGGCAGTGACTTGCGCGGGGTAGATGACTTCGACGCACATGCCATTTGCCTGGGTGGTCGTGACCAGCGGGTACAGCGCCACCGAGCCGTCGACGCCACGTGCGAGCAGCTGGGCCACCTCGCTTTGGAGTTCGAGTCGTTCTTCGATCAACACGTCGCCCAGGCTCGCGAGCTGGTCGATCATGGTCAACGTCTCCTCGCGCGACTGTGGGAACAGGACGCCACGTCCGTCGTAGCCCCCCCGCGACGCCTTGAGCACGGGCTCGGCGTCCAGTTCGTCGAAGAAGGCGGCGAGCGTCGGGTCACTCGAGCTGGTTACGACGACGAAACGCGGCACAGGTAGGCCCGCTTCAAAAAAGCGTCGACGTTGGTACGCCTTGTCCACCGAGAAGTGCAGGGCCGACGAACTTGGTCGAACGGTGAAGCCGCGACGTTCGAGAGTCGCGATCTGGTCGAGGTCGACCAACTCGTGATCGAAGGTCACGACGTCCACGGACCGGGCGAGTTCGTCCAGGGCGTTGGCGTCCCTCGGCTCTCCGACGAGGACGTAGTCGCACGACGCGACAGCGGGGTCATCATCGGTAGTCGCGAGGACCAACGTCTCGAGGCCGAGTGCGCCCGCCGCCTCTCCCATCATCAAGGCGAGTTGGCCCCCGCCCACGATACCGATTCGACGGGCATGCACTTGAGGGACGATCGACACGACTAAAACGCTACTGGTAGTCCGGGGTGGCGCTAATCATGGGACGCCGCGTGCGCGAAGGCAGCAGTCGAGGAACACTAAATTGGTTTGCGACGAGGAGTCAACAATGTCAGTCGTAGCCACCATCCTTTCTATTGTTCTGTTCTTGGCGTTCGCCCCTTCAGGACTCCAGAAGATTCGATTCAATCCAATGATGTCGGCCGCCGCTGAGCACCTCGGATTTTCTAAGGCCGCCTACCAGCGAATCGGCGTCGTGGAGTTCGCCGGCGCGCTCGGCGTGCTCATCGGATTGGCCTCTGCACGGTCGACGTTTCTCGGTGCGCTCAACATCGCCGCCGCTACGGGACTCGCCGTGACGATGATCGGCGCCGTGTTCTTTCACCTGAAGCACGGCGACGAGTTCGTTCTCTTCGCGCCGGCGGGGACGTTAGCGATCATTTCAATTCTCGAACTGATCTTTCGTCTGGGTTAGATCATTGGGTCAGACGGGTGTGCTTGAACTCGTTGAGTTCTGGTTGCGTGCTCATCACGGTGACGAGTGACTCGATCAGCGCGATTGACGCCTTCGGGTCGTCGCTCGGCGGCGACATGTAACGCACGAACGTGGCGTCGTCGCCGACGACGAAGGTAGGGACGCCAAAGGCCTCGACCTTTTCGTACTTCTTGAAGTTTTTGCCGATTACCTGGTGCGGGCGGCGCGTTTGCAGGTCGCGTTGGACCATCTCGACGTCAACGCCGACCGGGCGGAGCACTCCGTCGATCTCGTCGATCGTCACCAGGCGCACGGCCAGTTCGTGGCGGGCGCGAAAGAGCGCTTCGTGCGCGACGAGGAATTTGTCGGGCTGTTGGTCGCGCACGGACACGCTCACCGCCAGGGCCAGAAGATCGGGGTCGTGGTCGGGATCGTCCCACACGTCGGGGGCGTCGTCGTCCTTGTAGCCCTGGCTCATCGTCCAAGGCACGAAGTCGACGTCGAAGTCGGCACCGGCTTCGAGGGCGCGTAGCACGTGCAAGTGGATGTTCTTGGCGAACGGGCAGCGGTAGTCGTAGGAGAGTTCGAAAGCCGTCACCGCCCCAGCCTACGGATTAGCCGACGGGTACCGGTACGCCGTCTGCTCGACAAAGGTCCTTGTAGGCGCAGAATCGGCACGTGTTCGTTGATGGCGTCGCAGGAAAGTCGCCGTCGGCGTAGTAGCGCTTGATCTTGTCCCAGGCGTCGACGGCGCTCGTGGTGCGCGCCCTGATCACGACGTCGGTCACCGGACGCTCAATGGTCTCGCCCTGGGCGACGTAGAGCAGTCGGATCTTAGTGGGTGTCTCGCCGAGTTTCTCTCGACACAGGGCGGCGTACAACTCGGTGTTGGCGAAGGTCTGGGCGTCGTAGTTCCGGTTCGGTAGTCCACCCGTTTTGTAATCGACGATGACGAGATTGCCCGCCTCGTCGCGATCGAGGCGATCGAGGATGCCAAAGAGCGGTGCGTCGTCGATGCTCACGCCGAGTCGCAGCTCGACACCTTCGGCGTTCACCTCGCGGGGATCTTCCATCTCGAAGTACTTAGTGATGATGTCTTGCGTCTCGTCGATCAGACGCTCGAGCATGGCTGAATCCATCGCAATCTCCATCCTCACCGCGTCGGTGAGGATGGCGTCGATCGCTGGGTCCACCAACGCGCGCGCCTGCTCTACGGTGCGCTCTTCGCTCGGCAACAGGAAGAGGTGTTCGAAGACGTAATGGGCGAATCGTCCCTTGGCGGTGGCGTACGTGGCCGGTTGGGAAATTCTCTCGATCGAAGCGTGTTGATAGCGGCGAGGGCACGCCTTGAAGTCGGCGAGGCGCGAAGGAGAGAGGGACTTGGGGAGCGACTGTTCAAATGGCATGATTCGACCCTACGACACGGATGTTACGTGCCCACGAACGCGACGCGAGACCCGCGCAACGAGTCCAAGGTGCACGCATCCGGGCTCGCCGAACGAGTAGACAAAGTACGTGCGCAGACCGACCATCGTTCGCCAGAGTACGAATCTGGTGCGTAGTACTTCGTGGAACGGAGTACGCAAAGGAGACGCCGTGGTTGTCGACGGTCCGAAAGAAATACGCCAGAGTTGGGTCTTCGTCGCGCACGTTCGCAACTTGGCGACTTCGGTTGAATGGATTGAAGTACGCGGTGGACGTCCCGGCGAGTCCAAAGGTCGTTCATTTCGGCCGGAGGTGATATATCCAGCGAGCGCGAAGAAAGGTTCGCGTCTCGTGGGTCAGTCGCTGGCCTTCGCGCCACGCTTGCCCTTTCCTTAACATCGGCAAAGCACCGCAGCGCGAACCGGGTTCTTCTGCCCCTAGCCTGCGAGACGTGGACACTTCGAAAGCAACGTTGGTGTACGACGGCGACTGCGCAATGTGCCGCATGTCGGCCAATTGGCTGCGGTCGCGCACGCCGGGCGATGACGCGTTGACTCTCGTGCCGTCGGGAAATCTGGACGACGACCAGTTGGCTGGATTGGGACTCACGCGCTCAATGTGCGCGGCGACATTGTGTTTGAGTGGCTCCGAAGGGATTGAGCGTGGTGCACAAGCCATCGCTGGTGGACTTGCGAGTGCTCGGCGCGGATGGCCACTACTAGGTCGCGCCCTTCGGCTTCCGGTCGTTCGTGGCGTTGCGGCATACTCCTACCGAATTGTGGCGCAAAACCGTCATCGACTGAATCAATGACCAAAATATGTTTGAGCAGATGAGGGCATCGAACCCGCAGGGCCAGCTTGGAAGAGCGCAAGTTTCTCGGACAACCCGCCGTAATCGTTCCTAGTCAACGAATGTTTTGGAATGCGCCAATTTCTGGTTCATATTCCTTCGGCGACCCTGTTTCACTTCCCGTTTGGCAACGATCGTCGAAGTGGGGGAATCGTCTTGGGCGCTACGGAACGGGCTGGCAGTTCTTCGAGGAGTATCAAAGTCGCCCGAGTCACCGCTTCGACGGCGGTTTCGAATGCAAGAACGGTATTCTTCGAAGTGCTCTGAACACCGCTCACCTTCCTCACGTACTGGCGGGCAGCTGATTCAATCTCGTCGATGGTGGCCGGTGGCTCGAGTCCTCGCAGGGTGGTTATGTTTCGACACATTCCAAGAGGGTAGGTCGTAGGTGATGCCCAGGTGACTTCTTTCTGCAATCACGGCAAAGGACACCGTGAATTCGTGAGGATAACGTCTTCGAATCCCGGGCATAGTTTGGGCACGATTGGCTACCTGCGGGCACTTCACAGCGATCTCTCGTGATCACTCGTGGTCCAACGAAAGTGCTTGCAGTAACTGCACTCTCAACGAAAACAATGTGAGAGCGGGTGACGGGGATCGAACCCGCATGGCCAGCTTGGAAGGCTGGAGCTCTACCATTGAGCTACACCCGCGCGCCTCTCGCGAGGCTCGAACAAGTCTAGGGCATTCCATCTAGCGTAGAAGTATGGATTCGCCGCTCTATGAGCAAGTGGGAGGAGAGCCGTTCTTCATTCGGCTCGTCGATGCCTTTTACGTCGGCGTCGAGAACGACGGGGTTCTACGCGCCATGTACCCCGAAGACTTGACTGAATCCAAGCGCCATCTCGTCTTGTTCCTCATGCAGTACTGGGGCGGACCGCCGACGTACATGCAAGAACGTGGTCATCCACGCTTGCGGATGCGCCATGCGCCTTTCCTCATCAACAAACGTGCGCGCGACGCCTGGTTGGTCGCCATGAACGCTGGCCTCGACACTGTGCGTGAGCAACTCTCCGATGAACAGTATGAAGAAATGCGCGCCTACTTCGACATGGCAGCTCACCAGATGAGGAACGTCTAGATCCGCCCCGGCACGAGATACCCGAGGTCGGCGGGTTCGGGAAGGAGGAACGTTCAGACCGGCAGCGTAGAAGAACCCGACGAGATGCGACGTTATCGACGCGAAATGTACTTAGCATTGAGGCATGGCGAGAAAGTCCAAGTGGCGACACGACGAAGAACACGTCATTTCCGTCACGCCCGTAGGTCGAGGATTATGGGCACCGGCTCTAGCGACTGTGATTGCCTGCGTCCTTGTCTGGCTCGCGGTCGGCCACGTCCACATCTTCGACGAATATAAGGTGCCACTGGCGGTCATCCTCGTAGTGCCCTGCTTGGGGGTGCTTTTCACTCGCACGTGGCGTTGGCGCTCGCACAAGATCCACTTGACGAGCCAGCGAATCATCGTCGAGGGTGGTGTACTCCAGCACACGCGTAGCGAGGTAGAACTCCACGACCTCGTGAAGACGGTCGTGAACCAGCGGCTGAAGGACCGGCTCGCCCGGCGGGGTTTGATTGTTGTCGAGACTCCCGCGGGTTCATTGACGCTCGGCGTGGTTCGTCACCCTGCGGCGCTCAGTCGGTTGATTGACAATGAACGTCGGTACTATGCGGCGGGTGACGTGGCCTACGACACCGTCTTTGACTTCGACGCACCCCAGGACCATGACTTTGACGTGAGCGATCGTAAGCATCGGAGTCCTTGGCGGTGAATGACGCATCGTCGTCATCAACTACCCTCAAAGACATGGGAACCCGCTATCGCTGCACGGCCTGCGGCAATTTGACGCGATTTGACGTGGTCGAAACGACCTCAGTGCGTTCCTTTCATCACTACACCGTGGGCGGCGACCTGACGGTCGAAGAACCCGAAATCATCTCGCGGTCGATCGATTCGGTGACCTGTCGCTGGTGTGGGCACGGTCGCGACGTAGAGGTCATTTCCGAGTCCGCCTAAGTGCGTTCCTTCGACGCTCAACGACCACGGTCCGCACCCAGGTCCTTTCGTGGTTCGACCCTTGCCGGTCAACCAGTAGAGCGGACTTTTCACGGTCTGACGCTCGTGATTGCCATCAAACCGGATTGTGACGGATGTCGGGACTTCGCGGAGTCGAGTCTCGAGGATTTCGCCGGTCTTGACGTCGTGCTGGTGGCCGCCGAAGACGAACGGAACAACGAGTGGCGTGACGTAGGCCACGAGATCGTGGTCGCTCCCGAACTGCTCGCGCAACTGGACGTGCGTTGGCCGCCCTTCTACGTCCTGATCGACGCTGACGCCGAACGTGTCCTCGTCGAGGGCGTCGTCTTCGGGCCGGGCCAGGTCGCCGAGGAGATCAGGTCGTTCGTCGCGCCCTGACATGTCACACCGAGCGGGCAGTGTAGAGCCAATCGAAAGGTGCGACGTGACGAAGAGAATTGAACTTTCCATCAGCTGTGGTGACTGCGTTCGTCGGGGTACGTCTGATTGCGAGGATTGCCTCGTGAGTTTCGTCCTCGGCGAGGAACCAGGTCAACTGGAGATGACGAGTGAAGAAGTCCACGTGGTCGACCTCTTTCACGCCCAAGGGTTGATCCCTCTACTGCGGTACCAACCTTCCACGACGCCCTACACGGGATGAGTCGCGAGGGTGGCTAGCGTGTTTCTGTGACTCGCCACCTCCTGGTGACCAACGACTATCCGCCCAAGACGGGGGGAATACAGGTCTACCTTCACGAACTATGGCAACGCCTTGACGACGGGCGAGCAGTCGTCCTCACCGCCGCTTCACACGAGGACGCCGAGCAGTTCGACCGCTCGAGCAAGGTCGTCGTCGAAAGGGTGAGCGGTCGGACGTTGTACCTACCGTCGCCGCGAACCTTCGCCGCTATCGAGTCCGCCATCAAACGACATCAACCCGACCTCGTCTTGCTCGATCCCGCGTGGCCGCTCGGTCTGCTCGGGCCGAAGTTGTCGCGGCCCTACGGCGTGGTGTTGCACGGCGCCGAGGTGGCGATCCCGGGACGAATTCCTTTTGTCGCGTCTTCGTTACGCTACGTGCTTCGCCACGCCAGCGTCGCTCTCTGCGCGGGAAGTTATCCCGAGGACGAGGCGAGACGCGTGACGGCGGAGTACATGGTGCCGGTCGTTCAAGTGCCGCCCGGTGTCGATACCAAACAGTTCGCTCCTCTGTCCCAGAAGCGTCGCCGCGAGGTTCGAAAGAAGTTCGGTTTCAGCGATGAAGATCTCGTCGTCTCGTCGTACTCTCGCTTGGTGCCGCGAAAGGGCATGGACACACTGATTCGCGCGAGCGTCCTTCTCGCCCAGAACTTTCCGCGCCTGCGGGTCGTCATTGGTGGGGCGGGCCGAGATCGGGATCGACTCGAGAAAATGGCGAATCGATTGAAGGCGCCGGTCACCTTTTTAGGTCGGGTGCCCGAAGAGGAATTGAGCGATTGGCTCGCGTCGACTGACCTCATGGTGATGGACTGTCGCAGCCGATGGTTCGGCCTCGAACAGGAGGGTTTTGGCATCGTCTTTCTCAACGCCGCGTCCTGTGGGGTGCCGGCCGTGGCGGGACGCTCGGGCGGGAGTCACGAAGCAGTGGTCGACGGCGTGACTGGGTACGTGGTCTCGAATTCGCGAAGCGAGCGCGCGCTCGCGGCGGCGATGGCGGTGTTGCTCGGTGACGACGTCACACGCAAACGCTTCGCGAGTCAGGCGCGAACAGTCGCACGCACTCAATTCGACTGGGACATCCTCGCCGAGTTACTACGAAACGGTCTGGCTCCCTACGACCACTTCGGTTCGATTGATCAACTGGCCTAGGGTGGAATGGTAGGAGGCGGCGTGGCACAGCGAGCAACAGAGTCAATCATGGTGAACGCAGCACCCGAAACCGTCTACACCGTGGTAACCGATTTCGCGAACTACGCCAACTGGGTGAGCGATCTCAAGAGGGTCGACGTGCTCGAGCGCGACGCCGACGGACGGGCACTCGAAGTCGAGTACCGGGCGGCGGCGTTCGGCCGATCGACGACCTACGCGTTGCGTTACGACTACAGTCGCGCACCCGAATCGATCAGTTGGCATCAGACCAGAGGCGACCTCACCGAGACCATGCAGGGTCAGTACCGATTCGAACGAGTCGGCGACGCGACGCGGGTCACCTACGACCTCGAAGTGGAGTTGCTGGTCCCCATACCCCACTTCATCAAGTCACGTGCCGCCCAACGAATTCAAACCCAGGCGCTCGGCGAGTTGAAAGCCCGCGCCGAGTCACTTCGATGAGTGACGTCGCGATCGGCGTCGACGTCGGGGGGACCAAAGCCCTCGCTCTGGTGGTGGCACGCGACGGACGCGTCTTGGGCGAGGCGAAGGCTGCGACACCCCACGAAGCGACCCGACAAGCGGGTGAAGCGACTGCCGCCGCGTTGACCGACCTTGTCCAAAGGCTCGCGGCGACGCACGGACTCACGGTGAGTGCGACTCCGGTCGGCGTGGGACTACCGGGGCTGATGCGAAAAGACGGTCGCCTCGCCTTCGCGCCGAACCTGCAGAGCGCCTCGGGGGCCGACCTGGGCTCACTGCTGTGTACCTCGCTCGCAAGTTCTCGGGTCTTTTGCGAGAATGACGCCAATTGCGCGGCGGTCGCCGAACACGAATGGGGTGCGGGTCGCGGCGTCGATGACTTCGTTATGGTCACCCTGGGTACCGGCATCGGCGGAGGGATCATCGCCGACGGCAAACTGTTGCAAGGTCGCAGTAGCTTCGCGGGTGAGATCGGACACATGGTCGTCGAAGCGCACGGCATTCCTTGTCCCTGCGGGGGTATGGGTTGTTGGGAACGCTACGCCTCGGGCAGTGGTCTGCGGCGCCTGATCCGCGAGGCCGCCAAAGAGGGCCATCTGCCGGTCTTGCTCGGCGCGCACGGCAGCGCGGAGGACATCCGACCCGAGGACGTCACCCGAGCCGGCGCCGAAGGCGTCGACGAAGCGATTGACCTACTACGTCAGATCAGTTGGTGGCTCGCGCTCGGACTCTCGAATCTGGTGGCCATTCTCGACTCGGGTCACTTCGTCATCGGTGGGGGACTCTCGAGTGCCTCGGACCTCGTGTTGCCGTTCACGCGCGAGTACTTGGCGAATCTGGTCGAGGGTTACCGGAGTCGCCCCGCGATCACGGTGAGCACTTCGATGTTCGGACCCCGTTCGGGAGCCATGGGTGCCGCGCTGATTGCCTTCGAAAGAGATTCGTGAAGCTCGGCGTCATACTGCCAACCTTTCGCGCTGGCAGTGAAGACGCCTTGGACGCCGCTCGCAACGCCGCCGACGCGCGGCTCGACGGCGTCTTTGCCTACGATCATCTCTGGCCCATGGGTACGCCCGAGCGCCCCTCACTGGCGCCCTTCGCGCTGCTCGCGACCGTCGCTTCGCGTCACGATCTCGTGGTCGCACCCCTCGTCGCGCGAGTTGGCCTCGTCAGTACCGAGCACCTCGTCGAGCAGTACCGAACGCTCGAGCACTTCGCGCCGGGCCGCGTCGTGGCGGCGTTGGGCACGGGTGACGCGTTGTCGGCCGCGGAGAACGGGGCGTACGGGTTAGCCCTCTACGACGCGTCCGAGCGGCGAGCGCTGCTCGAAGATGCGTGGCGTGGACTTCACGAGGTCATGCCGGTCTGGTTCGGCGCGGGAGCGAGCGCGACCAACCAACTCGCGCGCCGCCTCGGGGCCGAGTTGAACGTGTGGGACGCCACGCCCGAGGCGCTGGCTCACGAGAGCGCCATCGGCGCCACCAGTTGGGCGGGGCCACCGCCCGAGGATCTGCACGGTCACCTTGACGCCCTCGAGGCCGCGGGCGCGACGTGGGCGATCTTCGCGCCGCAGGTGAACGTGACGGAACTCAAAGAGTGGCGCAGTACTCGCGAAAAAAGTAAGTTTCACTGATGGATTTCCGTCGAATCAACGGCTTGCCGCCCTACGTGTTCGCGCAGATTAACGGCCTCAAGGCCGAAGCGCGTGCCGCGGGTCGCGACGTGGTGGACTTCGGCTTCGGTAATCCCGACCTGCCGAGCCCCGACGTCGCGGTCGCCAAACTCGCCGAGGCCGCCCAGAATCCAAAGAACCACCGCTACAGCGCGAGTCGAGGCATTCCCAATCTCCGTCTCGCGATGGCGAACCGTTACAAACTTCTCTTTGACGTCGACGTTGATCCCGACACCGAGGTGGTCACCACCATTGGCGCGAAGGAGGGACTCACCCACCTGATGTGGGTCTTGCTCGGACCCGGCGACAGCGCCATCGTGCCCAGCCCGAGCTACCCAATCCACCTCGCGGGTCCGGGATTTGCCGGGGCCCAGGTCATCACCGTGCCCATCCTCGACCCGGGCGCGAGCGACACCGACCCGGGTGACGCGTTCTTCGACGGCCTCGTGACGGCGTGGGATCGCGCCGAGGTGAAGCCTCGCGTCATCATCTGTTCGTTCCCGCACAATCCGACCAGCGCCTGCGTGGACTTATCGTTCATGGAGCGTCTGGTGGGCTTCGCGCTCGAGCACGAGATCGTGATCTGTCACGACTTCGCGTACGCGGACCTCGGGTTTGACGGCTACCATCCGCCCTCGATCCTCCAGGTCCCACGCGCGAAGGAGTGCTGCGTCGAGCTCTACACGCTCACCAAGTCCTTCTCGATGGCCGGGTGGCGCGTGGGTTTCCTCGTTGGCAATCCCGAGATCGTCGCGGCACTCACCAAGCTGAAAAGTTACCTCGACTACGGGACCTTCCAACCCGTGCAGATCGCCGCCATCGTGGCGATGAACGAGGCGGTCGACTACCCGGGCCAATTGCTCGCCATCTACCAAACGCGCCGTGACCTCTTGATCGAAGGCCTGAACCGAATCGGCTGGGACGTGAAGGCGCCCCGAGGTTCGATGTTCGTGTGGGCGCCAATCCCCGAGCCCTACCTCGAGATGGGTTCGCTCGAGTTTGCACGCTTTCTGATTGAAGAGGCGGACGTCGCCACGAGCCCGGGCGTGGGCTTTGGCGAAGGGGGCGAGGCGCACGTGCGCTTCGCGTTAATCGAGAACGAGTTGCGGACCCAACAGGCCGTGCGCAACCTGCGAAAAGCCCTCACCAAACTCGGCTGACGTGACGGCGGCCCAGCCCACGAGAAAAATCCTACGGCAAGCCGGCGCGGGCGGCCTCGACGTCGGCGACCTCGATCCTGCCGTCTCGCTCGGTCGCGATCTCGAATCGGTTGCTCGAGGGTGAAGTCATGATGTACAGCGTGGTGCCGGTCGCGCCACCGAGCATGCACGCGAAGGCCGTCTGACTGGTCGTGACTTTGCCGGTGATCTCGCCACCTTCCTTCACCCTCAAGCACTGATTCGTCAGCGCGTTCGCGAGCCATATCTGTCCGTCGGCGTCCAGACACATGCCGTCGGTGGCGACGAAGTCCAGTTGGGCCCATACTCGTCGATTACTCAAGGTGCCATCGGAGTGCACGTCAAAGGCGGTGAGGCGAAACGTCATGGTCTCGCCCACGATGAGCGTGGCGCCGTCGGGCGTGAGGACGGTGCCGTTGGGAAAGGCCATGTCGGGCACCGACTGGATGACCCGGCCGTCCTGGTTCAAGACCACGAGGTTCGTCGTGGGTGGTGGCGAGGCGAGCATGCCTTCGACCCCGATGTCGGCGAGCATGGTGTCCAGATCGAAACCGAAGTTGCCCACGTAGCTGTAGCCGCTCGACGAGACGACCATGTCGTTGGCCCAAAAGCCGCAGTAGTCACTGATGTCGGCGAACTCGCGCACCGAGTCCCCGCTGAAACGAAGGACCCGGTGGTCAACGCACGAGACGCACAGCAAGTCCCCGCCGGGTAACCAACCCAGTCCCGAGGGCTGGCCCGCGACCTGGTGCTCGAGTCGCTCGTCGGTGCCGTCTGGTTCGATGGAATAGACGCCGAGTCGGTAGAAGTCCGAGAACCACAGTCGGCCCTCGTGCCAGCGTGGCGCCTCGCCAAAGCAGAGTCCTTCGCTGATGATTCGTGACGTGTACTCGTCCATCGTTGCTCCTTCGGTCGTCACTTCACGCGCGCTGGCACGCTCGCAGCCAGGCTTCGTAGCCGGGGTCGACGAAGGTCGGGTCCTCGGGACTGAAGCGTCGATCGCACTGCCAGAGTTCGCCCAATTGCTCGAGCGAGTGCCACACGCCGATCTCGAGTCCCGCAACGGTCGCCGCCCCGCGCGCGGTCGCTTCGAGCGAGGCGCTGCGCGCGACCACGAGGCGACTGTTGGTCGCCTGGAGCTGCATCAACGTGTCCATCGCCGCGGCGCCGCCGTCAGCGCGAAGTTCACGGAGCTCGATGCCCGCGACACTGAGGGCCTCGGTCATCGCCCGGACTTGAAAAGCCAAAGCCTCGAGCAGGGCCCGCGCGACGTGAGCACGTGTGGAACCGTGCGAGAGACCGGTGATGGAACCTCGCGCGTCGCTTCGCCAGAAGGGCGAGCCCAAGCCCGTGAAGGCGGCCACGAAGGTGACGCCCTCACTGCTCGCCACGCTGGTCGCGAGGGCCTCAAGGTCCTGGGACTGCTCGATGAAGCCGAGTTCGTCACGCAGCCACTGCACCCCGGCACCCGCCACGAAGGCCGAACCTTCGACGCAGTAGGCGGCCGGGCCGAACGCACCGAGGTCCCAGGCGACCGACGTGATTAGTCCGTCAAAGACGCCCGGCGAACTGTCGCCGGCGTTGGTGAGCACGAATGCACCGGTGCCGTAGGTGGCCTTAATCATTCCCGGCGAGAAGCACGCCTGACCGAAGAGCGCGGCCTGCTGATCGCCGAGCACACCAGTGATCGGAACGCCCGCGAGTTCGGGTACGACGTCGCCGCTCACCGTCGCGAAGTTGGTCGTCGACGGACGGATGTCGGCGAGCGTGGCGGGGGGCACGTCAAAGAGCGCGGTCATCGCACTCGACCAGTCGAGCGTGTCGAGGTCCATCAGCATCGTGCGCGACGCGTTGGAGGGTTCGGTGAGGTAGACGCCGCCTTCGCTCGCGCCACTCAGCCACCACAGCAACCAGGTATCGATGGTGCACAGGCTGGGCGACGTGGCCGTGTCGAGCACGCCCGCCTCGAGTAACCATTTCATCTTGGTCGCCGAGAAGTACGAGTCGAGCACCAGTCCGGTCGTGGCACGCACGAGGCCGCCCTGGCCGCCGCGTTCGAGCTGTTCGCAGTACGGCTCGCCGCGCCGGTCCTGCCAGACAATGGCCCGGTGGGCGAGGTGGCCGGTTTCGCGGTCGAAGGCGACCGTTGTCTCACGCTGGTTCGTGATGCCGATCGCGACCACCTTGTGGCCGTGGTCGTGGGCGTGCGTGGCGACCTCGCGCAGGGTGGCGACCGCCAGATCGGCAATCTCGGCGGCGTCGTGCTCGACCCAGCCGGGCTCGGGGAAGAATTGGGTGAGTTCGCGGTAGGCGCTCGCCACGGGCTGGGCCGCTCGGTCAAAGGCGACCGTGCGCACCCCGGTGGTGCCGGCGTCCAGGGCGAGGATGAGCTCCATCTGGCGAAGGCTACCGAGCATTTCTGGGCGGTTACTGGGGTTGACGTGTCGGGTAAGAGAATTCTTGTGAATTGTCCAAAATAGAGTTGACGTGGTGTAATTACAGTGCTGTAATGACACAGCATCTTGCGACGAGTAGTGGACTAGCCACTACATATTGTGGCTAGGGGGCCGAGAAGCGGTAAACTCGTCAGTCCGAGCCCCAGAAGTGCGAGAGGCAAAGAAGTGTCGGGTTCGGGGAGAAAAGAGAGATTGAAATGGCCATCGCACCACAGCGCTTAGGAATTGGACTTCGCCGCTTCTTCAGTACCGAGGATCGTCATCCGTACGACGAGGTGGTCTGGGACCGTCGTGACGCTCGCATCTCGAACTTTCGCGATGGCTCAGTCGCCTTCGAGCAACTCGACGTCGAGGTACCCGCTTCGTGGTCGTTCAACGCGACCAACATCCTCGCCCAGAAGTACTTTCGTGGCACCCTCAACACGCCCGAGCGCGAGACCAGCTTGAAGCAGGTCGTCGACCGCATCGCCGACACGATCACCACGTGGGGGACCGACGCCGACTACTTCGTCGACGACGAGGAGACCGAGATTTTTCGCGCTGAACTGAAGCACCTGCTCATCACGCAAAAGGCCGCCTTCAACTCGCCGGTCTGGTTCAACATTGGCGTGAAGGGTGTGCCCCAGCAGGGCAGCGCCTGCTTCATCCTCGCCGTCGAGGACTCGATGCGGTCGATCCTCAATTGGTACACCGAAGAGGGAATCATCTTCAAGGGTGGTTCTGGTGCAGGTGTCAACCTCTCCAAGATCCGCTCGAGTGCCGAAGCGCTCGAGGGCGGTGGCACCGCTTCGGGTCCGGTCTCGTTCATGCGCGGTGCGGACGCGTCGGCGGGAACGATCAAGTCCGGTGGCAAGACTCGTCGGGCGGCCAAGATGGTAATCCTCGACGCCGATCACCCCGACATCGAAGAGTTCATCTGGTGCAAGGCGAACGAAGAGAAGAAGGCGCGCGTGCTTCGCGACGCCGGTTTCGACATGGACCTCGACGGCAAGGACATCACGTCGATCCAATACCAGAACGCCAACAACTCCGTGCGCGTCTCGGACGAGTTCATGCAAGCCGTGCTCGACGACGCCGATTGGAACCTCGTCGCGCGTCACGGCGGATGGAACGTTCGCACCGTGAAGGCTCGCGAACTCTGGCGCGACATCGCTCGCGCGGCCTGGGAGTGCGCCGACCCCGGTCTGCAGTTCGACACCACCATCAACAAATGGCACACGTCATCCAAGACCGACCGGATCAATGGCTCGAACCCGTGCTCTGAGTACATGCACATCGACAACTCCGCGTGCAACCTCGCCAGCCTCAACCTGATGAAGTTCCTGCGCAACGACGGCCACTTCGACATCGAAGCCTTCAAGGCCGCCATTGAAGTGCTCTTCACCGCCCAGGAGATCATCGTGGGTGCCGCCGATTACCCGACCAAGAAGATCGGTGAGAACTCGCGCAAGTTCCGCCAGCTCGGGCTGGGTTACGCCAACCTCGGGGCGCTGTTGATGGCCTCAGGGCTCGCGTACGACTCGGACGCGGGCCGGGCCTGGGCGGCCGCGATAACGGCGCTCATGACGGGCCACGCGTACGCGACGAGTGCGCGCACCGCAGGTCGCATGGGGCCTCACGAGGGCTTCGCCGAGAACGCCGAGCCCATGATCAACGTGTTGCGCATGCACCGTGACGCGTCCTATCAGATCGACGAGACACTGGCGCCCTCGGACATCCTTCAGGCCGCTCAGTACGCCTGGGAAGAGGCCGTCGACCTCGGCAGTCGTCACGGCGTGCGAAACGCTCAGGCGTCGGTACTGGCGCCCACCGGCACCATCGGACTGTTAATGGACTGTGACACCACGGGCATCGAGCCCGATCTGGGACTCGTGAAGTTCAAGAAGCTCGTGGGCGGCGGCAACATGTCGATCGTCAATCAGACGGTGCCGCGCGCACTGCACGTATTGGGATACTCCGACGACGAGGTTGCGGCGATCGAGGCGTACATCGACGAGAACAAGTCGATCGTGGGTGCGCCAGCCCTTCGGCCCGAGCACCTCCCGGTCTTCGCGTGTTCGATGGGTGACAACACCATCCACTACCTCGGTCACGTGAAGATGATGGGCGCGGTCCAGCCCTTCATCTCGGGTGCGATCTCCAAGACCGTGAACATGCCCGAAGACGCCACCATCGAAGACGTGCAGAACCTGCACATGGACGCGTGGCGTCTGGGCGTGAAGGCTGTCGCCATCTACCGTGACAACTGCAAGGTCGGCCAACCGCTCTCGACCGCGAAGAAGGACGGTGAGGAGTCCTCGTCCTCGGTGACCGCCACCGACTCGGTGGCCGCCGAGCTCTACACCAAGATCACCAAGCTCGAAGCGGCCCTCGAACTCGCCAAGACCGAAGGTTCACACGTGCTCGTGGGTGCGGTGCGAGAGCGCCTGCCTCGTCGGCGCGTGTCGACGACGTTCGCGTTTCGTGTGGCCGACTGCGAAGGTTACGTGACGGTGGGCGAGTACGAGGACGGACGACCGGGCGAGGTGTTCATCAAGGTCTCCAAGCAGGGTTCGACCCTGGCGGGCATCATGGACGCGTTCTCGATATCGATCAGCCTGGGACTCCAACACGGGGTACCACTCGCCACGTACGTGCGCAAGTACGTCAACATGAAGTTCGAGCCCTCGGGAATGACCGACGACGCGGACCTTCGTATCGCGACGTCGCTGGTGGACTACATCTTTCGTCGCCTCGCCCTCGACTACTTGAGCAAGGACGAACGCGAGGAATTGGGCGTGCTGTCGACGAGCGAGCGCATCCAGCCGACGTTGCCCGAAGTCGCCGAGCAGGCAACGCCCAGCGTCGGCGTGAGCGCGCAACCGACGTTCATCAACGTCGTCGAGAGGCCGAACACGTCTGAACGGCCCACGTTGTTGAGCCGTGAAGAGCAGCGCGACGCGCCCATGTGCTACCAGTGCGGCAACGCGATGCAACGTGCCGGGTCGTGCTACGTCTGCTCGAGTTGCGGGGCGACGAGCGGCTGTAGTTGAGCCAAGCGCACGGTAGCGTCACCGTTGGTCGTCGGCGAAAGTGATGGTCCCCTCGGTCTCGGTGACCTAGCCTTTCGACAACGTGCGCGACTCGTCGTGGTCCGACCGAGGCGCGGTGAGATCTTGGGGGAACACGATGCTCGACTTTGCCTCGGCGTGGGAACAAGTAGCTGACGTCGTGCCCGAGCGCGAGGCGATCGTGTTCGGGGAGCGGAGGATTTCCTATCACCAGTTCGATGACGCCGCGGCACGTTTCGCCGGCGCCTTAGACAGTGCCGGCGTGCGCGAGGGCGCCAAGGTGGCACTGTATCTCTACAACTGCCCGGAGTATCTGATCGCCCAGTACGGCGCCTTCAAGCACCGCGCCGTGCCCGTCAACGTCAATTACCGGTACCTGGACGAAGAGCTGGTGTACCTGATCGAGAACTCTGACGCCGAAGTACTGGTCTTTCACAGTTCGCTCTCGAAGTGCGTCGAACGCGTTCGAGACAAACTTCGCGCGCTTCGCCTCTTTGTCGAGGTCGACGATGACGGCCGCCACCTCGATGGCACGTGGCGTTTTGACGATCTTCTCGAAGCGCACGAGCCGCAACCTAGGAAGTCTCGTCACGTCGAGGACCTCTACATGCTCTACACCGGCGGCACGACGGGGATGCCCAAGGGGGTCATGTTCCGTCAAGGTGAGTTCATCGAGAGCCTGTTCCTCGGCGCCGTTGTCTTGGGCGTGTTGCGCACTGTGCCGACCGACGCCAAGAGTCTGGGGCGGTTGCTCGGGGAAGTCTCCGAGGAGAATCGCGTGGTGAGCGTCACGTGCTGTCCGCTCATGCACGGCACGGGGATGTGGATTGGGGCCATGGGGGCGCTGATGACGGGCGGCACCGTGGTGCTGCTCGGGTCGCGTTCCTTTGACGCTGACGAGGTGTGGCGACTCACCGAGCGTGAGCGTGCGACGCGTATCGTCATCGTCGGCGATCCGTTCGCCCGGCCGCTGCTGCGTTCCCTACAAGCACGCGAAGACGAGGGCAGGCCACCCGACACGTCCAGTGTCAAGTACGTCTTGTCGTCGGGGGCGATTTGGAGCGCCGAGATCAAAGACCAACTGCGATCTCGGATGACGGCGACCCTTTCGGATTCCCTCGGTTCGACCGAGGGACTCGGCTTTGGCGTCAGCCGGGCTAGTCATTCGCAGGGCGCCGCCACCGCGCACTTCGCGCTCGCCCCCGACACCAAGGTGGTGACCGAGGAAGGCGCACCCGTCACGCCCGGGAGCGGCGTCGCGGGCATGCTGGCGAGTCGCACCGCCGCCTACGGGTACTACAAGGACCCTGAGAAAACGGCGCGAACCTTCATCACGCTCGATGGCAACGGTTACGTACTCACGGGCGACTGGGCGACCGTCGAAAGCGATGGGGCGATCACGTTGCTCGGTCGAGGTTCCATGACGGTGAACACCGGCGGCGAGAAGGTGTTCGCCGAAGAAGTGGAGGAGGCGATCAAACGCCATCCGTTGGTCGAGGACTGCTTGGTCGTAGGTGTGCCCGACGAACGATTCGGCCAAAGAGTCGTCGCGGTGATCGCGTCGAGCGACCCGCCGGCGCTCACGATCGATCAGATTGGCGATTTCTTGCGAGTATCACTCGCTCACTACAAGATCCCAAAAGCGGTCGTGATCGGGTCATCGGTCCAACGAGCCCCGAACGGTAAGGCGGACTACGCGTGGGCGCTGAGGACTGCACTGGCCACGAGCGACTGACCGGCACCCGGTGCCGCTCACCTCGTCGCGAAGCATTGAGAGATAAGCGACGAGAACTGAAGACTTCACCGTGAAGACCGAAGACTTCGTGCACCGGTATCGTGCGAGTCGGGCGGTCGTCATCATTCGCCGCGTAGGTGGCGTGCTGTTGGGCGTCTCGGGTGTGTGGGTCATCGTGGCTGGTGAGCTGTATCGAAGACGAGTGCTCGACTGGCTGGGTCTCGCCTTGGTCGTGTTGGGCGTGTACCTTTTCATCCTCGCACGACGTGCTCGTCACCCGTAAGAGCCGCCGCGGGTCCCAGCGCGACGACTTACCCGTACGCTGCTGAGATGTTCGAGATATCCAATGAGCGCTTCGAGGTGCTGGCGAGCGAGGCACTCGCGTCGTTGCCCGAGGAGCTCTCATCACAAATGGACAATGTCGTGATTCTGGTTGAGAACCAGGCGCCGGGTCGCAACCTCTTCGGTCTCTACGAAGGAATCCCGCTCACGAAGCGCGGTCCGATCAGTTACAGCGGGGTGATGCCGGATCGAATCACTCTGTACCAGACGACCATTTGCCAGGTGTGCTCGAATGAGGATCAGGTGCGGGCCCAGATAC
>Ga0187847_10001612_pt1 | contig 19871 bp, 11 predicted proteins | sample June2016WEW_4_10_FD_132458 | JGI IMG/M metagenome (GOLD analysis project Ga0187847, IMG submission 132458) | Peatland microbial communities from SPRUCE experiment site at the Marcell Experimental Forest, Minnesota, USA - June2016WEW_4_10 | ecosystem: Environmental > Terrestrial > Soil >...
ATTAGTACGCGCTCGTCCCCCGAGAAGATTCCACGTCCGCCCCAGTTCCGACGCAGACCAGCCTCGACATGGGCATATTCCGCAGGTCCTACCGTTGCATACCCAAGGCTTTAGAAAATGTCCGACCGGGAGCGGCGTTTCCGCCCTCGGTCGGTAATGGGCAGGAGGACCCAGAATCTACTGCAGCGGGCAGGAGGCGCCCCAAAACCTGATGCACTGTGATCAGTTACAGTGAATACTTGCTGCGAACAGAGATAGTTGCTGGTCGCCGAGCACTGGAATGTGTGACTTGATTCTCCAGCTACACATGAATCAGTCAATGAGTGAAGAGTGAATAGTCACGGAATTCCGTCCAGCCGCAGCTGCGAACGCCGCACTACCTATACACGCTGTTGATTCGATGAGGGCAGCCTTAAGCTGCCCGCATCGAATTGGGCTATTCCGATCCAGCTCAGAAGTAGTACTTACCTGCGAACTGTATCCACCGGTAGCCTTCCTTGGCAGCGGGAATGCCGGTAGTTGAGGTATTGGAGTTATAGACCAGTCCAGAGCTCGTACTGACTCCGTTGAAGGTCAACTGGTTATCGGCGGAGCCGGCAATGCCGAATGCCGCGTTCGGGTGGTTGAGCCAGTTGGTTGCCGAGACGCGAACCTCGAACCGCTGCGCTTCTGTGATCTTGAACGCCTTGAAGAGTGCCAAGTCGCTGCCGAAGTATGCAGGCGTACGGATATACGGCCAGATAACCTGTCCCTGCTGACCATAGACTCCTACGCTCGGCGGCAGCGGAGCCACAAAGCATCCGGGGTTGAAGTGCTGGTGCGAGTGAAGGCCTTTTCTCGGATCGCATACAAGCACGGGTTGGAGTCCGTTTTCCGGTTGCGGCGAACCAATCCATGTGGTATTTCCAATGGATTGAGTCTGCAGACCATCGGGCATGGTGAAGGTTTGCAGAACCGTGCCTGACGCACTTTTCAACTGTTGATAGTTTGCGTTCATATTCGGAGACGTGGTTTGGTACGGCACTCCATCTTCATATGTGGTGTACCCGGAGACCTGCCAGCCATTTACAGCCTCACCCAGAAGCACGTTGTTATGAACCGGCTTGGGCAGCTTGTAGCTGAACGACACGTTGAAGGTCTTCGTGTGGTCATACTCCAACTGTCCGTAGTTGGATTCGAGGTTGAAGGGATTAACCACAGGACCGTTGCCGTTTCCATTGGAAGTGGAACCGTCGCGGGTACCCAGAACCTTGCCGAATGTGAAGTTGGTGAATAGGAATAGATTGCCGGACTGCTTTTGCGCGGCAACCTGCAGTGAGTTGTAGTTGGCGTGACCACCGTGGGTAATGATCCAAATATCCTGATAGTTGGAAAACGGACGGTAGTCTTGTTCTGTCAGGGTGGAGGAACCGGTTACCGGGCTTGGGTTTTCTAGAACGCCGGTCTTTGGATCGGGCAGGAAGTATGCGCCAAAAGCAACCGGATTGGCGTCGCTGATGTGCCCGTTGCCGCCGAATTCGACTTGGTTGTGGCTCACGCTGCCCACATACGAAGCCTGTGCGACAGTGTGTCCAGGCAGCGCCTGTGCCACGCCAAAGCTGTAGGTATCGGCATAGGGCACCCTGTTGTCGCCTTCCTGGTCGGCCGAGATGGTGCTGCCATTCTGGTTCACACCCGTGGGAAGCTTAAGCGTCGTGGGAGTAGCTCCAGAGCCGTTGCTCAGAACTCCACCCGCAATCTTGTAGCCGTAGAAACCGTTCGACTGCGAGCCCGTACTGAAGGTGAATGCGCCCAACGGACCATTCATGGCATTCCCCGCATCACCGTTTGAAACCTGATAGCGGTAGGTTCCGAATCCGCCGCGCACAACCGTTTTGCCCGTACCGAAGACGTCGTATGCGATGCCGACGCGCGGGTCGTAGAGGAACAACTGGCTCTTCCAACCGGAGATGGGAATGTTGGAAGAAATTGAATGCCAGAGCAACCCGGTGTTGGCCGGCGCGCTGGAGGTGTTGTTGTAGGAGGCCGGATTCCACACTTGGGAACCGCCGTTGTCGTACCATTGCCCTTCGTGGTCTGCGCGGAGCCCCACGTTGATGGTCATTTTAGGGGAGGCCTTCCAGGAATCCTGCGCCCAGATGGACCACTGGTGCCAAAGAGCATCCTCAACTGGAATGCTGTTCAACTCCGTGTACGCCTGGTTGCGGCCCATCAAACGGTCGAGCGTCATGTTGTACGTGGACGAAGAGCCCCAGTTCTCAACGTCGAACAGCCCCGGATACTGTGATGGGCCGTTCGATTGAGACTGGACGTTCTCCGAGGTGTCCCAGTAGAAGCCGGCCTTGATGGAGTGAGTCTTGACGATCTTGGTGAAGTTGTCAGTGTAGGCAGGAGCCTTCGCAGTTTTGCCGAAAGTATTCTTGCCGTAGATGCCGCCATCGAACGATTCCTCACCGATTTCTGTGATGCCCGCTTGCCATCCGCCCGTGAATCCGGGGATCTCATCCTGCTGATGTCCGAAAAGGGATTGGTTGGGCAAACCCAACGTGCTCGGATCGACTGCGGACGGGTTCTGCAGCTTGTTGTCGTTGACGAACTCCGCATAAGAAAAAACAAACTCGTTGGTTGTAGAGGCGTTAAACACATGCGTGTAGTTCGCCAGATACACATGGGCGGTTTCAGTTCCAACCGGTTTGCCAGGATATGGAATGGTCCATTCGGGCGCCCACCAGATCGACAGTGGATGATCATCGGTCTCAGTCTGGTAGGTGTACGATCCCCAAAGCTTGTTGTTGTCGTTGAAAGCGTAGGTAACTTTGCCCGTGGCTTCCCAGCGGTCGGTTGGCGTGACTGGGGTATAGGCGTAGTTATTCCAGCCGTTGGTCGCGTTAGGAGACTGGTTCGCAGGCGGGTTCAGGCCACTGATGGTCGTGCCATTCGGGTCGAAGTATGCTTTCAGGTTCGGAGGTGTTCCAGATCCGTATCCACCCCAGGGTGAATTGGCCTTACCGCAGCCCTGCCAGCCGTCGTCCGTATTGCACGGCATGATGTAGGCGTTGGGATAGACCTGGCTCGTAACCTGAGTCGGCAAACCGGCATTGGTGAAATCACCACTCATCTGAGCCGCAGTTGGAACATTCATCTCGACCGGCTCGTTAAATGGATGCTGAATCATTTTTTCGTAGCCGCCCCAGAAGAACAGCTTGTCCTTGTTGCGGTTGAAACCCTTCCATGCGATCGGCCCGCCCACGTTTCCGCCGATGTAGTAGAAGCTTTGCGGTGTTAGGACGTTTAGATTTCCCGATGCGAGGTCCTGATTCTTGGCGTACCAGTCGTTGGCATAGCCAATGCCGGTGTTGCGCGCATAGAGATAGGCTTCGCCGTGGTACTTCTGGCCGCCGCTCTTGCTGAAGGCCTGCAGAATCGCGGGACCTTTGGCATATTCAGCACCATACGATGCAGAAAGGAACTTGACGCTATCGACCATGTCCTGGTTGATGTTGGCAATCTGTGTTCCGGCGTTGCCCGGATCGACCAGGTTGGCGCCGTCAAGAATCACAGCCGTTGAGCCGTAGGGCTGCGTACCGTTAGCCGAGAAGTTTCCGGCCGGACCGTTATTAGTGCCTGTGGTCTGGCTGTTGTACGAGGAGCCTACGCCGCCGGCGTTGTTGAAGGTGACGCCAGGCATCAGCTTGATAAGTTCGGCTGCGTTTCGTCCGGTGAGAACGGCGGAGTCGACCAGCTCATTGTTGAGCGTGCTGCTGATTTCGGCCGTATCTACCGGTACTTCCGCATCCGCACCGGAGACAACGGTGACGGAGTTGACATCTGAACTGATCTTCAGATGGATGTTCGGCAGCGTACGAGAGTCGCCCTGGTTCAAAAGAACCCCGGTTTCCTCCCATGAAGCAAAGCCCTTGGCCGAGATCTTCACCGTGTATGTGCCAGGCACTAGAGCTGTCACGGAAAAGAAGCCGGCGCTGTCGGCCTTGCTGTCGCGCTTGTCGCCCGTGGCGTCGTTCGTCACGACCACAGTGGCTCCCGGAATTCGGGCGTCTGTCTGATCGGTAGCGGTACCACTTAGTGTTGCTGTTAGCTGTTGAGCTCGGGCGATGGTAAAGGACAGAACCAAGATTGGCATGAGCAACCAAGGTATCCGACGAATCCATTTCTGCACCGAGCTTGAACTCGGCGCCACTTTTTGAGCAGTGTTCATATACGTGTTGCCTCCCGAATGTTTTCCTGACAAGATTGCTTCTAACTGCAAGTCCAGTTCGTTCAGGCCATTCATTGAGCCAGCGAGGTCTCGGAATGGACTTCGCCTCAAATGCAGGTTGCCGCAATCACCTTTGCGGGTTTCACGGGCCCCAGCTCAACAAAGGAGAACCGCGGCAAACTATAGGGGGCAATGGTGGGTGCTGTAATCGTTAATGATGCACAGAATTGTTGACGCAAGGTTCGAATGTTTAGGCCTTTTGTTCTCAGTGGGTTAAACAGGATGTAACATTGAGAAACGAACGATGTTCCGGCACTTATCAGGCATATAACATCGAAATCGGTAAACGCATTCTCAACTCCGTAATATGGATTAATCGATCCGGAGTGGATTTATGGACCAAGAGGTCGCCTCTCATTCGAAGGACTCAGAACGCGCGGAGCTGGGACTTGTCTTGGCCGCCCTCGCACGCACTCCACGTCTTGAGAATTTATTGAGGTACATTGCGGAGAGGTACTTTCAGTACAAGGCCAGTGAGATTAACGAGTACAACATTGCGACCGAAGTGTTTGGTCGCTCAAAGACTTCTTTCGACGCATCTCGGGATTCGATCGCACGCGTGGAGGCCTTTCGGCTTCGAAAGAGACTGAAAGAGTACTACGATACAGAGGGCAAAGAGCACGAGATTCAGATCTCGCTTCCATCGGGAAGCTACGTTCCTGTATTCATCGACCGTATCTCATCTCCCCAAACGAATTCAGCACCTGAACCTCGGTCGGGAAACGATGTAGCCGACAAGTTATTCTCTGCGCCTGCGACGGTTGCGGGAGAGGCGTTGGTGTCGCCCGGAGCGAGCGCAATCGACATAAGCCGTCTCCGACCTCGCGCTCCCCAAAAACGAACTCTATTCTACGGCTTTGCAGGCGCTGCCGCATTCGCCTTGATGATTCTCGGTGGATACCTATTCTTCAAGGCTCACCGCCCAAAGAAAGACAACGTTTACGACGCGACTTCCAATGCACAGCAAGCCGCTCCCCTGAACTCCGTAACGGACGCGCAAGTACCCCTACGCATTCTCGCTGGCTACAGTGGAAAACCGCAGATCGACAGTGCTGGAAACGTCTGGCAACCAGATCAATATTTTCACTATGGTGGAACGGGGGATCGTCCTGACAGAGTCGCAGCGGAAACAAGCGATCCGATGCTGTTCAAACACCGGCGAAATGGAGACTTCTTCTACGACATTCCACTGCGGCCTGGCGTATACGAATTGCATCTTTACTTCGTCGCCGCGGATCCGCTTTCGATGGAGCTTTCCACCTTCACTGTCGACATCAACGGAGACAAAGTCCTGTTGGGCTTCGACGTCCGCTCCGACGCCCTGGGTGCGAATAACGCGGACGAGCGCGTCTTCCGCGATATCAGCCCTGCCAGCAACGGGATCTTACACCTGGGGTTCACCAGCGAACTCTCTCCGGCCACGCTGAACGCGCTCGAAATCCTGCCCGGGACACCACACATGCAGCTTCCTGTCCGCATCGTTACGCAGCCGCGAGCCTTCACCGACCACAGCGGCCAGTTCTGGCACCCCGATGACCACTTCCTGAATGGCTACACCTCGAAGGACAGTCCTCAAATCAAGGGAACATCCGACCCCGACTTGTTCGCAGCGGAACGGTACGGGCACTTCACATACGCCATTCCGGTTGACACACGTGGTCGCTACACCCTTATCCTGAACTTTGCCGAGTCCTATTTCGGACCGAGCGCATCGGGAACCGGAGGCGAAGGAAGCCGTGTGTTTCGCGTCCTCTGCAATGGAAACACGCTGCTCGATAACTTCGACATCTACAAGGAAATGGGAAGTCTCCACGCCTTGACCAAGACCTTCACCCACCTCAAACCCAGCGCTCAAGGTAAGCTGAATATTACCTTTGAGCCGATTGCGAACAATGCGACCGTCTCGGGCATCGAGGTTCTGGACGAATCGCAGTAGGACTGCCTGGTCGTCCCTGCTCTAGTCGCAGAACAGGGACGCGGTGCCCCAACCCAGATGGTTTTCCCGTCTCCTAAGTGAGCCACCCGGATCTTCACACTATCGGGATATAGGTCTTGGTTATTACCATCACACAGAGGTAGGCAGACCATTACAACCTCAATACGCGGCAATCGACGTAACGCAGGACCGTAATAGAGATAGGCGGTGTGTGCGACGGATAGTAAAATCTCGTATAGCGCGCTCTTAGAACTTGTGAGAGTATCTTGGCCCGAGAACGGGGTCAAAGCATCTCATCGGGGGGAGTGAAAGAACCGTGCAAAATCCGCGAAATTTTCACATTTTCTTACACAGTCTCACATTTTCTCGTTATGCGGCAAACGTAGAGAATGGAATATGTCTTTTAAAATCAGCGATGTGAACGAAAGGCCCGGATGGCGAAATTGGCAGACGCAGCGGACTTAAAATCCGCAGGCCGCAAGGCCGTGGGGGTTCAAGTCCCCCTCTGGGCACCATAAAACCGAAGCTTAAATATTGATACCCCCAGCCTGCGAGCCATCCTCCAGGTCAGGTAGCCCATTTGGAAGCCATTCATTCCTTAAGGTGTACCGCCGTACTTCGTCAGAAGCGTCCCTGTCTGGAGGTTAGCCTTTGGGGAACTTCTGGTTGGGTGGTTACTCTGGGATGTTTCCCGATCTCAATTGTCAATCCTGATCGATGCGGAAGCAGACGAAAGCCCGACCAAGTGGAAGTTGTTTGTCAGGCAGCCAATGGCCGGACAGTAATGCCGTTACCGAAACGCGAAGCTTGTCGCCACGGCGGGCAATCCGCAAGGGACACGCAGAACTACCGTAATCGAATGAAGACGGCTCGACAGCTTGAATCTGATCAGAAACACGCCCTCCCTGCGAGAGCCAAATCCCCCCAAGAGTCTCGACAGTGTCTCTGCATGGCCCCACCGAAAGGAAGTTATGGCCAAGCCATCATCTGGTTTCACTGTCTGGCCAAACGAGAGACGCGGAGAGACAACGGCACTCAACACGAAGACAGAGAAGATAGGTCGCATTATTACACCTGATCTCATTATGCTTAGACACCGCGCGCGAGGGTGATGATCCGCCAACGAGGGGATTGTCACAGGTTCCTTACACGCTTAGCCGACGCTTGTACCTGCAGGTCCCGACGACTCTGGCTCGAATGGATGCTGGGTTCCTTCCACTGCAAGTTCGCAGTATGCTGCCAAGCTTGCTCAGTGGTTCAGAGTCCCAGTGACTACCTGCCTACCGTCCTTCCGTACATCGGGAATTTCAGCACCAACAATCTAGAATTCGTATAGAGCGTGTCGAGACCAGGTCGAGAATTTTCATGGGCTGCAGGTAGGCAGTGCACAGGTGTGGATCCCTGCATGGTTGAGGAACTCAGTAGTCAATTTGCAGATTGGAAGGAGCGTGGGCGGAAAGCCCGCCGGCATTCAATGTTCCTGGTCGATACACTTCAGTCGAAGTTGGGCGACAGTGGCTACGTTCAATTTGAATTCGTCCTTCGGGGTACTGCTCGAAAGAATAACCGAAGATGGATCGAAGTCCATGCTTTCAGCTATGTTCAAGGAATTCTCCTCGTTGGGGATGGCGACGACCCCGCTAACCCGATCAATATCATCAACGGAGAATATCCGAACTCGGTACATGGGCCATGCCGACTTCTTTATATCAATGTCTGTTGAGAAAGCATCGTCGGGTGACCCTGGTTGTGACTTGAGTGTGAACTGAAGAGGATGAGGACATAGGCACTGTGCCTCAGCATCGCCCGACAATCCTTTACACATCTTATTGGAGGGGATGATTGTTGTAGCAGCCAGAACGGTGTGTTCGATATCTGCGGGAGGTGGTGCTGGAACATTGTGCGGTGTTTCTTGCTTGGCCACCTTGTGTTTGCACGCCGAAGACAGACCGATCAATGCGGATAGCCCCAGATAAAGCAGGGCAGGAAGGACCGCACGGACCAGTTTCTTTGCGGCGAGAGTCTCAATTGAAAAGAGACGTTTCATCTCGAGACTGAATCGCGTACTCTTCACAGACCTTCCTCTTGCCATTTCATCAATTGTTTGAATTTCGTGTTCGCGGTCCATGTTCAGTATCCGGCTTTCAGTCTCTTAGGGTCAGACGTATTCTCATTTAGCCGAACACCCTGAATCTGCCTCCACTATAGCCTTGGACTACAACATCAAAAATCGCTTTCACAGAGGGAGTCGCCAACACCTTCGCGGCTTCTCCCTGAACATCACGCGCCTCCACTGACATTGCAGTCAGAATCGTGCGGTGACCGGGTGCAATTACACCTGCTGCGACGTTGAGAATCTCGTAGATTGCGTCTTGCAATAGCTCGTCCAGGGCCGCACTCCTCAGACGGCGAACAACCTCGTCACTCGGCAAGCCAACCAACGCCCCCGCGATCGATCCAAGCAGATCGCGATCTGCCTTTACGACCACGGACTTCGTGGCAGTTGGATCATCGACAGAGACAATTTCGTAACTTCCATAGATCCAACTCGCGCCTTTGTCTGGTGCAAGCCCTGCCTTTTGAAACTTGACGTCGCGGCCAACCAGGTGCGTGAAGTGCTTTGAGAGATTGTGTGCTTCTGGAATCTGCATATTCGTGACTCTCAGTCTAGGATTCGCGTTAAAGCTTCCTGGATATCTTCAGGGCTAAACGGCTTGGAAAGCAAGAATGTTGCCCCCGAACTCATCGCGAGCGCCCGCATTTCGGAGGAGCATTCGGTAGTGACAAAGCCGAATGGGAGTTTTGCCTCAGTTTCCCTGACCTGCTTCAAAAACTCGAGCCCAGACATTTCAGGCATGTTCCAGTCTGAGAGGATGAGCTTGGGCTTTCCTTCGCGAAGTTTTTCAAGAGCCTGCACGCCGTTCTCGGCCTCGCAGACATTGAGCCCGCGATATCCGGCTTGCCGAATGGCGCGCTGAAGAATGATTCGCATGATCTTGCTATCGTCAACAACCAGGATGTCCATATCCCAACCCCTTCAAGAAGTTTTTAAACAGAATGTCAAACCAATGTTTCCCAAACAGATTCGAGACTGCACTCAATTCGTGCGCGATGAGCATTCGTCAAGAATCGTCACCCAGAAAGTGCCACCGAAAAACTGAAACGCACTCACATCTCTGGAATGAGAGCCGCAAATCCTCAATTCGTAATCGTGGCCATCAATAACGGAAGGCATAGAAAGACGAGTCTCCTTGGTTAGAACCGACTTGATGTTGCCGCCGATCATATTCACGAGTTCGCCAAGTGCGTCCTTGACATCGTCGTCGACTGCCGGGGGCGGGTCCGTTGCAAGAAATCGCCCCGCAAACTGACATGCCTGGGACCGATTGCATTCAAGAGACACCGCTCCATTCCAGTCGCCTTCGAGATAGACCGTAGAGGTCATCCGTTCTCCGCTGGGGCTATGTGCCGAGTCGGAAAGGGATACGTCGATCTCCAGCATCGTTGAAAAGATTGATTCAACAATCTCTACCACTGTGTCTTGACTAACTACGGTCTCCATATTTCTCCTGTCAGCGCGCGACATAGATCGTCGTGCTTCCGATTCGTTGCTCCTCGAAATACTCATTAAGGCCGGGAGGTGTTTCCGCACTTCCGACCAGGAACCATCCACCTCGAAACAAAGTGCTGTGGATTTCCTTGATCATCTTCCGTTTGGTGTCGTTGTCGAAATAGATCATCACGTTTCTGCAGAATGCCATATCGAATGGCCCCATTGTCCGCATGCTTCTGCGGAGATCGAATGTTTCAAAGCTCGCCATCTGCATGACTTTTTCGCTGAGCTGCCAGTTCACTCCGACCCGGCGGAAATGTTTCAACAGGAGACCGGTTGGGAGCCCGCGGTTTACTTCAATCTGGTGATAGAGTCCTGACTTTGCGCGCTCAACTACTTTGGATGAAAAGTCAGTTCCAAGGATTTGGATCCTCGAACTGTCCAACCCTTGCTCAAGCATCAACATTGCAAGACTGTAGGCTTCCTGGCCCGTCGAAGCTGCGGCAGACCAGAATCGCAATTTGCGGGTCTGTCCTATTTCGGCCTTCAACTTTGGCAACAACAGAGTCTTGATCGCTTCGTAGTGCTGTGGCTCACGGAAGAAGTAGGTCTCATTCGTTGTCATGGCCTCAGCGATCATTCGAGTTGTCTCTGCGTTGGCGCTATTCTTGAGCGTTCGGCAAAGCTCGTTCACTGAGCCATGTCCCAGCTTGACCGCAAGTGGTTGCAGACGTCCCTCGAGGAGATATTGTTTGTTGTCTTCGAGCACGATCCCGACTTCGGAGTAGACGCTCTGCTGCAAGAATTTATAGTTCTCGGGATGAATATCGATGTTCTGCGTGACGGTCGCCATAGCGCTCCTTTAGCCCTTTCCCGCCATGCGGACGATTTCCGGAATGACATTATCAAGGGGCAGAACGTGATCTGCGAGCCCCGCTTTGACCACGGCACCCGGCATTCCCCAGATAACACTTGTCGCCTCGTCCTGGGCTAGAATCCTAGCTCCACGCGCCTTGAGGACCTCTACGCCTCTCAGCCCGTCCTGTCCCATTCCAGTGAGGACAACCCCTAAAGCGGCGCCACCGTACACTTCGCCGACAGACCGGAAAAGCACGTCAACGGCAGGCCGGCAGAAATTCTGTTGTGGGGACTGATCAAGCAGCACTGCAACCTTCCCCTGTTCAGACGAGACTCTCATATGAAAATCTCCCGGCGCGAGCAGAATCGTACCCGGCTCCACTACATCGCCATTGGCAGCTTCCCGAACATTTAGTGCGCAGCGACTATTCAGGCGCTCGGCGAGAAGACGTGTAAACAACGGCGGCATGTGCTGCACGATGAGAATCGGCAGCGGAAAATTGGCCGGCAAAGAGGGAAGTATCGTACCGAGTGCCGTGGGACCGCCCGTTGAGATTCCGACAGCTACCACTCTTGGGCGTTCTGTCGAAGTGGCGACATATGTTGTGGGCGGTCCGATCCGGGTGGAAGGAGCCAGTTCGCTTTTCGATTCTCCTGGCTGGCGGGGAAAGCGAAAGAACTGTCGTACCTTTGGAATCATCTCGTCTTTCAGACGAGAAAACGAATCTTCGCGAGATGTCTCGTTGAAAGATTTTGTGACGTAGTCTTCGGCTCCGAGTGTCAGCGCTTCCAGAGTAATTGCCGCGCCGCGCTCGGTCAGTGTGCTGAACATGATCACGCGCAGAGACGGATACTCCCGGCGGACGCGCCTCAACATTTCAAGCCCGTCCATATCCGGCATCTCAATATCCAGCGTAAGCACGTCAGGATTCAGTTGCGGAATGCGCTGCAGCCCGTGCAGTCCATTCGACGCCGAACCGACAACTTCGATCGCTGGATCCTGCTCCAGGACGCGCGTAAGAATGCGTCGTATGACGACGGAGTCGTCAACGACCATTACGCGGATTCTCTCGCCGGGTTGGAGCTCTCTGGTTATCATGATCTTATCTAGCAGCTTGCGTAAGCGAGTGCTCCGGCAAGTTGAAGTTTTTCCTTCAAAATCTCTTTTGTGAATGGTTTCATGACATATTCGTTTGCCCCAGCCTCGAGAGCCGATACCATGTGCCCCGACTCAGCTTCGGTGGTAACCATGATCACTTTGATGGCTGAGAATTCAGGCCGGCGGCGAAGCTCGATGAGAAATTCGAGACCGTTCATCTCCGGCATGTTCCAGTCAACGAGAGCCAATGTTACGGTGCCACCCTCGGCTTGAAGTGCGTTGAGCGCTTCCTGGCCATTCCCCGCCTCACAGACGTCGAAGCCGACCTCGGCCAGGGTCCTTTTCAGGATCATTCGGATTGTCTTGGAATCGTCTACAACAAGAGCTTTCGACATGTTCTTTTTCGCCTTCGGTCAGAGAAGATAAAGCCGGCGGAGGTTTTATTCGGCCGCCGGCCGACTTCGCATTCCAACGTTGAGTTAGTAGGTAAACTTCGAAACTGACGCCTGCAGGCGAGCTGCCATCGAGCTCAGTTCCAGGGATGCTGCCTTGGTGTCATTCGCTCCCTGCGTGGTATTCCTCGCGGATGTTGCCACCCCATTGATATTCTTCGCAATCTCCGTCACACCCTGAGCGGCTTCAGATACACTGCGTCCAATATCGTTGGTGGTGACTGTTTGCTCCTCTACTGCCGAAGCAATGCTGTTTGAAATGTCGTTGATCTGATTGATGATTGAGCTGATCTCTTCGATGGCCTTGACTGCGCCCTTCGTACCACTCTGAATCGCCTCAATCTTCTGCCCGATCTCTTCAGTCGCTTTGGCAGTTTGCTTGGCAAGCTCCTTGACTTCGTTTGCGACCACGGCGAAGCCCTTACCGGCTTCTCCGGCTCGTGCAGCTTCAATGGTCGCGTTAAGTGCGAGAAGGTTTGTCTGCTGCGCAATCGAGGTGATTACCTTGATGACGTTGCCAATCTCCTGGCTCGACGTGCCGAGCTTATCCATGGTTTCGTTGGTCGACTGCGCCACGGTTACGGCGTTCTTGGCTACCCGTGCGGAGTCATTGGCATTCTTTGAAATCTCTCGAATCGAGGCTTGCATCTGTTCCGAAGCAGCCGCGACTGAGGCTACGTTCCTTGATACCTGGTCGCTTGCGGCGGAGACGATGTTCGCCTGCTTGGCTGTGTCATCTGCGCTGTCTGCCATGGATTGACTGACTGCAGTCAACTCCTCTGAAGCGGATGCGAGCGTACTCGCGTTTTCGCCCGTGATCTTGAGAGGCGCAACGATGGAATCCAGGGTTTGGTTGACACCCTCGATAATCTTGCGGAACTCACCATGATGGTGGCCGGCATCGGCACGAACATCGAACTTGCCTCGTGCGGCTGAGGCGGCCAGGGTGGTCGCATCGGACGCAAGGGCTTCAATGCTCTCGTGCAGCAGGATAAGCCATTCGTGAATCTGGTCCTCATCGGAGGCCTTCGCCATGCTCGCTGAGAGATCGCCGTTCGCAATCTTGGTCACGAAAGCGATCAATTGCATCAGCCACGCATGAACCCCGTTGATGGCGTCTTTCATCTTCTCGTGATCGCCTTTGCAAGCGATCTCGACGCGTTCGCGCAGATTGCCACCGCGGATGAGCCGAAGAACGCGATTGCCTTCCTCAATCGGTAAGAGAATGGCGTCAAGCATTACGTTGACACCCTTGACGATGTCCGCATAAGCGCCTTCGAATTGCTCTGGCTTTCCACGTTCTGAAAGAAGGCCATCTTTGGATGCATTCGTCAACCGGCCCAGTTCGACCGCAACGGCTTCTACCGTGGTCTTTACGGCAGCAACGTTGTCGTTGATCCTGCCGAACTGCACCTTCGTCTCTCTCGTGAACTGATCGGCTTCTTGTGTTTCAAGGTTCAGTGCGAAGTCGCCAGCGGCCAATTTCTTCAGGTTGTCAGCTACTCGGGCAACTTCCCGCTCTGTATAGTTCTTATTCCTTACGATGGATGTCAGGTCCTGAACGACTTCGACATAGCCAACATGCTCGCCCTTCAGGTTCGTTAGCTTCGAGGACTCTTGTTTGCAGTTCTGGCCATTCCAATCGAAGTAGGTCTCTCCGTTACCCTTGGCGAGCTGTACAAGACCGCAGCTCTCAGTCTTACAGATGTTCGCTCTGGCCGATGAGCATGGCATGCCGGGTGCTTCGTCGCGGTTGCGAATGATTTTGTTCTCCACCATCAGCTTTTCGAATGCCTTGTTCAGGAATACCCACTTCATATCTTTGTCGATAACATGAATTGGGAACTGGACTGCATCGATGATCGACTGATACCAGTTCAGCTTGTCTACTACGACGTCGAGGGTTTCATTCACCCCCTGGACAATCTTTCGGTAGTCACCCAGATGTTTGCTTGCATCCGCCCTCGTAGAAAACTTTCCCGCAATCGCGGCGTCTGACAAAGTACCCGCATCTGTCACCATGCTGCTGACAGCCTTCACGCACGTGCCGAATGCTTTAGCGAGCTTCTCAGAGGTTGCGCGTATCTGTGCTGTATCCGCATCCCCAGGAGCCGGCTCGACCTGGACATTAGTGTCCCCCTGGGCGAGCTTCCTAAGCCCCTCTCCCAATTTCTCCGTTTCGGATGCCTGATATTCGGCCAATTTCGCGGCTAACCGGGCAGCCGTCTTCACTTCGGTTTGATCAGTTACAACCTCAAGTGCGCCAATGACCCGACCATCGGTATCCCGGACCGGAACTGCGCTATAGGCAATATCGATCTCGAGCCCGGCAACCGGCCGTGCCACTGTTTCAGACGAGCTCTTCTTGTCGTGGCGCATCGCATTCGCGCAAGCGCAGCGGTCGGTCTTGCAATCCCCCGTTTTGAAGTGGTCGTAACACTTGGTGCCGACCACATCTGACGGAGTCTTTCCGCCGACTTTGGCGCCGATGTCATTCATGTATAGGATGTTGAAGTCGCGATCGACCAGCATGACGGGGGAGGGAACCGCATTGAGGTGGCTGACCAATGTATCCACGGTCCGATTCATCCCTTCGACCACCATGCGGAATTCGCCCTGATGCTTGGAAGCGTCGGCACGTACTAACATCCTGCCTTCGACTGCAGCTTTTCCAAGCGTCTTCACATCCTCCACGAGCGCCTTGATGTTACTCATCAACAAGATCAACGACGGTACTATTTCATCCTGCTCAGAGCGACGCCCGATTTTCTGGTACTCTTCCAACTCATCCAGCTTCCCGGTTGCGACGTTTTCGACTGTGGATCGCAAATGATTGACTCGCGCACGCACGTCATTGACGGCCGTAGCAACGCTTGCAAAGACCCCTTGGTACTGCCCATCGACCGTGCGTGTGTGATCGTTAATCGCCATCCTCTGCAGGACTTCGTTCGCTTCCACCAGGCCTCCAAGGCCGTCGATGCAGGCGTTCAGGTTGTTCTTGATGATGTTGAAGTCGCCTTTATAGTCGGTGGTAATCTTGGCCGGAATCGATCCTTTTGAGATCTGGTCGACATACTCCGCGGTGACCTTGAGGGGGTCGATGAGCGCGTCCAGCGTATCGTTTACGCCCTGTACGATCTTGCGGAAGTCGCCTGTGTGTTGCGATGCGTCGGCGCGCGTGCTGAGCCTTCCCTCGGTTGCGGCGCTGATCAGCTTATCCGTATCAACAATCAACGCCTTCAGGTTTGCCCGAATCTGTTCGATGGTTTCGTTAATGAATGCTTTCTTCCCTGGGAACTGTTCGAGTGGCGCCTCAAAGTTGCCTTTTCCGAATTCGGCGACGCATGCCATCGCCTTCTTGTTCATTACAATGTGACCGGCGACCATGTCGTTGACGCCCTTTGCCATGGTCTTGAAGACTCCGTGGAACTTCTCGTCGGGGATTTGAACATCAATATCTCCTTTGTCATGTTCTTCTGCCATGTGCTTCATCGAACCGGTGAAGTCATTGAACTGGGAGTTGATGATAAAGTCCTTGATTTGGCCGATATGGTCGCTCTTGTCGCCTGCGATTGGGATCTCGTCCATACCGATTCCCATCGCCATCAACATGTTTTTCAGCGTGGTCATGATGAATGCATCGCCGATTGCCTGCATGTCGAAGTTGAATAGCTTGGTCAAAGCAATTGCGACACGTTGGACCTTCTCAGGATTCCGGATATCGCGCTGCAGGTATTTGTTGAACAGGAGCCGATATTCCGTGTACGAACCGATATACCACTTGAACGGCAGGTTGATCTTGTCATGAACGATTCCGACGTGCAGCCGCTTCTGGAAATAGCGGATATCCCAATTGACCGATGCACCGCCGAACAATTCATTCAAATAGCCAACCTGTGCAGCTTCAAGATGGGCGCGCAGAGCAGGAAGAGCCATGCCGCGATTACGGGCAAAGTCTTCGAAGTATCGGCGGGTTGGGCCAAATTGGAACTGCCAATCATAGAATTCTCTGGCGATGTCCGCTGAAACTTTCTCAGCCCACGGAGCCATTTCGAGGATGAGTTCACGGTCCTCATCGCCGAGGCGCACAAACTCGCGACGTAGCGACACATCCTGGTCGGTCATCCCAAACATGCCGGCGTAGTCCTCGCCAGTCTCATTCCAGTTGATTTTCGAGGCGGGCCTGTGGTTGGGCTGTTCTGCGCGGTCGGGATATTCGGCAACAGCCACTGCCCCACGGTCTTCCCGATACTCTGAATGATGCTTGGTGTTTGTTTTCTTCGTTGTCATGACCTGGCTCCTTGCTTTCTTGGGCGCTATGCCCGGACTTCTTTCGCAAGCCTCTGGTAAATCCCATCCATTCCTGTGGCCGAAGCCATGTGGCATTCGGTACGAGAACTGCGGGTTACTGGTGCAAGCGGTTCAACAATTCCATTTGCTCGCCATTGGGGCATCCTAAGACGATTTCCCCAACGACAAATCCACTGTTCGCTCCGTGTCAAGAACGAGTAACAATTGGTCCTTCAGCTTATGAACTCCGCGCACGATCTGTTTCGCCACAGGGTTCAGATTCGCCGGCGGAAATTCGAAACTTGACGCATCCACATGAATGACGTCGCCAATCTCATCGACCAGCAGGCTTACAGCACCGTCGCTGGCTGTCACTACAATGTTCATCGCAGAAAGTTCGGCTGGCCGGGAAGGCAACTTCAGCCGGCGGCGCATGTCGATCGCCGTGACGATCTGTCCGCGCAGATTGATCAAGCCCTCAATCACCTCGGGGGCCTGCGGAACGGGCGTCATTGGTTGGAGTTTCAACACTTCCTGCACCTGCAGGACGTCTACTCCGAAGAAGAGATCCGCCACAAAGAACGTCGAGAGTTGATTGCTCGACCTTTCCAGTTCCTGTGCCGTGTTGGTGCTTGTGATCGCCATTGTTAACCTTTTTCCACCCATCCCCGCGTTTCGATCTTCGAAACGGTTCTTATAGCTCAATAGGACTTCTGCACCACGTACTCAGTGCCGCACTGTTCCTTCGTGGCGGGTGCCGCTGTTGTCAGCTCCCTGGAGGACGTGAGTTTTGCGATTGCGTCGAGAATCGCAAAGGTATCAAATTTGACGTACACACCCTCGAAACCATCCGGCCCGATGGGACATTTTGAAGCATGGTCCGGCGAATCGGCTACCGCGAGGACGGGGATTCTCTTCCAGTCACCTTGACCGCGTAGCGAAGTTATAAGCGCAATTCCGCCTTGCGGAGGCAGATCCATCGCCGCCACTACCAGGTCAACTTGCTTGCGTTCGAGTGTGCGCACTGCTTCGTCAAGATCGGAAGCTTCAAGGACGACATAGCCTTCCATGTCCAGGCCGCTCCGAATCAACCCTCTAGAGAAGGAGGATGGATCCGCAACCAGAATGGTTTTGCCTTTTGCGCTTTGATCTCCGGAACGGCTCCAGGCGCTTCTTGTCACGTCGATCACCGCATTGAGATCGACGAAGTCCGTGACCCTTTTTCCAACCACCCCGGAACCTAGAAGCCCCTTGCGCGCGGACCTTTGCTTCACTTCGACTGATTGCTCGACGATATCGAGGATCTCATCGACAACCATGCCGACAGCGTGGTCTCCGTCGTTGAATACGACTACCTGAAGAGGATCGGCGATGTCATCAGCAGGAGGTGCATTGGGTTCGAGTACTTCGCGAAGCGAGACGAGGGGCAGAATGCTCTCCCGATACTGCACAACCCGTGAATCGCCGGCCCGTTCGACAGAGGCAACAGGGAATTCTTCCAATCTTGCCACCAGTGACAGTGGAACGGCGACCCGCTCAAACGATCCTGCACGGAAGAGCAGCAGCCTCTGTTTTTCAAGATCGGCCTGGGCCTTTGGCTTCTCTGCCGAGATTGCTCTCTCACGGGATTCGCCGAAGATTCCAGATCGCTGTGCAAGCCCCAAAACATCAAGGATCAATGATACGTGTCCGTCGCCCATGATGGTCGCGCCGGCGTAGAGTGTGATTCCCTTGAGCTGTTTGCCGAGAGGCTTTACCACGATTTCCTGCGTGTCATTGATACCGTCGACGACCAATCCAAACTGGCGGTCTTCGGCCTGGAGTACCACCATATTGATGGCTTCATTTCCGTTGAGAGATTGCAAGCCGAGAACCTGATTCAGATAGGCGACTGGAAGGAGTGTCCCACGGCGGCGATAGACCGGGGTGCCGTGCACGAATTCGATGCGTTTCTCCGATGTGTCGCCCTCAAGCCGTATGAGCTCGAGCAGACTGACTTGCGGAATGACAAACCTCTCGCCACCGCTGGTGATGAGTAAACCGGGAATGATTGCAAGTGTGAGGGGGATCCTGATTTTGATGGTCGCGCCCTTGCCCGGTTTGCTGAAGATATCAACGAGGCCACCGATCTTTTCGATGGAGGACTTGACAACGTCCATTCCGACGCCGCGACCTGAGAGCTTTGTTACTTTGTGAGCAGTGGAGAAACCAGGCAGGAAAATGAGGTTCACCGCCTCCCGATCGCTCATTGTTTCCATTTGTTCGGGCCGCATCAGACCTTTTTCGATGGCCGCCTCTTTTACCCGAACAACATCGATTCCGCCTCCATCATCGCCAATTTCAATATTGACCTGGCCGCCTTCGTGATAGGCCCGAAGCAGCATCGTGCCCTGGGCCGGCTTGCCGGCGGCGAGGCGGACCTCTGGAGTCTCAATGCCGTGATCGCATGAATTCCTGACCAAGTGGATCAACGGGTCCTTGATAGCCTCGATGATTGTGCGATCGAGCTCCGTGTCCGCCCCATCCATTTTGACTTCGATCTTCTTGCCCAATGCGACGGACATGTCACGAACGACGCGCGGAAGGTTTTGCCACACGATCCCGATGGGTTGCATGCGCGTCTTCATTACACCTTCCTGGAGTTCCGATGTAATGAGGTTCAGGCGTTGCGAGGTGGAATTGAGCGCGGGATCGTCTCGTTCAGCATTGAATTGAAGGATCTGATTTCTTGCCAGAACGAGTTCGCCGACCAGGTCCATCAGCTTGTCCAATAGGCCAACGCCTACGCGGATATTCGCGTCTGCTGCGCTGGATCGAGTCGATTCCTCCTCTTCGGCGCGGACGGCACGAGAGCTCTCGTCCTTCTTGGTCGCGTTGCCACTTTGTCCGTTTAGGTGCTGCGGAGGCTCTGGCGCGTCAGGTTTCAATTGGATGTTTTCTTTAGTTGATACGTGTACGGCTTCAGGTTCCTTGGTTGGAATTGAGCTCGGTATTTCACTGCTCGAACTCGCTTGTTCCTTGGGTTGGTTCTCGGCTTCAAGACGTAAGCGCTCAGTCAAGTCATCAAAAGAGATATCGCCCTCTGTTCCGTTCACCTCGATTGCAGCTAGAACCTTCCTTGTCGCATCGACCGTTTCCAGGATCAGGGACACGACCTCTGGGTTGAGTTCCCGTTTGCCATCGCGCAACTGGCTTAGAAGGCTTTCGGCCTGGTGTGACAAACGCTCGAGCCGGGAGAATCCAAGGAATCCGCAAGCACCCTTCATGGTATGAATTGTCCGGAACACACTGCTCAGCAGTTTCGAATCCTTGGGGCGTTTTTCAAGCTCGACGAGATCCCGATCCAGGCGCTCAAGGTTTTCGTGGGATTCCACCAGGAACTCGCGAATCGTCTCTTGATCTTCAAA
>Ga0187847_10001617_pt1 | contig 19835 bp, 21 predicted proteins | sample June2016WEW_4_10_FD_132458 | JGI IMG/M metagenome (GOLD analysis project Ga0187847, IMG submission 132458) | Peatland microbial communities from SPRUCE experiment site at the Marcell Experimental Forest, Minnesota, USA - June2016WEW_4_10 | ecosystem: Environmental > Terrestrial > Soil >...
ATCTGGCGCTGGTCTCGCACCTTGGGGCCGGGCGTTTGATCGGGCGCCTCGGCGGGAGCAGCATCGGGCTTGGTGAGCACCTTGTAGATGTAATCGACGAGTTGGGTAAAAGGCTCGGATTTGCGGTCGCGAGGCTGCGCAAGCTGGACACGGAAGTCGGTGCGGATATGGCCGGGGTTGCGGCCAAGGACGATGATGCGGTCCGCGAGCAGGACAGCTTCTTCAATGTTGTGGGTCACGATGAAGATGGCCTTAGTGGGCATGGCCTTGTTGGCCCAAAGCTCGAGGAGTTCAGAACGGAGGTTCTCCGCGGTGAGGACATCGAGAGCGGAGAAAGGCTCGTCCATGAAGAGGACTTCCGGCTCAACGACGAGGGCGCGGGCAAAGCCAACACGCTGGCGCATTCCGCCCGAGAGTTCCTTGGGATAAGCACCTTCGAAGCCGTCGAGGCCGACGGTGTCAAGCATCTTCATGCTGCGCGCGCGGCGTTCTTCAGGGGCGACTCCTCGCGCCTGGAGAGGGGCTTCTACGTTCTCAAGGACTGTTAGCCAGGGAAAGAGCGCAAAGCTCTGGAAGACGATGGAGACGTTGATTTCAGTGCCGGAGATAGGCTTTTCATGCCAGAAGACCTGGCCGGCCGAGGGCGTCGAGAGCCCGGTCAACATGCGCAACATCGTGGATTTTCCGGAACCGGAAGGGCCGAGCAGGGCTAGAATTTCCCCGGGCACGACGGAAAGATCAGTCGCGGAGATGACCTGGATGCGGTTCTCGCTGGGCTGCGCATAGTACTTCTCGACCTTTTCCGCACGGATAATCGGTTCAGCGACGGGAGGGGTGGTCTGGTATTCGGAGGGGATGACCGTTTCCTGCATGCGAGGTTCTCCGGTTATGGTCCGCTCAAAAAAGTTTGCGGCCGGTTGTTGTTGCAAGTGTATGATTTCTCGATTGCTGCCAGATGAACAGGTATCGCGATGCCGGATTATGAGGTTCGGTCCGGGCGGGATAAAGGCGGTGAGAAGATCGTCGACCTCAAGAGCTTGCGGCGACCGCTCACCGAGAGCGTATCATCTAAGTAAAGGGTCTAGCCAGAGCGGAAGCATCAAAAAACCAAGCCAAGATTTGCCAAGTTGCCTCGAAAGTTTTCAACAAGGAGCGGTGGCAAGTCGTCCAGGAGAGTATGCCGGAAAGTACAGGAAAGCCCAAGATTCTTGTTGCCGACGACGAACGGGTGATCGCCGATACCTTGGCCATGATCCTGAACCAGAGCGGCTTTGAAGCGCGCGCCGTCTACTCAGGTGAGACCGCGCTGTCGATGGCTGCAACCTTTGCGCCGGATATGCTGATTTCCGATGTGATCATGGCCGACCTGAACGGGATCGACGCGGCCATCCGTATCCGCGGACTTTTGCCAAAGATCAAAATATTGCTGTTTTCCGGCCAGGCGGCGACTGCCGATCTGCTGGAAAAGGCCCGCGCCCGGGGCTATGAGTTTGAGATTCTGGCCAAGCCAGTTCATCCCCAGGATTTGCTGAACCGGCTGCGCGGCTAGGATTTGGCCGCGACCATCTAAAGGTCACGACGACCTTCCATGGCGCGTGCCATGGTGACTTCATCTGCATATTCAATGTCACTGCCCGCGGGCACCCCTGTGGCTATGCGGGTAATGCGGACACTGGAGCCGCGGAGAATTCCTGCGAGCCAGTTGGCGGTAGCCTCGCCCTCGAGAGTGGGGCTGGTGGCGAGGATGACTTCGTCCACTTCACCATGCTCGGCGCGGGCAATGAGCGTTCCCGCGCGCAACTGGTCAGGGCCTACACCATGCAGAGGCGAGAGAGTGCCGTGCAGGACGTGATAGACGCCCTGGTAGCCGCGCGCCCGTTCGACTGCGGCGATGCTGGTGGGTTCTTCAACGACGCAGACGACGCGCTGGTTGCGTGTGGGACTGGTGCAGTACGCGCAGGGATCGATGTCAGTGACGTTGTTGCAGATGGAGCAGAGGCGCAGGGCGGCCTTGAGACCGCGAACCGCATCGGCAAGCGCAGCGGCATCCTCGTCAGTGGAGCGCAGGATATAGAAGGCATAGCGCTGCGCGCTCTTCGAGCCAACGCCGGGTAGCTTCTTCAACTCTTCAATGAGCCGGGCCATGGGCTCGGCATAGCGTGACATTCCGCGGGTCTCCTAAGTGGGGCGATCAATTAGATAGTTCGATAGACGAGTCCAGTGAAGATATCTCCGGTGATGAAGCCCTTGACCCACACTGCATCGAAATTTGCGGTGGGCTTGCGGGCGATGGCTTCCTGCTCGCCGGCGCCAGAGGCTTTGATGGCGGCGACTTTGTCGCGAATGGAAGAGAGCATATCGTGATATTTCTGTAGATCCGATTTCGATCCCAGCGGTCCATGGCCGGGGATGATCTTCGTGTTGTTGTCGGCGACGGCGAGGGCCTTAGCGGAAGCATCAATCATGCCGCCGATTCGGCCGCCGGTGGCTTCATCGAGGAAGGGATACATGCCGTTGAACCAGATGTCCCCTACGTGCAGAACGTTGGCATTGTGGAAGTGGATATAGATGTCGGAGTCAGTGTGTGCCGGGTCGAAGTGGACCAGATCGAGCGAGTCGCCGTTGTGCCAGGCGTGCATGGATTGGTCGAACGTGATGGTGGGAAGAGCCGCGGTGGGAGAAGCGGGCATGACCAGGTGAAAGAAGGGAATTGATTGCGCCGAGGACATTCGCTCGCGGGTGTTGCGATGGGCGAAGATGGAGAACCCGGCGGCGCGCAGGGGTTCATTGCCGTCGGTGTGGTCGTAGTGCCAGTGCGTGTTGATCAGTGCGTCGGGAGCGTCTTTACTGACGACGGCGATGGCTTCGCGAACTTTTTGGACAGCGGTTACGAAGTTGGAGTCGATGAGGATGTTGCCCTCCGGACCGGTCTGGAGAGCCATGTTACCGCCCACATTATTCGCCAGCAGATACACGTTGTCATATAGTTTGGTTGTCGCGATCGGCTCATTCGCCGCTGCGGCACGGCCTTGCAGCACTCGGTCGGGGAGTGTTGCAGCCTGGGCATTCACCCAGCGCGGCACCATGGCTCCCGCACCTACTGAGAGGCCCAATTGCAGAAAGCTGCGGCGATTAAATTCTTGATACATGGCGGTGTCTCCGTCGAGTTATCCATTGTGCAGCTAGGTGAGGCCGGGGATTTTTAGACCGCCGAGCATGCCCTGGACGCTGGATTGAATGGCTTCATCGGCCTTGCGGCCAGCTTCGTTGACGGCTGCGATCACCAGATCTTCGAGCATCTCCACGTCGGGCTGGTTGCCACTGAGGCCGATGACCGCGGCAGGGTCGATATGGAGCTTGAGGAGCTGTTTTTTGCCGTTCATGGAGGCGGAGACGGCGCCGCCGCCGCTGGTGCCCTCCACTACAGTTTCGGCCAATTTGCGCTGGACGTCTTCCTGCATCTGGTTGGCCTGAGAAAGCATCTCGGACATCTTAAGCGGATTGAACATGGAGGTTGCCTCGGGGTTGTCTCGCTGAAAAGTGTGGTCACGGTTTGCGAAGATCGATGACGCTGCGCACCTCGGCGTGAAAGATCTCACGCGCACGTTGGACGGAGGGGTGGTTAAGCGCCGCTTCCTGGACGCTGCCTGCGAGGGGCGCAGCCATAGGTGCAGTGGCACTGGGTATTGATCCGTTCGCTTCGCCGGGAACGATCATAAAACGAGTGGGAGCGGAGAGTCGCTGTAATTCCTGACGGATGATTTTTTCCGCTGCCGCGTTAACCGTCAAGGCGAGCATCTTTTTGCCTATGCCGGGGACTTCAATGCGGAGGCTCGCGCCGTCGAGTGTCCACGCACCTGTGCCAAGCAATTGAGCGGCGGAGTTGTGCCCGGCTGTCTCCAGCGCGGAAACGACTGCGTGACGCACGGAGTCAATGCTGGGTATGCCTGCGGGGGGGGACGCCAAGTCTGGAGATTTGGACGGCACGGATTCAGCAGGCGGTGCGGTGGAGGAGGCGTGGCCGTTGGCTGGAATTGTCGGGGTGGGGGATGGACGATCTGGTTCGGCTTCGGCGATTGGGCTGGCAATTGCTGATTGCTTTGGGGATGAGGTCGCGCTCCATCCGCCTGCGCCAGGGCCAAAGGGGGAGATGGGTGAAGTAGCAGGTGGGGTGGCGGGTGTGGCTGCCGGACGCGACGGGGTTGGGATTGGTTTGGGGCCTGCGGTCGCACGCGATAACGAAGGTGCTGCGGAACTGCGCGATGAAACGCCGCTGGCTACGCCGCTCAGCAGCTCTTCCAGCGGGAGCAAACGCTGCGCATGAATCAGCTTGAGCAGGCCGAGTTCGAGGTGAAAGCGCTGCTCCTGGCGATAGTTCAGGTCATCGAAGGTGCGCAGAACAATTTGGAGATTGCGGGTTAGTTCTTCTTCTGTGAACAGGAGTGCGGTACGCGTGGCGCGGGAGCGCTCGTCGCCGGAGATCTGAAGCAGCTCAGTCTGTTCGCCGCCGATTTTGGCCATGAGGGTGTTGCGGAGATAGCGGACCATTTGGCGTGCGAGCGAGGAAGGACTGTGGCCTGCGTTGAGGAGCAGATTCAACTGCTCCATGAGCTCTGCGCTTTGGCCGGCGGCGACCGCTTCAAGCAGGCGTTCGAAGACTGCGTTGGGTACGGAACCCATCAGTTCGCGAATTTGCGCGCCGGAGAGCACGGGACGACCAGCCTCAATAGGCGCAGAGGCGATGGCCTGATCCATGATGGAGAGAGCGTCGCGCATGGAGCCGTCGCCAGCTTCGGCCAGCAAGGCAAGAGCGGCGTCTTCAGCGTCGACGGATTCCTGGCCGGCAATCATTTTGAGCTGAGCAAGGATGTCGTCGAATTTGACGGCGTGGAAGCTGAAGTGCTGGCAGCGCGAGCGGATCGTCTGGGGTATGTCTTCGGGCTGCGTGGTGGCCATCATGAAGATGACGTGCGAAGGGGGTTCTTCAAGGGTTTTGAGCAGCGCGTTGAAGGCGGCGTCGGTGATCTGGTGGGCTTCATCGAGGATGTAGATTTTGTAGCGGTCGCGGGAAGGGGCGTAACGCGCGGCGTCGCGCAGTTCGCGAATTTCGTCGATGCCACGGTTGGTGGCGGCGTCGATCTCAATGACGTCGACGGCATTGCCTTGACGGATTTCAATGCAGGAGTCGCAGATGCCGCAAGGTTCGGGCGTGGGGCGCTCCGCGCAGCCGATTTCGGTGCGGCAGTTGAGGGCCTGGGCGACGATACGGGCGATTGTGGTTTTGCCAATGCCGCGGTGACCGGAAAAGATGTAGCCGTGCGCGATGCGGTTCTGCGCGAGGGCGTTCATGAGGGTGCGTGTGACGTGATCCTGGCCGGCCACGTCGGCAAAGCGCTGCGGGCGGTATTTGCGGGCCAGAACCTGATAACCCATGGGTGTGAACGCTCCATTGGGCGACTCGGAATTTTGAGTGGCCTAGAGGGGATTGTATCGCCCCCGGAAGGGTCAGGCTGGGAGCGCGGACATGCGACGTTCGAGGAAGCGGCAGACGGCGGGGTCGCGCTCAAGGCTGATAGCGATCTGGTAGGCATGGCGGGCTTCGGCGTGTGCGCCGGTTCTGAAGAGAAGCTCGGCGCGGACAACCCAGTAGGGTTGGTATTGTGCGAGGCGTTGGTCGACGGCGAGATCGGGCATGGCATCGAGGGCGGCGGTTGCACCGTGCACTTCGGCGATGGCCAGGGCGCGATTGATGGCGACGACGGGTGAGCCGACTAACGCGAAGAGAGCGTCATAAAGCTGGACTACCAGAGTCCAGTTCTCCGTGCCTGTGCGACAGCGATGGACGTGCGCAGACTGCAGCGCGGCTTCCAACTGAAAGCGGCCAATAGAACCGAGCGCACTGGCACGATGGAGTAACGCCTCGGCTTCGGCAATATGTTCGGAGTTCCAGAGGGAAGGGTCCTGTTGGGAAAGGGGGATGAACTCATCGTCTCGGTTGCGACGTGCTGGGCGGCGCGCTTCAGCGTGCAGCAGCAGAGCAAGCAGGCCGAGGGCTTCGGGTTCGTCCGGAAGCAAGTGGGCCACGAGACTGGCAAGATAGATGGCTTCCTCGGAAAGATCGCGGCGGACTACATCGGCGCCGCCGGGGTCAGTCCAACCTTCAGTGAATGCGGCGTAGATGGCGTCAAGGACGGCTTCGAGGCGGCCGGGAAGTTCCTCGCGGCGAGGGACACGAAAAGGGATGCCGGCCTCGCGGATTTTTACCTTGGCGCGCACGAGGCGCTTGCCCATGGCCGCGGGGGAGGCGAGGAACGCGGATGCGATGCGCGCGGCGTCGAGGCCCAACACCGCTTGCAGAATCATGGGAGCGCGAATGCCGGGGTCGATGGCCGGGTGGGCACAGGCGAACATCATGGCGAGCCGCTCATCGGGGATGTCGGCGGCGGGGACGGCTGCCAATACGTCGGCGATTGAGGCGATGCCTTCGGAGTCGACATCAGTGTAGCGCTGCCCGCGAATAGCATCGATCATTTTGCGACGTGCAACGGTGAGCAGCCATCCCTCGGGATTCGCGGGAGAGCCATTGCGCGGCCAATCGGCAAGCGCGGAGGCGAACGCTTCAGAGAGCGCGTCTTCGGCGGCGGCTACGTCATGAGTGCGCGTGGCAAGAAAGGCGACGAGTTTGCCGTAGCTGCGGCGCGCGACGGCATCTGCCGTGGAGCGCGCCTGCTCGTCGCCTTCGATGGAGGTTATTTGTTGGGACATAGGAACAGACTAGTAATCCGACATGTCCCAGATGGGGCGGACTTCTACGGTTCCATGGCCAGCACCGGGACACTTTGCTGCCCATGAGAGAGCGGCATCCAGGTCGGGAACGTCGATCAGGTAATAGCCACCGAGTTGCTCTTTGGAATCCGCATAGGGACCGTCGAGCACCTGGGTCTTGCCATTGGTGACGCGTACCGTGGTGGCCGTGGCAACGGGGCGAAGGCGATTTGAGCCTTTCAACGCTCCGGCCTTGCTGAGTGCTTCAGTGTAGGCCATGTAGGCCGCCAAGCCTTGTTTTTGCTGTTCAGGGGTCATACTTTCAAAACCGCCTTCTGCGGCATGGAGCAAGAGAATGTATTGCATGGAAAACCTCCGTGTTGGGTGATGTGCGGGCGTTTTGGTCCGCCGATCCAGTGACGATTGGGAAGAGACGATTTGGACATGTACGTAGAACTCGAGTGGGAAATTTTTGGCGACGGAGTTTGCAGCTTCAATGCAGGCCTCGACTTGAGTCCCTAACCAGGACTAAGGTTCAGGCTCATGTCATTGGCCATTCCGCGATGAGGTATTCGGCACCCCGGGGCGAGGACATACGCGTCATTCAACATGAGAATAGTGGCGCGCGCTCGAACTCCATCGGCTAAAGTCTCAAGTTGCTCATTGGAGCTTGTGGCTGCTGTGGAATTTGTGGAACAGCAAGTAGAGTTGCAACCGGGGTCTCCTTGAACCATGCGTCCCGAAGGTGCATTGCTGGCGCTTCGATCAGTTTGGCCATCCCGATACCTATCAGTAGGCATGTTGCGAAGCCGGCCGCTACCATCAACGGCGAACTCGGAAAACCGTATCTAAAAACACAAAAGATAGGCTGTTGCCAGATGTAAATGGAGTAGGAGTAGAAGCCCACAGACGCGAGAGCCTTAAAGGGCGCCCAACTCCAGAATGCTGCGCTGTCGTGCGCGTAGCACCATGCCACGAGGCAGGCACAGCTTAGGTCGATCCATACATACATAAGGCTGACTGCCGGACCAGAATGCAAGACTGGCAAGAGCACAGCCGGTATCCAACAAAGTAGTCCAGGAACGAGCGCGAACCTGGTGAGCGCACTAAACCACGTCGGTTTGAAGTCCACCATATACCGGAGCATCACACCGGCAAACAAGTTGTCTGCACGAGACTGGAAACTCCAACTGTTGGCTGGGTCGAATACACGGAACACAAAGGTTACAACCATAACTAAGAGAAAAACCCACGGTAAAGTGGTCAAGGACTTGTTCCAGCGTCTGAGCGCTACTAGCAACAACGGGAGACAAAGATAGAACTGCTCCTCCAATGAGAGAGACCAAGTGTGTGCGACGAAGCGGTGCGCTGGATAATAGTTAGAACAAAATAGGACGACATGCCAAAGATCAGATGTGGTCATAATTTCCCTCATAGGCGCGATCGTCACCATGAGAAGAAGCACTATGAACAAGTAGAAGTAAATCGGTGGCAGAATCTTGAATGCTCTCCGCATCCAGAATCTTGTGAGCCGGATTGTGCCGTACTTGCGGTAATCACTGAAGAGTGCTCCAGAGATGAAGAATCCACTCAGCACAAAGAACAGATCGACCCCGAAAGCCGCGGTAGCGCTGAACGCGGGAAGTCCCATGTGGTAGCCAATGATCTCAAGGATCGCCGCGGCCCGTAGAACGTCCAAGGCATGGTTGCGGCTATTCACTTGATGATCTCCGTTTTGGCGGTCCGTACGCTTCCTTTTTCATACTTTACTCGTGGGAACTCAGATGGAGAGCAGCTATTACTAACTGGGATCGGCACATTTTAGCGGAATACCAGCAATGGTAGGTAGGGCATTGGCTTCACTGGCACCGATCATTGCGATTATCTTGAATTCAATTTATGCCTCGAGCTTGTCAGTTGCAACTCCATTGGTGTGCGGATTCTGATGATTTGGACATCCGTGCAGAGTCAAAGCAAAGAAGTTTGGCAGCTCTACTCCCATACCTAACTCGCATCGAGGTTCAGACTGATGTCATTGAGCCATTCCGCTATGAGGTCTTCGTCGCCGGGGTCGAGCACATATGCGTCGTTCAATAGGAGAATCGTTGCCCAATATACGAGATCACGTTCGGAGATAACTCCGGCTCGCTTCAGGTCTAAAGCGTTGGCGATGTGACTGCGGGTGATGACGACGCCCGGTTCCGGGACGCGAAAATGGCCGGTTGCCGTTCTTCGCTGAGAGAGACCCGAATCAGGTTGCCGGTCGGGTTCAAGCTCGATTTCAAAGACTCCGGCCAGTTGACGAAGTAACTCGTTTACACAAACTTCAAGTAAGGCGAAACGCCGCAACGTTTCCAGTTGTTCCTGGGTGAGGCGCGGGAGCTGATCTTCTTGATTCATGCTGCGGTGCGAGACCGGTTCCTCTTGAGTGGTTTGCTGGGGGCGCGTTTCTTTTTGGCAGTCTTCTTGGGAGATTTGATGGGGGTTTTCTTGGCGGCTCGTTTGCGACGGCGGATTTCCTCAGGGGAATACATGGTGCCGCGGCAGGTCTTTGCGCCGCAGTTGCAGGTGGCGTTGTCGTCTTCGTCGCCGTCGTAGAGGCAGTAGTCGTAAGTGATTTCAGCGCCAGCGGGAATGTGTTTGGTGGCGGTAACCCAGACGCGGCCATTCACTTCGGCGGTTTCGCAGTTGGCGTCGCAACTGTGATTAATGAACATAGTGACGCAGTGGCCGTCGATGACGATCTCGCCGTCTCCCAGTCCAAACAGGTAGGTGAGGACGGAGTCTTTGTAGAGTTCGTCGGCTTCGTTTTTGGTGATGCGGGGGCCGGTGTACTCGGCGACGCGCACACCCTTGCGGATGGGGGTTGTGGTGTAGCAACCGGCGGCGTGAATGGCGGAGGAGCGGATGATGAGTGCCATGCGAATGTGCGATGCTTTCCTTGGGTGCAGAGATTGTTGTGTATGCACCGCATCGTACCATTAAAGGGGGCCTTGCACGGGGCCCTGTAGAGGCGAGGGAACGGAAAATGAATCGGGGATCTTGGTTTGCGCTGATTTTGACTGGATGGCTGGCGGTAGGGATGCCGCAGGTGATTGCGCAGACCCAAACGGGCGGCGGTGGAACTGGACCAGGGCAGAACAAGCCGGCCGGGCCACAGCCTGGTCAGCAGCCGAATCAGCAAACGGGACAGCCGGCGCCTGCCAATGCATTTCCCGAGGATACGAACTCGGTTCCGGTGCTGCCGGCGAAAAATGTGCCGGATGGTAGCGACAGCGGAGGGGGCAGCGGATTGGGGACTGCCCGCATGGCACTGCCGGGGGATGACCTGGATCCGGTGCACAGTCCTGACGATCCCACCACTGAACCTGACAATGAGATGAGTAGCGGATCGAGTTCGAGCCTGACCGGGATGGACAGAGTTTTGCCGGGACCGGATGACGAGCAAACCGATAAGAAGAAAAAGCTCTCGGTGAAAGAGCCTACCCATAAGGAAGCCGCTTCAAAAGATATTGAAGTGGGCGGATATTACCTGGAGACCAAGAACTGGAAGGCGGCTGAGTCGCGGTTTGAGTCGGCAATGGTTCTGGATCCGGACAATCCGGATGTCTTCTGGGGGTTGGCGGAGGCGGCGAAGCATTTGGGGAATTTTGCCGATGCGAAGAAGTACTACCAGACGGTGATGGACTACGATCCGGACAGCAAACACGGAAAAGAGGCGAAGAAGGCGCTGAAGGAGCCGGAGATTGCTAATGCGAAGCCACCTGCGGTGGGGCAGCCGCTCGCGGGAGGCTCGCAGAAGTGAATCTTGGCTCACAGGCCGGCCCAGCGGAGATAGGCGGCTATGATTGGCTGGCCCCATAGGGAGCTGATGATGCCGCCTATGCAGAGGAATGTGCCTAGCGGGAGTTTTCTCAGCGACCATTCGGCGGGGTCTGGTTTTGTGCGAGGGACGACTAGTAGGACGACTGCGACTAGGGCTCCCAGGACGACTCCGATTCCGAAAGAAAGTAATGCGCCGGGAAGGCCCAGCCATGCGGCTAGCAGGGCCATTAGCTTGGCGTCGCCCAGGCCGATGCCTTCGCGGTGGCGGATTAGTTTGTAGAGCCAGCGGATGAGCAGGATGAGGCCTGCGGCGGCGAGGATGCCGAGTACATATTCAACCGCTGCATAACCAGCCTCAACAGAAACGCTTTGGATCCGCAAGCTCCATATCCAGCCGAGAGGGATAAGTTCAAACAAGCTGCCTGTCAATATCGCCGGCAGTGTGATTCGATCCGGAAGCCAAAGGTGTTCCGCGTCGAGGGCCGCCAGACCCACCAAAAGCAAATAAAGAACCAGCGATTGAACAACGGAGACCCTATGTTCATAGGGATAGACTTCGATTTTATAAGGGTACAAAATTCTGGGCAGGCATTGCCAGGCAGTAAAGGCCCAAGGCAAGCCGACAGCCAACTCAACAACCGGATAGCGCCAGCCGATCCATGTCCGGCAGTTGCGGCAGCGGCCGCGTAATGCTAGCCAGCTCAGGAGCGGGATATTTTCCCACCAGGAGAGACTGTGATCGCAGTTTCTGCAATGGGAACGCGGCTGGACAATGCTTTCGCCTTGTGGCCAGCGGGTGAGGCACACGTTGAGGAAGCTGCCAAAGGCGAGGCCGAGAAGGCCCGCGAAGATCGTTCCGAAGATGCGAATCATGTGCGTGGTTGAGTATACCCACCTGCGGTGGGGCAGACGCTCCCTGTTCGCTCGCACGGGCTTCGTTGGTTCCCACTCATTTCGCGAAAAGCTGCGGAATGAATGGGGCACGCAGCTTGAATCGATGGGTAGGTGGTGACAGAATCCCAGGTCCTAAAAGCGGACCTGAGTACTTCATTACACCCCAAACTGACGCAGATGATGATCCAAGTGCTTATAGGTCAGGATGGCCCACTCGTTCGGCGTGAGACGCCCGAAGAAGCTGTGGGGATTTGCTGTGCACCCGGCGGGGCCAGCCTCAGTAAATCGGTCGATCAAACGAGTCAGCCGATCGCGTTCGGATACGAAGTCAGGATGGTTGTGAACGACTAGGTCTTTCGAGGTGGGCGAGTTGCGGCGGAAGGGCGCGTCGTCGCCAAGGACCTTTGGCTTGATGATGCGGCCCAGGATGGCGGCGAAAAACATGTTGGGCGGAATGCGATCTCCCACAGCCCACTCCATGCTGGCGGCGCAGTGGGCGAGGGCTTGGGACGGACTCATAGAACCCCACTGGCGTGGGCTGTCCGGCTTCAATTGAGCAAGTCGATCGACAATCTGCTGTGCATCGGTGGGCTGATAGAGATTGCGCATGGATTCACTGTATACTTTGCCGCGGCGACCGCAATGACCAGTTGTGAGAGCGTGAAGCACGAACTGGTCTGCGGTAAACTACAGGTACATGGACCTTCCTCCGGAACGCCCCACTGGAAAATCTGCGAATACGTTGACTGCGACCGATCCGGCGCGGGCGGCGGAGTTGTTTGAGCAATCGGTGAGCATTATGGCTCGGTTGCGGGCGCCGGGCGGGTGCCCTTGGGATCGGGAACAATCTTTCGATTCAATTCGCAAATACACGCTGGAAGAGACCTACGAAGTCTTCGACGCGATTGAGCGGCGCGATTTTCCGCACCTGGCCGAGGAACTCGGTGATTTGCTGCTGCAGGTGTTGTTCTATGCGGAGATGGCGGCTAACGAAGGGCACTTCACGATTGCCGATGTGTTGGACCATCTCAACAACAAACTGATTCGGCGGCATCCGCATGTTTTTGGCGATGAGGCTGCGCGGGCTGCGGGGAATCGGGCTGACGTGGATGCAGATGTGGGTGGTTCTTCGGCAGCGGTGCTGAGGAATTGGGAAGAGATCAAAAAGGCCGAGGCATCGCATGCAGCGGGGTCTCCTGCTGGGTCCAGGTTGGACAGTGTGCAACGGGCGATGCCAGCGTTGGCTGAGGCGGCGAAGCTCGGAGGGAAGGCGCAGAAGGCTGGATTCGACTGGCCTAGCTGGCGGGATCTGCTGCCGAAGCTGGCCGAGGAGACGGCGGAGCTGGAGGCTGAGGCTGCTTCGGGCGATCCAGCGCGGAAGCCGGCGGTAGAAGCGGAGCTGGGAGATTTGCTGTTTACCGTGGTGAACCTGGGCCGGCATCTGGGAGTGGATGCGGAGATGGCGCTACGCGGATGCAATCGGCGGTTTCGGGAACGGTTTCGGGCGATGGAGATGGCTTCAGTGAGGCCTTTGGAGGAGCTTGCGCCGGAAGAGCTAGAAGCGCTTTGGGCGGCGGCGAAGAAGAAGCTGGCGATGGGAACTGCGTTGGGCGCGGGAGTGGGGTTGGAGGGGCAGGCATGATTTTGTATCGAGCCTGCTCGGGGTTTGATGAGCTGGAGGCATGCGTTCAGCTCCAGATCGAAACCTGGGGTTACGACGATGCCGACGTCATTCCGCGCAGGGCATTCCTGGTAGCGCAGAAGATCGGCGGACAGGTTGTTGGGGCCTTCGATACCGAGATTGCCGGCACTTCGGGCAAAGGCGGGCCGGAAACGCTGGTTGGTTTCGCTTTATCTTTCCCTGGAGTGAAAACTGGCAGCGGTGAACCGAGAGCTTATTTGCACTCGCACATGCTGGCGGTGAAAGAGGCCTATCGGAACCGAGGGCTTGGCGCCAAATTGAAGCTGGAGCAACGGAAAGAAGCACTTACACGTGGAATCCGGTATATGGAGTGGACCTTCGATCCACTGGAGATCAAGAATGCTTTTCTAAATATCCACAAGCTGGGGGCCATAGTCTGTGGATATCGCGTGAATTTCTATGGTGTATCCTCATCTCGGTTGCAAGGTGGGCTGCCCACGGACCGCTTACTAGCCGAGTGGAAGCTTGATTCACCCAGAGTGAAGGCAATTCTTGAAGGCAGCGGGGCTGCTGGACAGATTGCAGAAGAACGAATTCAAGAACGTATTGTGGTACCTGCCTCCATCTATCAGTGGAAGGCTTCAGAATCGGGCAAAGAGCGCGCCCTCGCCGTTCAGTTGGAGAACCGCCGCAAGTTTCAACAAGCTTTTGCCCGGGGGTTAGCCGTACTTGGCTTCGTCCGGGATGCGGAAGGAAATGGAGTCTTCGAACTGGGAACCCCAACCCAGGCGGAGATCGTCAGATATCCCAAGGAACGCACGTACTAAGGAACGCAAAAATTTATGAGAATCGATGCGATCATCCTGCGGGAACTGCACCTACCCTTGGTGCGCCCATTTGAAACCAGTTTTGGCGTCACCCGAAATCGGAGGATACTCCTGGCTGAGATTCAGTCAGAGGGATTGACTGGTTGGGGCGAGTGTACGGCGGGCGAACACCCATTCTTCTCCTCCGAATCAACGGATAGCGCCTGGGCTGTAATTACCCAGGAATTGGGCCCCATGCTGGCTTCGGCGTCCCCTGACCATGGCGGAGATTGTCCGCGGATCTTCAAGCCGGTGCGCGGCAACCCGATGGCCAGAGCTGCTTTGGAGAACGCGATCTGGGATCTTGAGGCGCAGCGGGAAGGGATATCGATTTCGAGATTGATTGGGGGCGTAAGGGAAACGATTCCATGCGGCGTGTCGCTGGGCATTCAGTCGTCGATTCCCGAATTGCTGGCGATTATCGAAAGAGAGCTGGCGGCCGGATACCAGCGGATCAAGCTCAAATGCAAACCGGGGTGGGATACGGAGGTTTTTGAGCGGGTGCGCAACCGGTGGCCGGGGATCATGTTGAGCTGCGATGCAAATTCGGCTTACATGCTTGGGGATGCGGACCACCTGGTGGAGTTCGACGCATTCGACCTGCTGATGATTGAGCAGCCGCTGTGGCATGACGATTTCTACTACCACTCGATGCTGCAGAAGCGGCTGGAGACGGCGATCTGCCTGGACGAATCGATTCGCAATCGTCGCGATGCGCTGGCGGCTATCGAAATGGAATCGTGCCGGATCATCAACATCAAGCTGGGACGCGTGGGCGGATTTTCCGAAGCTATCGCGGTGCACAATGCGGCGCAGGAGCGGGGGATTCCTGTGTGGTGCGGTGGGATGCTGGAGTCGGGCGTGGGACGGTCGCACAACATTGCGTTGTCGACGTTGGAGAACTTCACGCTGCCTGGAGATGTGTCGGCTTCGGCGCGGTATTGGGCTGAAGATATTGTAGAGCCGGAGATCACTGTTTCACCCGATGGCGAGATTGCCATCCCGGATACACCCGGGCGAGGATACGAAGTGAGGACGGATTTGGTGGAGCGGCTGACTGTGCGGAAAGAAACGATTCGGGCGATGGAGCTGGTGGGCTGAAACGAGGGAATCATGAACTGGTAGGCTCGTGTTTGCGTAGAGATCTTCGGCAGAGCAACTTTGATCGCTGGATCGCGTCTTAGTCGTGAGAGGCGGCCAATAGGGGTTAGTTGCTGGCTGCCGGAGGTTGATTCGAGTGACTCCCCAAGAAGAACAGCTTTTGAACTCGCTCGTCGAGCGGGTAAACCAGACGCAATTACAGGAAAAAGACCCCGAAGCGGAAACGTTGCTGAACCGCGATTTGGGAACCAACCCTGATGCCCTTTACATTCTGGCGCAAACCATTCTGGTGCAGAACATTGCCCTGGAACAGGCGAAGGCGCAGGTGAATCAGCTTCAGCAACAGATGCAACAGGCGAGACAGCAGCCGGCGCACGCAACGAGCTTCCTGGGCAACCTGCTGGGGCATCGCGATCCGGCGCCTCCACCTCCGCCCCCAACCTATGCTCAGCCGGAATACATTCCACCACCCCCACCGCCACCTGTGTATGCGCAGCCACAATATCAACAGCCGCAGTATGTTCCTGTGCAAACGGGTCAGCCGAGCTTTTTGCGTGGAGCAATGCAGACGGCGGCAGGTGTGGCGGCAGGCGCGTTAGCCTTTGAGGGCGTCGAGGCCGTGCTGCACGGGATCGGCGGCGGAGGCCCAGGGTTCGGCATGGGCGGCTTTGGCATGGGGCCTGGCATGGGCATGATGGGCGGCGGGTTCGAGCGGCCCGTGGAAGAGACCGTCATCAACAACTACTACGACCAGCCGGGCGGTGGACAAGAGCACTTCGAACGCGGCGGGGAAGAGCGTAGCGACTTTGACCGGGGTGACGCGCACATGTCCAATGCGGACTACGAGACGAGCGGAGATGATCGCGGCGACCTCGACCGGGGCGGCAACGATGACTCGCCCGGCTGGGATGATGCGGGCTCGGATGACGGCGGCGGCTTCGACGATGGCGGAGGGGGCGGCGACGACAGTGGCAGCGATTTCTCGTAGGCTCAGCTTCTGAGAAGTGACTCAATTGCATCGCATGCGGAGTTGAGTCCGTCTTCAGCTCGAATCTCAGCTCCAATTTGAGTTGCACGATCAGAGAATTGTGGCTCGCGCAGCAGCCGATCCAACGCTGCTGCTGCTGTCGCAGGAGACCATTCGGCTCGCGGCAGATGCATTCCGGCGCCGATCCGCTCAACACGAGCTGCGTTGTCGGGCTGGTCCCATCCGAAGGGAATAATTAGCTGCGGGCGTCCGGCTCTAAGTGCCTGGCCGGTGGTTCCCGATCCGCCCTGATGGACATTGACGGCCGCGTGGGGGAAGATCTGCGAGTAGGGTGCATAAGGGATGGCGAGAATCTCTGACGAATTTAGGCCTGAAGTTGAATTTGCGCCGACCAGGAGCGCGCGACGGTTTAACATCCTGGCGGCTTCCGCGCTGACTGCATAGAAATCTCCCGGGTTGTGGACCGCGGTAGACCCTTGTGTGAAGACGATTGGCGGTTCGCCTGAGGCCAGGAAGGCGGCAAGTTGCGGGTCTGCGTCGGCGCTTCCCACCTTTTGATCAAACCAGATAAAGCCGGGTTGGATGGTTTGCCGCGGCCAGTCGGCTTGAGGCTGAGCGAGCCATCGTGAAAAAAGCGCGAGAACCAGATCAGGCGAGAATTTGTCACGGAAGACCGGGTCGCAATGCGGTCTCAGATTCTGCCGGCGGCGTAGCTCGCGGACAGGAGCCCACCAATACTGGATACCCATGCGGCCTACATTCAGGATGGCCGAGTACACGGGCCAGCCGGCTTTGCGAACGTGGAAAAGCCAGGGAACATTCACTAGTACCGAGGGATCGCGAGAGGAGAGGAACGAAGCCGGCGAAAGGATGGCCGAGACCCAGCGCAGATTTAGTTTTTCGGCCACCAGGGGAGCGGCAAGGTTGAGTTCCCCTGCAATCATCAAATCGGTATCGGGGGCAGCGGAGAGAAGGTCTTGGTATGTGTCTTTCAGGTGCGGAAGAATCCACTGCCGATAAAGTACCTCTACGCCCCGCTTCAGATCGTCACATTGGCTGATCATTTCACGGTCGGTTGGATCCCAATTGGGCCGGATGGGATGAAATGCAATTCCGAGGCTCTCGATTTTGGCGCGGTAATACTCGGTGGATGCGATGGTGACGCGGTGACCGCGGCGCTTGAGTTCCAGCGCTAGTGCAATGCAGGGATGAAGGTCGCCGAGTGAGCCGATGGTCGCGATCAGAATCTGCTTGGGGGCAGTTCCGTTGGCCTGCTTGTTTTGCGCATTGCCGCAGCTCATCTGCTGTCAGTATCCGACACGCCGGCGGAGCGGGCTGGGATGGCCGGGGCGGAAATCTCTTATGGGCGAATCTATGGACTCGAAGGATGTGTTCCGAGAGTCTTTTCATGAAGAATCGGCTGTGACTGTGCGGATAGTCTTCGAGAGTTCCAAAAAACGATGTAACTCAGACATTCGTAGAATCTTTGCACCTGAAAGTTGAAGGTCGCTAGTCAAGCAGTCTCATTCCAGCCTGTTTTCCCGCATCTCCTGTCAGTCCACGCCAAGTAATTAACAATTCCCAAACTGTTGTGATTTGAGACACCGACTTGAGGGAAAGAACTCTGTTCCCTTGAATATATTGCACCTGCTTATCTCCAGCGGAAGGGCTAACTGTTGTTTTCCGCCTGCGCGTTTATGAGGGAGGGGCTACGGTGGAAGACGGCAGCCGATGCTTGGGGTGACGTATGCCCGGAAACGCATCTGGTAAACAGGGACCCTCTTACCGCTGGGCACGAATCCTTTCAGTGTTTCCGATGCCGATTCAGGCCGGAATTGCAGCTCTTTGTGTGGAGAGGTCCGTGCTCAAACGCAGTTTGGATGCTACCTTGGCGGGATTGCTGCTGATCCTCGCTCTGCCTGTTATCGCAATAGCCGCAGGTCTCATCAAGTTGGAATCCGAGGAGCCGGCATTGTTTTGCCAGCTTCGGATGGGTCGCGGATTCAAAGTCTTCAAGCTGCTAAAACTGCGGACAATGCGAGCCTGCTGTGATGGCCCTGTCTATACGCTGGACGCAGACTTGCGCATTACGCGGGTGGGGCGATGGTTGCGGCGTTTCAAAATCGACGAACTGCCGCAGTTGTGGAATGTGCTTTGCGGAAATATGAGCCTGGTAGGTCCGCGTCCTGTGGTTCCGGAACTGACCCGGGAGTTCCGCCAAGGCTACGAGATATTGCTCGCGGTGCGTCCGGGCCTTACCGATCCGGCGACTATGAAGTACTGCCGCGAAGCCGAGATTCTGGCGCTGGTTTCCGATCCGGATGATTATTTCAAGACTGTGATGATGCCGGACAAACTCCGGATCTCCCATGCCTATCTGCAACGCGCAACTGTATGGAGTGATATGGCGGTGCTGGCGGGTACGTTCGCTGCGCTCTTGCCGTCCGCTAGCCGCACGCAGGCCATGAAGCAAAGTTTGACTGCGGGGAGAGGTGCATTGCTGACGGTGGCTGAGGGTAATCGCGGCAGGTAAGGGCAGAGAACATGGAGGTATAGGTGTGTTCTCTGTCACGTCTAGATGCAACAACAGGCACCTATGATGAAGGCGAAAAATAACTAGCCGACCACGGGTGTGGAACGGCAAGGAGAGCGCAATGCCCGAAGTGAATGGATACAAGACGATTCCCGAGAAAATTCTGGTGCCTATCGATTTCAGTTCGTCGTCTCACGAGGCCCTGGAGCAGGCTACGGCGCTTGCCGAGCATTTTCATGCCAAACTGCATCTTGTGAATGTGGTTCCCGAGACTGGGGACTCTGTGGAAGCGAAGAAAGAGTCTGAGAAACGGTTTGCCGTTTCGCTGGACGGGCTTGCGGCCAAGGGTGTGGCGGCATCTTCCAGCATCGAGATTGACGACGATGTTGCCAGTCGGATTCTGGATGTCATTGAACGCGAGGGGGTTGATCGCGTTGTGGTGTCAACACATGGAGTCACCGGTTGGCATCCGATGGTGTTCGGTTCGATCGCGGAGAAACTGATCAGGCTGGTTCACATTCCGCTGCTGCTCATTCATACTGAGAAGCCGGAGAGCACGGCGAAGGTCTCTAATGGGCGCTTGATGGAATGGTGGTAAGCCCGGCAGCTCAGTAGACGTTGAGTTCTTAGAGGGCGGATGTCTGGCAGTCTTGCGGAGATTCGCCCTTGCTGTTTCTGGGGGCAGGTTTGAACGATAATATTCGAGGTTAGTGGAAGTCGTGCGAAGGAATATTTGCGCCGCGGCTGTCGAAGGGTGTGATGCGCTCGGCTTTGACGTGGATTACGCGATCCTGATTTTGAAGCTTTCCCTGAATCAGAAGAAAACGGTTGCGCGTGACGACGAGGCGGTTCTGCTCAAAGACATCGGGCGTGAGTATGATGTTGGCAATGCCGGTTTCATCTTCCATGGAAAGAAAAACAAAGCCCTTGGCGGTACCGGGACGCTGGCGGGCAATGACGCAACCGGCTACGCGAACAAATTGATTGGTGGTGCAGGCTTCAAGGTCCTGTGCAGAGAGAATGCCTTGGCGGCGCAGTTCTGCGCGTTGGTAAGTCATGGGATGCGGACCAGTGGTGATGCCGGTTCCAGCGTAGTCGGCTGCGAGACGCTCGTCGGTGGTCATGCGCTTGAGTGGGTTGGATTTGGCTTGTGTTGGCGCGGCTTCGCGTAGCAATGGACCAACGGGGCGGCCAGCCTGCTCGACTTGCCAGAGCGCATCG
>Ga0187847_10001620_pt1 | contig 19814 bp, 17 predicted proteins | sample June2016WEW_4_10_FD_132458 | JGI IMG/M metagenome (GOLD analysis project Ga0187847, IMG submission 132458) | Peatland microbial communities from SPRUCE experiment site at the Marcell Experimental Forest, Minnesota, USA - June2016WEW_4_10 | ecosystem: Environmental > Terrestrial > Soil >...
CCGCCAGACAACGAATCCGCAGTTCCAGAATCCCGCCCTGATCGATCCCTCAGTGGGCTACACGTGGATCAAGGGCAACCACTCTCTGAAGTTTGGCTATGAGTACGAACATGTCTGGATGGGCGTATTCGACAATAACCCGCCCTACGGCTCATTTACCTTTGGCGGTTCGTATAGCAATTCGAGTAAGGTCACAGATGCATACTGGGCGGATTTCCTCTTTGGCAATACCAGCGCGTACTCTCTGGCACAGGCCTTCGAGGCCCATCTTCGCCAGAATCTCGATAGCGCCTACGTACAGGACGATTGGAAGGTGTTTCCCAACCTGACCCTGAACCTCGGTCTGCGCTGGGAGTACGGTTCGCCCTATTCGGAGAAGAATAACCTGGTCTCCAACTGGGATCCGGGATCGCAAACAGTGTTTACGATCAATCCCTCTGTAACTACTGCGAACGCAGCCTTCGGCATTACCCCAACATCCGGTTCGGGCGTTTACGGCAAAACGCTTATCAATCCGGACCTCAGCGACTTTGCTCCGCGCATCGGCTTTGCTTGGGCGCCCACGTCCAAGTTGTCCATCCGCGGCGGGTTCGGCACGGGCTACGTGCACTACACGCGCGCCGGCTCCGGCGATATCGCCGCCATCAACGCACCGCAGGCCCAATTTGCCAGCGTAACGCAAAATACCCCAATTAGCAGCCCCAACATGCCGGGCAGCCACTGCTCGACACCGCTCCCTAAGCAGATCATCGCCACGGGAACCACAACCCCCAGCTGCTACGCCACCGCATCCCAGGGCTTCCCGTCGGGACTGGTTACCAGCTTCAATTACGCCACCGACAACGTCACCTGGGTGCCGAAGAATACTCGGGATAGTTATGTAGAGAATTATTATCTTGCCGTGCAACGCCAGATAACGAAAAACAGCCTGCTCGACGTCGCTTATGTTGGCAACCACGGGCTCAAGCTGCAGCAGTTCCTCAACGGCAACCAGCGCAACATCAACGTGGCACAAAGCACGGCCGCAACCACCGTTTACTCGCGACCCTTCGCTAACTGGCCTTCGGATATTACTGAAGCGCTCAACGAAGCCTTTTCCAATTACAACGCGTTGGAGGTCAAGTATGAGCAGCGCATGGTCGCCGGCCTGACATTATTGGACAGCTTTACCTGGGAGCACTCGCTGGATAACGCCAGCTCTTCGCTCGAAGGCAATACGCCTTCGCCGCAGGATGCCAATAACCTCAAAGCCGAATATGCGCAATCGGACTACAACCTGCCGATTGCCAACATCGCCAGCCTGGTCTACGATTTGCCGTTCGGGCACGGTCGCACCTTCGGTCAACACTTCAACCCGATTATCGATGGGGTTCTGGGCGGATGGCAGGTGAGCGCGATCGATACCGCGCAGGCCGGTACACCCTTCAACCTCACCTACTCACCGAACTCAAACCAGGTTGCCTCGACGCAGATTTCAGCCAACTACCGTGGCGTCAATCTTTACCGGCCGAATGTCGTGCCTGGAGTTCCGCTCACGCAGGGACGCAGCGTGATTCCATCGCCCGTGACCAGCAGCGGCGGCACCGGGTATATCCAGTACATCAACTACAACGCGGTCGCGATACCAGCCGCCAAGAATGCCGCCGGCGCTTATCAGCCGCCCTTCGGCGACATGTCGCGCAATCCGGGCCGCACTCCGCCGCTGTATCAAACCGACCTCGACTTCAATAAGACGTTCAACACGGCAAAAGAAAGCCTGAAGATACAGTTCCGTTCTGAGCTCTACAACATCTTCAATCACACCAATCTCTATCTGCCGTCCACTACCGGCGGCACGCAGGGCGCGAACGCCTCGACGGGCGGCCTCATCAGCAGCACCTTCACGCCGCGCGTGATTCAGTTCGCGTTGAAGGTGATTTACTAGCTGTTCTACTTTCGATGCGCCGGCTGTGTCATGCAGCCGGCGCATTCCGTTTCAGGAATGATTACCGCGGAAACGATTACCTCGGTACGGCTTATCGAAACCAAAGGCTGCGGCCGGAATTCCGCAGTGATAAGCTAAAGGCAATGGCACGTCCGGGTTCACACGCGACGCGCTGTTAACATCGAAACCTTGGGCTTCAGTCCCATGGTTCCACGCCCACATAGAGACCAGAGTCTGGGCGGAAAAACAGCATCCAATCGATTCGAAGCAGTGTGCCTTCCGGCCGCCGCAGTATATTCGCGCAGCCGACTGTGCCGCGTCTCGGATGGGATTGCTTTCCGTCTTCTGGTAACTACGAAAGGAATGCATGGGCGTGACGACTCGCAATGAAATCTTGAAAGAACTCGGCAGCAATTCGCGGCCGTGGGATGTTTTGGTGATCGGCGGCGGGGCCACGGGTCTCGGCGCCGCCGTTGAGGCCGCGTCGCGCGGCTATCGCGCGCTGCTGGTGGAGCGGGCAGATTTCGCGAAAGAGACCTCCAGCCGCAGCACCAAGCTGGTGCACGGCGGCGTGCGCTACCTGGAGCAGATGAACGTGACGCTGGTGCTCGATGCCTTGCGAGAGCGCGGCCACATGCTGCGCAACGCGCCGCACCTGGTCCACGATCTGAGCTTCGTGGTTCCTGCTTACAACTATTTTTCGCTCCCTTACTACGGCCTGGGTCTCAAGGTCTATGAACGGCTCTCGGGCAAACTGTCGTTCGGCCGATCGGAAGTGCTCTCACGCAAGACGGCTCTCGCAAAGCTTCCGGGAGTAAAGAGCGAGGGTCTCTGCGGCGGCATTCTCTATCACGACGGTCAGTTTGACGACGCCCGCTACGCCATCTCGCTGCTGAGGACGCTCGAGGATCTGGGCGGAGTAGCTATCAACTACGTTGAAGCCACTGGCATCATCGAGCACGGCGGCAAAGTGATCGGCATCGGCGCGCGCGATAAGGAAGACGGCGCAGTTTTCGAACTGCAGGCCAGGGCGGTGGTGAATGCCACCGGCGTGCACATCGAGCAAGTCATCGACATGGACGGCCAGCCGCACAAATCGCTGCTCGCCGTCAGCCAGGGATCGCATTTTGTGCTGCCGCGCCGCTTTCTGCCCGGCGATACGGCGTTGATGATTCCCAAAACTGCTGATGGACGCGTGCTTTTCGCCATCCCGTGGCATGGTGCGCTGATTGTCGGAACCACGGATGTGCCCGTCGATTCGTCTTCGCCCGAACCGCGCGCCCTGCCTGAGGAGAAGTCGTTTCTTCGCGAGCACATTGCGCGCTATATGGGCCACGCGCCGCAGCTGGAAGAGATTCTGAGCGTATTTTCGGGACTGCGGCCTCTGGTGCGCAAAGGCCATGCAAAAACCTCGAAGCTTTCGCGCGATCACACGATTCTGGTTTCGCCCACCGGCCTGGTCACGGTGACGGGCGGCAAGTGGACCACGTATCGCCGCATGGGCCAGGACACCATCGATCGCGCCGCTGAAGTTGCAGGGCTGCTTAAGAGTTCATCGAAGACTTTGGAGCTGAAACTGCACGGCTGGACGCCCGAGCCGACCACCGCGGCCTCGCCGTGGGAGTGCGTCTACGGATCGGACCTGCCGGCGCTTCAGGGTCTGTCGAGCGCGAATGCGAGTCTCGACGCATTGCTGCATCCGCGCTTGCCGTTCCGCCTTCGCGAAGTAGTGTGGGCGGCGCGCCATGAGATGGCGCGTACCGTCGAGGACGTGCTGGCGCGGCGCACACGCGCGCTGTTTCTCGATGCGCGTGCTGCCATGGAAGCCGCGCCCGCGGTTGCCGATCTGCTGGCACGCGAACTCGGCCGCGATGACGACTGGAAAGCCAAGGATCTCGAAAGTTTCTTGGAAACAGCGAAGGGCTATCTCTATTCGGAGTGAGATTGCGTCACGGCTGCGCGCCTGGAGGAACCAGGAGGGACAGCGAGTGGGGCACGACCTCAAGCCGTACGGGCAAGGAGCCCAGCACCTCGCCATCGGCTTCCACCAACAACGATTCGAGGGCGCCATTGTGGGCGCGGCAATCGATGCTGGGGGTCTTCAGCAGCTCGACTGCGCCATTGAACGTGTGTCGCCCGGCCAATGCCGCGAGCAGGAACTTGAGATACTGCAGCCGGCTTTGCGTCTTGAAGGCCAGCAGCCTCAGGTTGCCGTTGTTCAGGCTTGCGCCCGGAGCCAGCATGCCTAAAACGCCGCCGAAGGAGCGCACACGCACGGCCAGCAACTGCGACACATCCACCACGCGGCCGGCGCCGTGTCCGTTCGCCGGCAGAGCGGCCTCAAAGAGGGGGAACGAAAACGTGGCCCAGGTGCGGAAGCATTCGATGAGGTAGAGCACGTAGCCCAGGCGCCGCTTCAATCCCGCGTCCATGCGCGACATCACCAGCGCATCGGGGCCGATTCCCGCAGCCACGACGAAGTAGCGCGAATCGGGATTCCCGGCCTGGTCCTGATAGTGGATGCGACCGACGGAGATGCGTTCCGGCGTTGCTTGAAGCAGCTTGCGCGCCACTTTGGCCGGTGCGCCAACGAGGCCAAGGTCCGAGGCGAGGGCATTCGCCGTACCCAGCGGAATTACGCCCAGAGCAACATCGGTGCCGACGAGACTCTGTACAATTTCGTGCACCGTGCCATCGCCGCCGCAGGCTAAAACCGCATCGCAACCCTGGCTGACGGCGCGCTGCGCATGAACGGTTGCTTCCCCAGCCTCTTTGGTTTCGAACGCCTCGGCCGTCACGCCCGCTTCGCGAAATACCGCCAGTACTTGGTCTACGGCCGCCTTGCGTCGCGCGGAGTACTGGCCGGAAGCCGGGTTGTAGATGAGCGCCACACGGCGCATTGCGGGTTTCACTTTGGCGGTGGTTCCTATCTTGTCAACGTGCCCTGAGGCACAACTTCTTATCATCGCAGATTTTTACTCACAATGGTTGGGGACGGCGCCGAATCTGCGCGAGAGTTCCCGATTGCCGCACGCTCCCTCCTCGCGTTCCGTTGTGGCACATGCGTTTCACGGAACCGGTCTATCATGGCGTTTGGGAGGCGCCAAGGCTATGCATCTTACAGGCAACACCATCCTTGTCACTGGAGGCGGCTCCGGCATTGGCCGCGGACTTGCGGAATCGCTTCACGCGCTCGGCAACCAGGTGATCGTTGCCGGACGCCGGCAGAAGGCGCTCGATGAGACCATTACCGCCAACCCCGGCATGAAGTCGCTCCAGGTCGACATGCAAAACGCTGCCGCCATCCGCAGCTTTGCTGCCCGGGCCGTGGCGGAGTTCCCCGCGCTCAACGTGCTCATCAACAGCGCCGGCATCATGCGCGCGGAAAAGTTGCTGGAGCAGCAGCCCGATCTCGCCGACGCGGAGGCCATCGTAACCACCAATCTCCTCGGGCCCATGCGGCTCACCGCGGCGCTACTGCCTCATCTTCAAAAGCAGCCGCAGGCAACTATCATGAACGTCTCCTCGGGTCTCGCGTTTTTGCCGCTTGCGCTCACGCCCACCTACTGCGCCACCAAGGCCGCCATTCATTCCTACACGCATTCGCTGCGCTACCAGCTTCGCAGTACTAGCGTCGAGGTGCTGGAACTGATTCCTCCCTATGTGCAAACGGATCTGATGAACGGCGCCGAGGATCCACGTGCCATGCCTCTCAAGCAGTTCATTGCGGAGGTGATGGAGATCCTCAAGCAGCAGCCCACGCCGGCTGAAATCTGCGTGGAAAACGTCAAGCACCTGCGCTTTGCGATCGAATCTGGCAAATTCGAGCAGATCTTCAACGGCATGAACGCGGCGATGGCGGATATCCACTAGGACTGGCCGCATCAACGACACCCGGTCGAATCCGGACTTTCATACCGAGACGGTTCGCCCATTTGCTTAGATTTCCTCAACTTCCACTTAGGGGAGCCTTGTCCACAATCGGCGGTCGACCAGAATTGCCCTACACTCTTTCCTATGGCCACCATGCCCGACCTCACCCTGGATACCGGACTGCCCGCGAACGTGGATGCGGAAAAGACCATCCTGGGCGCGATCCTGCTGGATAACGCAGCCCACGCCGAAGCCGCCGAACACGTCAAACCCGACGATTTCTCACTCGACTCGCATCGGCGCATCTTCCTGCGAATGGGCGAGTTGGTCGACTCGGGGCGGGCAGTCGATATCGTCACGCTTTCGAACGAGCTCTCGCGCTACAAAGAGGTCGAGGCGGTGGGCGGCGTGGCTTATCTGGCCTCGCTGACTGAGGGCTTGCCGCGCCGGCCGGTCATTGAAGATTACATCCGTATCGTCAAGGACAAGAGCCTGTTGCGGCGGCTCATGGGCATCTGCTCGGCCGCCATCGCCAAGGCCGCAGACCAGAGCCAGGAAGCCATCAGTGTCCTCGACGAGACCGAATCGCAACTGCTCGAGGTGAGCGAATCGGGGCTGACACAAGGGCTGCAGCCGCTCGACATTATCATCCGCGATTACTTCGGGTCGATTGACAATTTGTACAAGCAGGGCCGCGAGGTGACGGGCCTGCCGACTTATTTCACGGATTTCGATCGCATGACGAGCGGGCTGCAAAAGGGCGAACTCATCATTATCGCCGCGCGGCCTTCGATGGGTAAGACTGCGTTGGCCATCAACATTGCAGAGAATGCGGCCATTCGCGGCAGTGCCATCGTTGCCATCTTCAGCCTGGAAATGAGCAAGGCGTCGCTGGTGCGCCGCATGCTAGCCTCGCAGGCCTGCGTCGATCAGCGCAAGCTGCAGCAGGGCTTCTTTGGCCGCGAAGAACATGAGAAACTGCAATCCGCGCTGGGGCTGCTGGTGGATTCGCGCATCTATATCGACGACTCCGCCGGTGGATCGCTGGCCGAGATGCGCGCCAAGGCGCGGCGCCTCAAACAAAATGCCGGCAGTCTCGATTTGATCATTGTGGATTACCTGCAACTAATGTCGGCCACCATACCGGGCGTGAAAAAAGGCTACGAAAACCGCGTGCAGGAGGTTTCGGCCATCTCGCGCGGCCTGAAAGCTATGGCCAAAGAACTGCAGGTGCCGGTGGTGGCGCTCTCGCAGCTTTCAAGAAGCAATGAAAAGCGCGACGACAAGCGGCCGATGCTGAGCGATCTGCGCGAGTCGGGCTCCATTGAGCAGGACGCCGACGTGGTGGTCTTCATCCATCGCGAGGCCTACTACAATCGCGATGAAGACCAGTCGGCCGAAGACAAGGCCAAATCGGAGATCATCATTGCCAAGCAGCGCAACGGCCCAACCGGCACGGTGCAGATGCACTTCGACTCGCGGTATACGCGGTTCGACGGCGTGGATACCCGGCATGAAGGCGAATAAGGCCGCCTTGCGCTGGGTTTCCCGGCATGGCTATCTTGGTCCAAGTACATTGATGTGAACCGCTGTGCGTTGTTGGTTTTTTGCGATTTTGCTTTAGTTCTTTCGCCGCCTGCGGGGGCTAGCGTCGGCTTCGCAATCTTCTCCCCAGGCTCACGCCTAGGGTTACTGTCGTTTGCCCGCGTTGCGGGCTTTGTCCTCTATCCATTGATAATGGTCGGAATGAATGACGCACCACACCAGGAAAGCATTCTATGGACTCACTAAAACGCCTCTTCGAGCAGCACTTTCATTTTCCGCCTGAACACTTGCAGCCGCTGCAGGGCCAGCTCGGCGGCTCGGGACGCAACATTGTGCGCTTGGCGGGCAAGGGAATCAGCGCCATCGGCATTGTCGGTCCCGTGCGTGAAGAGAACATCGCATTCCTTGAATTTTCGAAGCATTTCTACAGTCACGGTCTGCCCGTCCCCGAGATTTACGGCGAAGATTTGAACCACGATGCGTACCTTGAAGAGGACCTGGGCGACACCACGCTCTTTGAGTTCCTGAGCGACCATCGCTCGGGCGACACGATTGCGCCCGAGGTCGTCGAAGCCTATCGCAAGGTGGTTGGGGTCCTGCCGCGCTTTCAAGTGGAGGCGGGGCGCGACCTGAACTACAAGGTCTGCTACCCGCGGACGAGCTTCGACCGCCAGTCGATAGCCTGGGACCTGAACTACTTCAAGTACTACTTCCTGCGCCTGGCGGGCGTGCCCTTCAACGAGCAGGCGCTCGAAGTGGATTTCAGCAGGTTGACCAAGCTGCTGCTGGCCGCGCCGCACGACTATTTTCTATATCGCGATTTTCAATCGCGCAACGTGATGCTGCGCGACGGGAGCCCGTGGTTTCTCGACTACCAGGGCGGACGCAAGGGCGCGCTGCAGTACGACATTGCGTCGCTACTCTACGACGGCAAGGCCGATTTGCCGCCGGCGCTGCGCCAGGAATTGCTCGATCATTATCTCGATTGCCTCGCCGGCTTCATCAAGGTCGACCGCGGCGCCTTCATGGAGCACTACTATGCGTACGTCTACGTGCGCATTCTGCAGGCGCTTGGGGCTTACGGCTTTCGCGGATTCTACGAGCGCAAGGCGCACTTTTTGCAAAGCGTTCCGTATGCGCTCAAGAACCTGCGCTGGCTGGCTGAGAATGTGAAGCTGCCGGTGGCTCTGCCTGCGCTGCTCGATGCGCTTGAGGCCATGCAGGGCTCGGAGAAGCTGCGCAATCTTTCCACACCCACGGCCGGTTTGACGGTGCGCGTCTTTAGTTTTTCGTTTCACCATGGCTTGCCTGCCGATGAATCGGGCAACGGCGGAGGCTTCGTCTTCGATGCCCGCAGCTTGCCCAATCCGGGGCGCGAAGTTGAGTTCCGGCAGCTCACCGGAAAAGACGCGCCGGTCGTCGAGTATCTGCGCCGGCAGCCGGGCGTCGATGAGTTTCTCGGCGCTGCGTTCTCGCTAGTCGACGCGAGCGTGGCCAATTACCGTCAGCGCGGCTTTTCCAGCTTGATGGTCTCGTTTGGCTGCACCGGCGGCCAGCACCGCTCGGTGTATCTTGCCGAGCGAATGGCCGAGCACCTGCGCGGCGCAGAGGGCGTGGAGGTCGGGGTGCGGCACGTTCAGCTTGAAAAATTGGGACGGGAGAATGCTCCGCGATGAAGGCGATGGTCTTTGCCGCCGGCCTGGGCACGCGTCTGCGCCCGCTTACCAACGACCGTCCCAAGGCCCTAGTCACGATTGCGGGACGAACGCTGCTTGAGATCACGCTGGCGCGGCTGCGGAGCTTTGGCGTTGGCGAAGCGATCGTGAATGTGCATCACTTTGCGGATCCGATCGTCGCGTATCTCGCAGCGAACCGCAACTTTGGCATGAGAATCGAAGTTTCGCGCGAGGAAGTTTTGCTGGACACGGGCGGCGGCCTCAAAAAGGCTGCATGGTTTTTTCTGGAACGCGACGCCGGTGCCGACGAGCCCTTTCTGGTACACAACGTCGACGTGCTCAGCAGCATTGATCTCACGCGCATAGTTGAGTTTCACCAGCAACACAACGCGCTGGCCACACTCGCTGTGCAAGAGCGCACGACCGCGCGGCCATTGCTCTTCGATGCGAAGGGGCAGCTCCGTGGCCGCGGCGCCGCATCAATGCGCGGACCGGAAACCTCTGCACCGCCCTTTCAGGCGCTGGCATTCTCCGGCATTCACTTGGTCTCGCCGCGGATCTTCGCGAAGCTCGACGAAGAGGGCGCGTTTTCTATCGTGGATGCGTATGTGCGCCTCGCTGGCCATGGCGAAACCATCCTAGGATTTCGTGCCGACGGCACCTATTGGCGCGATCTCGGCCGGCCGGAGAATCTCATCGAAGCCGAACGCGATTTGACTGACGGGACCTATCCGGAAGCCTGAAAGAGTGCCTGAGCAGCCTCGCGTTTCCTGAAGCGGGTTGAGATTTGTGCTATCCCACGTCCCAAAATCGGGACATTGGGCACCCCTTTTCGTGCTGGGTTGAGAGTGAAAAGACGAGGTCAGGGATCTCTGATGCCAACTAATCTACATTTTGCAGACTAGATTGTTGTCTAGGAGGTCGAAGTCGATCTCGACGCCTAGGCCGGGGCCTTCGGACACTTGCACGCAGCCCTCGGCATCGATTTCGATAGGATTTTTGACGCCGAAGCTGAAGGGCTGTTGCGGGATGAGGACTTCGAAGTATTCGCAATTGCGGATGGCGCAACTCACATGTAGATTGGCCGCGTCGAGCAGCGCGTTGGTGGTGGTGTGGATTTCGCAGTTGACGCCGAAGGCCTCGCACAGGGCTGCGGTTTTCATCAGGCCCGTGACGCCGCCTTTCCAGGAGACGTCGCTGCGCACAATGTCCACGGCACGCTGCGTCAGGTATTGCGTGGTCCCGAACAATCCGCCTGGCGTTGACTCGACGCCGGCAATGGGAATCTCGAGAGCGCGGCACAACTCCTGATAGCCGTAGATGTCGTAGTCAGAAAGCGGCTCTTCGAACCAGTAGTAGTTCAGCCGCTCTAGCTCACGGCCGATGCGCAGCGCCTGCTGTTGTGTGTAGCCGGCCACGGGATCGCTCATCAGGACCATCTCGTTGCCCAGCTCGGAGCGCAAGGCACGGTAGGCCTCCACGTCGCGCGCGGGGTCGCCCCAGGGATGGATTTTGTAGGCGCGATAGCCGAGATCGCGATACTCCTGCGCCTGCTGCACAAAGGCGTCGATGGTGGGCAGGATGAGCGAGCTGGCGTAGGCGGGGAGTTTCGTGCGGTACGCGCCCAGCAGGCGGTAGAGCGGCAAACCCGCGGCCTTCGCGCCCAGGTCCCACAGCGCCACGTCCACCGGGCCGTGCGCGTAGATGGGCAGAAATCCCCACCAGCGATCCATGCGCCGGACTTGTTGCCACAGCATTTCGCGATTCAGCGGATCTTGCCCGATGAGCAGCGGACGAATAATCGAACCAATCAGATGCGCAGTGGCCTGGCCGCTGCGCCCGCCCCAGGCGAAGGCGTGGCCCGTGAGGCCCTCGTCGGTTTTGATCTCGAGAAAGACGATGTCGTGCGCGGCGCGACCGCCTTTTACGCCCGCTGTGACCATTTCGGAATGCGGATTGGCGATTACGCTGATGACGATATCGGTGATGAGCATAACTTGGGTCCCTCTTACTTTTGTGCGTCTACCGGATAGCCGCGGCTGACGTAGCTATCGATAATCTTGGCGTAGACCTGCTTCCAACCGCCGGCGCGCTCTTCGGTTGGAATGCCGTCGGGCCAGACGCTGATGTAGAGATAGTGCAGTTCGCGATCAGCCAGGACATTCTCCACCCAGTGCTCGTTGCGCGGAGGCACAAAAGCTACCGCCGGCGCGCGCACCTGTTTCATCTCCCCGCCGATATAGACTCTAGCCTCGCCGGCCCAGAATAAATAGATTTGCATAAACGTGTCGTGGCTGTTGGACGGCGTTGTCGCGCCCGGCCGCACCATCTGCAGCACCGCCTCGCAAGCCCCGGTCACGTCGCGGGGCAACAACATCACAAACTCATTGCCGGCGCAGCGAAAGGGCTCGCCTTCGCTGAATTGCCTGATAAACATTGGTAGCTCCTGGAGCTAAATAGGTTAGAGTCTTTCCGCGGCCTGTAAAGCCCTCCTCATTTTATTGCCGTATTGCCGTGCGGCCAAAGCCGTGCCCTTCTGAAAACGAAACAGCCTACTGACTTGATCTCAAACCTCATTCAGAATTAGCGCAATTCTTCCTACCAGCCAATCGCTGGGCGACTCTTCGGGATCGATGACGATCACGTCTAACGGAAATGCGAGGTTGTGCGGGCGCAGGATGAGGCAGTTTGACTGGAATTCCGCATAGCGGAGCGTAAGGTGCGAGCCGTGGCGGATGGCGTAAAGGTTTGGGTGGCTGGGCCGGTAAGGAAGCAGCGAATTGTACTGGCGGTCGATGAGCGCAAGGGCCTCGGGCAGCACCAATGGCTCCATGGGGCCGGCGTCGGCTGCCGCAACGCGGACGGCGACAAAGCGTTGCCAGGCGCGGCGCACGTTCGTAGCTCGTGCGCGCACGGTTTCTAATGCCCCGGGAGGCAGATGCAACATCAGTTGGACTGCCGAAGGCCGGATGACTGGTTCGAAAAGGGCTGTGGCGTGCGAAACCACAGGGACCGCTCCGGCGTTCTCATCCTCCTGCCAATAAGCCGTCTGGGGCAGCGCAGGCAGCAGATCGGCAACCGTCAGGCGCTGCGCGGCCAGGATGCGGTCCATTGCCTCCAGCGAAAGCTGGCGCCGGCTGCGCAGAAAATTGGAGAGGTGGGGCTGCCCGAAGCCCGTCTGCCGAGCCAATAAGGAAATGCTGAGCGTTCCCCGCTGGATCCTTCTCAGCAGTTCCAGGCGGAGTCGCTCGTGCATCTGGCTGAAGTTCATCTGTGGAAAATTTGCCGCCAGCAATGGGCGCACCACCCCATTGCATTCTCATGGAAAAGCTATCAGGGCATGTTTGCCTTCATTTTCAGCGTTTGCTTGGCGGATGGAAAGCGAAGGATGGGAAACGTACAGGTAAGCGTTGACGGTAAAGAAGCAAATCCCTACATTAGGTTTACTTAATCACGTATTGGCTTGTGGGAATCCGGGGGAAAATGCGCTCTTGCTGTTGTTTAAGCAAGGGTGCAAATCTGCCCCCGGAGGCGGCGAATGAACATTGGCCGGTTCAGCTTGTTGTGTTCCGGGCTTCCTTGTCACCGTCCCGGCGATGTTCTTCAAGGGCGCCGGGAAGCAAGCCAGTCGAGAAATTCCAGGATCTGCGCACAAATAGTCATGACAAATAACGAGAGAGCACAGGTAGCAATCCCCAAATCAGAACAAGAGAAATCTGAGTTGCCCGGCCTGGTTCTCTTCACCCCGCGGAGCAGCACACAACATAAACCTCCGTCGGGAGACGAAACTAATATGGAGAAACCGTCATGGAAGTGCGCGTACAGTTGAAAGTTTGCGAAGGGTGCGGTTGCCTTTGGTATCGCGTTCAAACACACGAGAGTGTGTATTGCAAGGAGTGTGAGTTGAAACTGAGAGCGTTTCCAACCCCGGAGAGCCGCAAACGCCGCGGCCGTCCGGGCAGTAAGCAGTTGGCGAAGGTCTGGGCAGTGGCCGAAGTTATGGGCGGTGCGCTATGAGTGCAGCTCTCCAATTGCCCATGCCTTGGGAAGGCAGCGCCAGCCAAGCGGCATGGCGGATCGAACGCGCGAACTGGGAACGAAAAGCTGCGGCATGCAGCGAAGCCCGGCTGGCCTCGGCGCGGTCCCGGCCGCCGGCGAACCTGGCCTTCTACCGGAGACATACAGAGAGCATGTTGCGGCGCTACCTCTACGCGTCCATGCAGGTGGGCCGGGCGCCTTCCATCCTGGGCGAACCGGTGGCGCGGGGATGGGCCTCGAGCCGTCCCGTTCGCACCTTTGAGGACGCTGTGATCTTCGTCCTCGACATTGAGAAATGCCTGAGCAAGATCCCCCTGCTCGATCGGGAGATTCTGAGCCGGGTGGTGTTGCAGGAATATACGCAAGTCGAGACCGCCAGCTTGCTCGGAATGGCGGTTCGCACCATCGGGTACAAATTTCCTCTGGCTCTCGACCGCCTCACCGAGAAACTACTCGCGGCCAGTCTGCTGATTCTGCCGTACGGTAACGAAATAGGCGATGACAGCGATGAAAGCGAGGACGACTGATTGGGGAAGCGAGCGACGGTAGTGGGGCTGGCGGAGGCGAGCGGAGCCGGCCCCCTGCTGCCGTCGAGAACGGCTGGGGCGTTCCAGCTAGCTCAGTCGTCCTTGTCGCCGCCGATCTCCCAGGTCATTTTGAAGATGACGCCTGCGGGATTGCTGTGCTGGCCTGCACCAAGAGGCACGCCGATTCCGGCTTCGAGGCGGTGCAGCAGGTGCTTATAGATTCCCGGCGTCACATAGAAACTATTTTCGGCGGAATCGCGGCGACCGTTGAACTCCAATGTGGGAATCCAATGATGTGAGAGCGGCCGCACCGCGGCAATGTTGTATGCGAGCGATGTGTCGTCACCGAGTTCGGGACTCACGCTCGTGTGAATTTGCAGCCTGCCGAATGCCTTGGCCATCATCAGCTCCGGTTCGTAGCTCAGATCGCTGCGGTTGGTGAGCGGCGCGTCCACACCCATCGCCGCGCTCAGCGCGAAGGGGTGGTTGCCGCGGATGAACTGATAGAGAACGCTGATGTCGGCCACGCTCCAACTGGTTGGAATCTCGCTGGTGGACGTGGAGATGATGCCGTAAGGAGTCTCGAATCCCAACTGTAACCGATCCGTGAGGCCGTATTCGATGTCGAGATCGGCGGAGTCGCCGTCCATGGAGCCGCCCCGTCCGCGGAATGCCGCTGTGGCGACGGTGAATTGCAGCTCGCCATCTTCTTCGCTGCGAACCGCCTCGGAAAGAAAGAACTCTTCGATATAAACCGGCAAGGGGCCGTGGGCGCTTACCGGTGGCGGCAATCCCGCGGCGGATTGCGGAGCGAGGCGTTGGCCCACCGCAGCAATGGTTGTGCCAATAGACAGGCAGATACCGGCCATGCGCGCCCATGGGGCCACGCGAGTGCTTTTTTTCTTGAACAAAATGTCCTCGATTCCCTTTGCTTGGTCTGAAGCTCGCGCGGCTGGCGGCGAAAAAGGGCGCACGCGGACCGGCCGCTGGCATTGCGGATGCGGCAAGCGAGGGAATCAGATGCGAAGCGGGATGAGAGGAGGAGAGGTGCCAGAGAAAAGCGGCAACGGCGCGACGGAACGGCGCATCACGCAGGCAGGTTGCGGGCTGAGGCACGCGAAACGCAGTTGCGGGCAAGCTATGCGCACCGCGACAACAGCAACCGCAGCCAGAAGACCGGCGGCAATGGCGAACACTGCGACATGAAACTCCGTGTCGCTGGCGAGGCCCGGCGTCCGGTCCCAACTGTCGAAGACTTCCAGCACCGGAGCGAGCAACGCCGCGAAGAGCAGCACAATAAAGGCGCGCCGGAGGAAGTATCCGATCATGAAGAAATCTTACAGGACGAGCATGAAGTGCAGCGAACGGGTTTTCGATCGGATGAATTCCGATTTCATCATTCGGTTTCGTGCTGAATTCCGTTCAATCGGCAGCCGTTTGTTGCGCCGCTGGGAGCAGCCGCTGGTAGGCTGCGTAGACCCCTTCGAAGACGGAATCCCAACTCGCAGTGAGCGCATAGGCGCGTGCAGCCTGGCGCATCGCGGCATGGCGGGCAGGATCGGCGAGGATTTCCCGAATGGCCGATGTAAATTGATCGTCGGGCACGATGCGGCCGGTTTCGCCGTCACGGACAATGGTGCACGGGCCGCCGTCGGGCGTGACGATGGCAGGCACGCCGCTGGCCAGCGCTTCAAGCACCACGTTGCCGAAGGTGTCTGTGTGCGAGGGGAAGACGAATAGGTCCATGTTGGCGTACGCCCGGGAAAGTTCTTCGCCGCGCAGGACTCCGGTGAACTCCGCTTGAGGCATGCGCGCGCGCAGCCAGGCTTCGTCGCCGCCGTGGCCCACAATCATGAATTTTTTCTGGTCTTGAACGAGATCCTTTTCAATTTGGACGAGCAGTCCAATGTTCTTCTCGATGGAAAGACGCCCGACGAAGCCGAGGATGCGCACGGGATCATTCGGATCCCGCGTGCGCTTGGCGGGACGAAAGAGTTCGGCATCGACGCCGCGCGGCATCAAAGAGCAGTGGCGGCCGGTGGAGCGCTCAAGGAGCGCGCACAGCTCGGGATTGGGTGCGAAGAGCACCTTTGCCTTGCGGTAAAACCAGGCCGCAGTCGACATCGCGAGGTTTTCGATCTTTTGGCTCGTGGCTGCGGAGTGGCGCTTGGGCAACACGCGGAGAAACCAATTGGCGCGGCGCGCGGCGTATTCGTGTACATTGGTGTGCCAGCTCGCGGCCAGCAGCAGTCGACGGCGGTGCGCCAGGAATGCGCCAAGAAGCCCCACGTCGCTGGGGCCGGTGATGTGAATCAGATCGGGCTGGAATCGTTCGAGAACGCCGTCAATGAGCGAAAAGTGGCGCAAAAACGCGGGATCGAAGCGGAGATCCTTCTCGATGGCGAAGGAAAGAAAGCCGCGCGGCAGTTCGAGGGTCCAGACGTTGCCGTCTTCGATCAAAGCCTGGGAACGATTGCCCGCGCGCACGCAGAGAAAGGGGAGATTGCGCCGCCGCGCGAAGGCTTCAAAGTGACGGCTGGTGTGGGCGACGCCGTTCACCTCGTGGAACGAGTCGGGAAAGTAGGCGACGCGGGGGGTCATAAAGGCAGAGGGGCGAGCGGGGTTAGCGGAGTTAGGACGAATGCCTTTGCGAACACCATTAGCGCACCGACCGCATGACTTAGTAATCCCTCAGGTACCTGGGCGGGCGTGGACGCCGCACTACAGCCGGTCAGGAGACCGGCGCTACATTTCTGTGGTTGCGCGATCAGGCGGCTTCGAAACTAACTCCGCTAACACCGCTCACTCCGCTGTGTTACTCCTGCTCGCCCAGTGCCAGGCGCAACTGGTCACCTTCGCTCCATGCCATGCGCAGGCCTCCGGAGACGAGGCCGCGGCCCATAAGCTCCACCATGGCGAGGCACCAGCGCATAGCGCGCGGCGCCGTGCCGTTGGGCCAGAGCTCGCTCAGGGGGCGAACGGCTCCGTTCGTGTCGGGGTGGTAGACGCGCTCGTCCCAGTTACGCGAGCCTTGCGGAAATTCGGGATAGTAGCGGATGGCATCGATCGTCGACCGCAGGATGCGGTGCTTCCACGGCTCGGCGTACTGCGGCATAAAGAGCACCTGACTCTTCTTTTCGCGACGTATCTCGTGCACGAATTCGGTAAACGTGGCCGCGTTGGTAAGATTCACGTTGGCGTTCGGCTCCACGCCGTGACGGTCGCCGCCGGAGATGAGCAGCATGTTCCACTTCTCTGCCAGACGCCGTACCTGACGGTTCTCGTCCCAGTTGCGCAGGCCGTTCAGTTCCAGCGCGTGGAAGTATGCGCCGTTCTTCTGCAGGAACTCGTTGACCAGGAACTGATGCTTCTCGTTGCCGATCAGAAAGAGATCCCACATGGGATGGTTGAAGACCAGCAGCACATTGGGCTCTTCGTTGAGAGCCACCAGAATTTCAGTCAGGCGCGCGTCACTGGGGTTGGCGGTGTATTCCTCGAGGGTCGCCATCCACTCGGTGGCGCGGGCGCTGGGCAGGTTGTGCACGCCCAGGTGGAACGACTGCATGCCAGCGTAGGGCGCGCTCCACTCCACCGACACCGGAATTTGCCGCGCACTGGGCACGCTGCGCAGAAGCATCGGGGCCTTGATGTTGTCGTGGTCCGTGATGGAAACCATCGCCCCCAGGCCAAGTTTTTCAATCTGCGTGGTTTCCAGATCGAAAGCCAGCTTGGGCGTCATGGGCGGCGTCCAGTAACTCGCTGCATAATTGATGCGCACGCCATGGACCTGCTCGGCCCGCCGTTCCATGCGCGACAGCAAGGGCCGCATTACTGGGTACTGGTTTCCGAAGTTGGCTAGGAAATCCAGAGTTTCGGACGACTGATTGGTGTGACTGTGCAGCGACACACCGGTCCGAAAGTCCCTTGGGGCACCCGTATCGCGCCACAGGTACGAGATGGTGGATGTCGGCATTTCAGCTCCTTGTCAATCCGTCGTCAAACTCGGATTTCCACAGCCAGTATCGGGTGCAAGCCGTAAATATCCGGTTAAGAGCGTGCGAATTGCCCTTCAATTGATGCTGCTGATGCTGCGGTGGAATCAAGGAAGTTACCGAACCACCGGAAGATACGGGGAGAAGTGCCGGGGATTCGCGGACAATTCGGCTGCCTGGCTGACAAACTAAAGGAACCATGCGATCTCAGAGGGTGAGACGATTAAGCACGTCCTAGTCCAAAGCAGTTTCTTCCGCAGCATCACCCAATGTGCCCACGGCGGCGGCCGCTTGGGGCACGATTCATTTATCCATTCTATGCTTTTGGGCTATCGACCACTGGTCTATGCTTTCTTGGTTTTTGCCAGCTCGGGTCCCAGAAAATCGTCGATGTTCGAGCCGGCCATCAAATCTTCGTCGGGCGCAGGTTTGCCGGCCTTGAGCGGTGCGGCTGGTACGGCCGCGGTCTCTGCGGATAAATAGTTCTCCGTCAGCCCTTTGCGCAAAAGTTCGAAGGCCTGCTCGGGTGTGTCGGCGTATTGAAAGAGGTCGACATCCTTGGGCGAGATGGCGCCGGTGTCGACAAGCACTTCGAGGTTGAAGACCTTCTTCCAGTAATCCGATCCATAAATAAGGACGGTGATCTTCTTATTTACCTTCTGGGTCTGGGCCAGGGTGAGGATCTCAAACATCTCATCGAGGGTGCCGAAGCCGCCGGGAAAGACGACGAGGGCCTTGGCCAGATAGGCAAACCACAGCTTGCGCATGAAGAAGTAGTGGAACTCGAAGTTGAGCGAGGGCGTGATGTAGGGATTTGGCCTCTGCTCAAAGGGCAGCAGAATATTCATGCCGATGGTTTTGCCGCCGGCCTCGTAAGCCCCGCGATTGGCGGCTTCCATAATGCCGGGACCGCCGCCGGAGGTGACGACGAAACGATGCTTGCGCGAGGGGACGGTCTTGGCCCAGTGCGTGAGCAGTTGCGCAAGTCGGCGCGCATCCTCGTAGTAGCGGGCCATCTCCACCGCGGCCACGGCGCGCTTCCGTTGCAGCTCAGTTGCCTGGCCCGCGGCAATCTCCACGGCCTTGGCAGGCTGCTCGTGACTGGGAGCGGGCTGCACCGATCCGGTGTTGTCGAGAAGTTCGAGGGCATGGTCGGCTTCTTCGCGTCCGCGAAAGCGCGCAGAGCCGAAGAAGACTACTGTGTCCTGAATCTGCTCGCGGCGAAAGCGCGCCAGCGGCTCGAGATACTCCGAGATGATGCGGATGGGACGGCCGTCGGCGCTGTTGAGGAAGTTGGTGTTCTCATAGGCGAGCGGTGCGGCATCGAGCGGCGGAGGCGCGCCGCCGCCGGGAATGACGGCGTGGGCCGCTGCTGCAGAAGCTACGGCTTGAGAAGATTCGCCGTGGCTCTTCTGATTCCCGGCTTGCCGATCTCTATTCTCTGATCTCTGTTCTCTGTCTTTCATCGTTCAACCATCCCGGTGCCGAACGGCATCTTGAAATGCGATCCATAGATTCAGCAGGCCCATCCCTGAGACGAGACCGCGCACGGCGCCGGTGTGGGCAATATTGCCGAGCGCAGGAAACTGCAGGAAGATCGGATTCTGATCCCAAAAGGCATGCCACCAGGGCGTGTAGCAAATGGCCAGACCGATATACATGCGCAACATGACGCGCAAAAACAGTTCGACGCGTTCCAGCCAGCGAGGAACATGATGACGCGGTTGCGTTGCGCTGTTGGACTCGGGCGTCGCGCCTGCAGTGGATTCCGAAGTTGGCCCAGACAATGGAGCCGGGCTCACTGCGAGCGTTGGCGATGGCGATTCCGGCTGCTGAGGCATTCGTTTGCTTGTATCCGCTGTCCACGATGTCCTTCGGCCATTCAATTGATACCACGCCTCGGGACACAGGCGCGAAGCCCGAGCCCGGCTGAGGGACGCCGTATTGCCACGGTAACACAGCGAGAGCGGAAATTCAGTGGCCGGCAGTGCGCAGTTTCCAAATTGCCGATCATGCTCCCGGTACCGGGGATTTGGATCAAACACCTAGCGCGTCGCGAGAAATAATCTGCAGGGTTGCGCTGGACTTGACGACAGAATTGCTGTGTCTTCCGCAATACCTTGCGGTCAGTTGATGATCTCTCTGGACTATTGCCCAGAAGTGCTTCGGCGAACTCCGGATCAACGGACTCCGCCGCTCGATTACGACGCTTTTGCCACTTCACAAACTTCTCCCTCGC
>Ga0187847_10001624_pt1 | contig 19799 bp, 14 predicted proteins | sample June2016WEW_4_10_FD_132458 | JGI IMG/M metagenome (GOLD analysis project Ga0187847, IMG submission 132458) | Peatland microbial communities from SPRUCE experiment site at the Marcell Experimental Forest, Minnesota, USA - June2016WEW_4_10 | ecosystem: Environmental > Terrestrial > Soil >...
GCTCAGTTGGTAGAGCAGCCGATTCGTAATCGGCAGGTCAGCGGTTCAAGTCCGCTCGTCGGCTCCATCGTTTCAACCACTTACCTGCTTCTTTTGGAGCCCCCCCAATTCCTTGTGACGTAAGAATGCATTGCGGTGCCGGAGACATTTCAACCTTGGTGCCGGAATTTCGGAACATTGGACTGCATTCACCGCGCGCATGGCCTTTCTCCATTTGTGCAGCTACTAGTGGACTCTCAGGATAGACGGCTTTCCCTTGTTTAAGTCCAAATTGTCATGTGTGCTAGCAAACTGGAGTAAAAAATGCGACGAATCAACTCTCTTATATGGCATTACCTCGGTAATTTCTGAAACTGTAAAGCTATCCTGCACAATCAGATAGCACTTCACGTACCTGAAAGGATGCTTATTCCGTCGTGTCTTTCATCGATCAGCATGTCACTAGCACTCCTCTTCTGTTAAACGCTTGCAACCTGAGCGTTACTTACATGAACGAAGAGAGCAATTCGATTCCAGCGATACGTGGCATGGACCTCGAGATTCATGAGGGAGAAATCGTCGGCATCCTCGGCGAATCAGGCAGCGGGAAGAGCACACTGGCTGCGGCAATAATGGGTTTGCTTCCTTCAAAAGCCCACGTTCAAGGTTCACTTCGGTATCAAGACAAAGATCTTCTGACGCTCAAAGAATCAGAGTATCGCAGAATACGAGGGAAGCAGTTCGCGCTGATTTCACAGGAACCGGGGCTGGCGTTAAGCCCTTATTTGTGCGCCGGCGCGCAGATCCAAGAAGTGCTGCGGGCTCACGACGTGCGGCGATCAAGTCGCCGCGAACGATGCCAACAGATTCTAGATGACATGCAGTTTGCGGACGTGAGCCGCATCTACCATGCATACCCACACCAACTCAGCGGAGGGGAGCTTCATCGGGTTGCCGTTGCTCAAGCTCTGGCCTGCCATCCCAGTCTGATGATTTGCGACGAGGCCACCCGTTCGCTTGATGCCACGATCCAATTGGAAATCATTCATCTTTTGAAGCGAATAAACGGGGAATTAGGTACAGCCTTCGTCTTTATAACTCACAACCCAGCATTACTGGAAGGGTTTGCCTATCGTGTGCTTGTGATGTATAGAGGGCGGATCGTTGAACAAGGTCTCGTATCCGAAGTCTTTCGGAAACCGGGCCACCCCTATACAAGAAGTTTGGTGGATTTCGCTTTTGGCACGACGCAACGAAATCAGACCGGCCGAAAACGATTGCCCATCACATTTTCTGAAGAAACCTCCGAACCAAGTTGCTATCAACATGGCGATTGAGCCTAGCTCTCGCGGTTCCGTAAACGCGGTTATTACGACCCGCGGCATGAGCAAACGACACCGGCAACGCAAGTTGTTTTCTCGAAACCAATTCATTGTTGACGCACTGATTGATGTGAACCTCGAGGTGGTGACCGGACGCCTGACAGCGCTGGTGGGAGAATCGGGATCGGGTAAATCCACTTTGGCAAGTTGCCTGGCTCTTATCGAAAAACCCGATGCGGGCGAGATTTGGTTCGAAGGCAAAGAGATTTCATGGAACTCGCCCCGCAAGTTAGTTGAGTTGCGGCCGAGAATCCAAATGGTTTTCCAGGATTCCGCCGGGGCATTAAATCCAACATTCACGGCAGCGGAGATTATCGCGGAACCCTTAGAAATTCAACGTCTCATGCGACCCCCTGAAATACGCAGCCGCGTTTATGAGTTGATGGAAGAGGTGGGGTTGTTACCGGAATGGGCGAATCGGAAGACCTCGGAATTTAGTGGTGGACAACGGCAACGTCTAGCCATCGCGCGTGCGATAGCCTTAAAACCAACTCTCCTGATTCTCGATGAGTCCCTATCCGGCTTGGACCTTTGCACGCAAGCACAGATTATCAATCTTCTTATGGATCTTCGGGAAAGTTACGCCTTAAGCCTGTTGCTGATTTCACATGATTTGGGGTTGGTCGGCCAAGTCGCTGACTATGTAGCAGTCATGCATCAAGGGAGAATGGTCGAACAGGGGTGTAGAGAAGAAATTTTCGCAACTCCAACACACTCGGCTACACAACGATTACTAGCATCAGGGTACCAATTCGACCAGCGGGCGCGATTTGCGCATGCAGGAGCCAGCATATGAATTATGCACTCCGACGAGTGGTTCATGCTGGCTTATTGCTACTCGGTGCTTCAGTATTGTGCTTCGCATTTAGCGCTCTTGCTCCTGGCGATTACTTCGATGAAGTGAAGCTGAATCCACAAATTTCAAAGGAGACGGTCGCGGCGCTGCGTTCGCAATATGGATTAGACAAGCCCTTGGCGCTCCGCTATGAAAATTGGGCAAATGCGGTGCTCCGGGGCAATTGGGGTTATTCCCTTTCGTACAACACTCCGGTGAGCAGCCTTTTGAAGGAACGCGCCTTCAACACCTTAATTCTTAACTTTTCAGCCCTGCTATTGGCATGGATCATCGCCATCCCACTCGGAATTTTGGGAGCAATGAGGCCTGCTTCATGGATAAATCGTATTCAGATGCTGGGAACTTCGCTGTTATTGGCACTCCCTGAACTCGTGCTCGCGTTGGGCTTGCTTTATTTCGCGATGCGCAGTCATTCACTCCCAGTCGGAGGTAAGGTTTCCGCCAACCACGAACATTTAGCTTCCGCGGCGAGGTTCAGCGACACCGTGGTTCATTTAATAGGGCCCGCTATCATACTCGCGATTGCGAGTCTCCCAATCCTCGTCCGGCATATTCGTAGCAGCATGGTGGAAGCTCTCGATAAGCCGTTTGTAAAATCGGCTCGCGGGCATGGCATTTCTCCTTGGCGAATTTTGTTGCGTTATGCACTGCCAGCGGCCGCCAACCCATGGATATCACTGTTTGGGCTTTCTTTAGGCGGACTCCTGAGTGGATCCCTACTTGTAGAGATCATAATGGGCTGGCCGGGATTAGGGCCGCTTCTTCTCGATGCCACCATGTCTCGCGATCTCTATGTCGTCGTCGGAGTGGTAATGGCTTCAACCATCTTTATGATCTTCGGAAGTTTGCTGGCTGACTTAATGCTCTTGGCGATTGATCCACGTGTGAGGGCTGAGTAATGGATTCCCGGCGTAACATCTGGCTCGGATTGAGCCTCCTGGCGCTCCTGCATCTAGCCGTTTTCTTCGCAGGGTTCGTATCTCCTTACGATCCAGCGGTGCAAAATCGTGACTTTCCGTTCGCACCTCCGACAAAACTTCATTTCGTTGATGTTCGCGGACATTTTCACCTGCATCCGTTCGTCTATCGATCACTGCCACAGCCAGACGACCCAGGCCTTTATACAGAGTCTCGGGCACAGGAATATCCGATCCGATTTTTTGTCGACGGCTCGAAATATGAAACTGCTTGGATCTTTTCGTCCCATATCCATCTCTTTGGGGCGGAAAGTCCCGCTCAGATATTCCTGGCGGGCACGGACGATTATGGGAGGGATCAATTTTCCCGCACTCTCTACGGTGGCCAGATCTCCATCGCCGTTGGGTTGCTGGCGACGACCGTGTCGTTGTGCTTGGGACTGGTCATTGGCCTATTCGCTGGATACTACGGAAAATGGATAGATGACATAACGATGCGTGGAGCCGAGCTTTTTCTTGTTCTTCCCTGGCTCTATGTCTTGCTGGCAGTGCGAGCTTTTCTGCCATTGCATGCCAGCCCTGCTCAAGTTTTCTTCCTTCTCGTAACCGTCATCGGGACTATTGGGTGGGCACGCCCAGCACGCTTAATTCGTGGCGTGGTTTTAAGCGCAAAGACTCTCAAATACGTATCAGCCAGTCGCGGATTTGGAGCATCGGACTTTCATATTTTACTAAAACACATTCTTCCTCAAACTTACGGCATTCTCCTCACTCAAGCTGCCCTGCTCGTACCGCAATATATCGCCGCAGAGTCTGCGCTGTCGTTCTTAGGATTGGGATTGAGTGAACCAAAGCCAAGTTGGGGTAATTTGCTGGCCAATCTACAGCATTACAACGTGCTGGTTGCCGATTGGTGGATGTTCGCTCCCGCGTTGGCGCTCGTAAGTGTATCTCTTGGATACCTCTGCGTAGCCAATGCTTTTCAACAACGGCTACAATCAAGTTAAATTTCATGCAAGGTCTGCGAATTGTATGCTCCGTTTGAACTGGATGAGCGCGGTCCTTATCTTTATCTCTTGCGGCATTGCTTTCGCAGCTTCTTCTCCACAACCATTGCAACGCGGCGAAGAGGTTCTAATCATTGACAATCCGATTGGCCAATACGGCGGAATACTTACAGTCGCGCAGCGCAGCGAGCCGAAGACGCTAAACCCTGTTACTGCCACCGACGCTCCCTCTCGCGAAGTAATCGGCCGCATTACAGCCGATCTCATTCATATCAATCGAGCTACCCAGAAGACAGAACCCGCCCTGGCGAAATCGTGGATCCTATCAAAGGACGGGCGGATCTTTACGATCAAGCTCCGCAGAGGATTGCGATTTTCGGATGGGCAACCTCTTGACGCCGACGATGTCGTGTTTTCGTTCCAAGTTTATCTCGACGAAAAGACTCATTCGCCGCAACGCGATTTGTTGGTAGTTGGCGGAAAGCCGGTTACAGTTCAAAAACTTGATCAATATGCCGTCCGTTTTACGCTGGCTGCGCCATACGCCGCTGCCGAACGAATCTTTGATGGCATCGCCATAATTCCCCGCCATCTCTTACAAGATGCTTTCCAATCTGGCAATTTTGCTCAAACCTGGACGTTGTCGGCATCGCCAGGGGATGTCGCGGGACTCGGCCCGTTTCGTTTAAAGCAGTACATCGCGGGACAAAGAATCGTGCTGGAGCGCAATCCCTATTACTGGAAAGCCGACAAAAACAAGAACCGCCTCCCCTATTTTGATGAACTAGATTTTCTCTTTGTTGGCAACGAGGACGCCCAGGTGTTGCGCTTTCAAGCCGGAGATACCGACATAATCAGCCGGATCGGCGCCGATAACTACAACTTACTTTCGAAAGATGCGGCCACCCGCGGAATTCAACTGTTCGATCTCGGTCCCAGCCTTGAATACAATTTCTTAGTTTTCAACCTTAACGACCTGCAAGGTAAGAATCTCGATAAAACCATTGCTAAGCAAGTGTGGTTTCAGAATTTGCAGTTTCGCCAGGCTGTCTCCCTCGCGATTGACCGGGCATCCATCGTAAAACTGGTATACGCGGGACGTGGAGCACCATTGTGGGGCAATGTGAGCCCATCAAATCGGTTTTGGGTGGATCAACAGCTTCCCCATCCGACCCAATCGATCGAAGGAGCGAAGCAGTTGCTAAAACAAGGCGGCTTCTCTTGGCGCGATGGCCAACTCATCGACAACAAAGGCCGGCAGGTCGAATTCTCAATCATTGCGAGCACTTCGAATGCGCAACGACTCAAGATGGCGACCCTTATTCAGGACGATTTGAGCAAGTTGGGGATGACCATAAACATTGTGCCGCTGGAATTTCGCGCAGTCATCGACCGCGTCTTCCAGACCTATGATTATGAAGCCAGCATCATGGCCTTGGGCGGCGGTGATGCCGATCCAAACCCCGAACTAAACGTTTGGCTTTCCAATGGAGGAACTCATCTCTGGCATCTTGGAGAAACCAAGCCCGCAACACTGTGGGAGGATCAGATCGATCAGCTAATGCAGAAGCAAATGGTCGAGCTTAAGTACAAGGAACGCAAAAATACTTACGATCAGGTTCAGGAAATAGTCGCCACTAATCTTCCTTTCATATTTCTTGCAACACCTGACATCTTAGTAGGCGCGAAGAAGGACATTGCGAACTTTGCGCCGGCGGTTCTCGACCCGGCCACTCTATGGAATGTGGAGCAGCTCTTTCGTAACACGAGCCAAACGGCTTCCAATGTCAAGTGAGGGGCGCAGCGGCCAAACCCGCATCTCAATGGCCGGACGAAAAGCTGGTCCACGCATGCCTTAAAGGCAATCAAGCTGCATGGTCGGGGCTCATTGAGAAATACAAAAATCTGATCTTTTCCATTCCTATTAAGTTCGGGCTGTCTAACGACGAAGCCAACGATATCTTCCAGTCTGTGTGCGGCGAATTACTTGCACAATTGTCAAAACTGCGAGAGCCGAAAGCCCTTCCGAAGTGGCTGATGCAAACCAGCTACCATCAATGTCTGCGGTGGAAAAAGCGCCGCTTGACCCTTATCGATGACTCCGGTATCGACAGTATGAGTCTCAGCACCGATGATCTGCCTGATGCAGTCTTATTCCAGGTGGAACGCGAGCAAATTGTCCGGGAAGTTATCACCGCTCTTCCGGAACGCTGCAAGAATATGGTACACATGCTTTTTTTTGAAGATGAACCACGACCTTACGATGAGATCGCCAAGGAATTGAATCTGGCGACGGGATCAATCGGATTTATTCGTGGGCGTTGCCTGGCACAACTGCGGAAGTCGCTGCATGAAAGAGGGTTCTATTGAACCCGATAGATCAGCCCTCAACCAAAGAATTGTTCGGGGAGCTTGCCGCGCTTTCCAGCGGAGAAAGCCAACATAAGTTTCTTTCGCAGCATGGTTTGCTATTACAACCAAGTTTTGTAAAAGAGACTGCAGATTGGGTTCGGGAAGAAATTCGCGTGAACATCCCCCATGCGCTTCAATTGGCGGATGCCGCGCTATTAATCGCTGAAAACCTCGGCGACCAAGAATCCATGGCTTTGGCAACCCGGGCCAAAGCGAATGTGCTTTACGCCAAAAATGAATACGCGGACGCCGTAACTATGCATGACCGGGCTGCCAGCTTATTTGAAGCGGCCGGTAACTCCGGCGAAGTGGCGCGGACGATGAGCACCATGATGCAACCACTGCTCTTAATGAGTGAATACGATCGCGCCTTTGCTGCTGGCGCCAAAGCGAGAGAGATCTTTGCATCGCAGGGCAACACATGGCGATTGTTGAGACTGGAGATTAATCTAGGCAACGTTTACTACCGGCAAGACTGCTTTGCCGAAGCTCTCGCGTGCTACGAAAAAGCCTATCAGGAGCTCCCACGGGATAAGGACGCCGAAGGGATCGCCGCAGCTTTGAGCAACATGGCGACTTGCTATATCAGTTTGAACAATTTTCCAAAAGCAGTTGCTTCTTACGAGCAGGCCCGTAAATTTTGCGAAGACCATAACATGCCTCTGCTGGTAACACAGGCCGATTACAATATCGCGTATCTGCACTACCTGCGCGGGGAATACAGCAAGGCGATCCAAATGTTGCGGGCCACGCGTGCAAAATCAAAAGAGCTCAACGACGGGTATCATGCCGCGCTGTGCAATCTGGATTTGGCAGAACTGTATTTAGAGTTGAATCTCAGCCCAGAAGCTCACGATCTGGCGAAACAAGGCTTTGCTGGCTTTCAAGAGTTGAATATGGGTTATGAGGCAGCCAAGTGCCTCGCCTTTTCCGCCATCGCGGTCAGTCAGCAAGGCCATGCATTCGAAGGTCTCAAGCTGTTCACAGAAGCCCGGGAGATCTTCTCAAAAGAGAAGAACCGGGCTTGGCCGTCGCTGATTGATCTCTATCAAGCTCTGGTGTTTTTTAATGAAGGCAGGCTTTTTGAAGCTCGGCGTCACTGTCAGGATGCAATCGAGTCCTTTTATAGGCTAAATCTCACAGGCAAGGCCGTACTGGCGGAACTGCTTTTGGCCCGAATCGCGCTCCGGACTGGCGATCTGGAGGAGGCGCGGCAGCATGCGAATCTCGCGGTGACAAGAGTTTCGGAACTCAGCTCACCGGTACTTTCTTATCAAGCCTACCTGCTCGCGGGCAACGTGTTCTCAGCGCGCAACGATCACGATGGCGCTTATGCTTCATATTCGCGCGCGCGCGAATCGCTCGAAACCCTTCGTGGCAATTTACGCGGCGAAGAACTTAAAATCGCGTTCTTGAAAAACCGGACAGAAGTCTATGAGAACTTGGTCGAACTTTGCCTCGCGCGCTCTGCGTCATCGGCGACTGAAGAAGCATTCAATTACATCGAGCAGGCCAAATCGCGTAGCTTGATGGACCTTTTGGTACGCCCAGCACCCGTTTTAGACACTCCTACGGCGGGGCAAAGCGAACTTGTCCGTTCGATGCGGGACCTTAGAGAAGAACTCAACTGGTACTACAACCGGATTGAGCGTGAACAACTTCAACCAGAGGGACAAACGCCAAATCGAATTGCCTCTCTTCAAGAACACGCGAAACGCAGGGAAAAAGACTTGATCAACATGATGCAAGAAGCATCGGAGTCGGATGCTTCCATGGCCGGCTTGCAAACGCCCACGCATTTACCGCTTGCCACGATCAGAGAAGCGATTCCTAGCGACACTTTGTTAGTCGAATATTTCCGCATGCACGACAAGATCCTGGTGTCTTTGATCGGGCGTCAAACCCTGGAAATTTTCCCCATCACGCTGGAGAGCCGAATCGCAGATTTGTTGCGACTATTGCAGTTTCAACTTTCGAAGTTCCGGCTGAATTCGGAATATGTCGAGAAATTTTATGACGCCTTCGTCAGCGCGTCCCAAAACCATCTTTTCGAGCTTCATAAAGAGCTTGTGGCACCGATCGCTGCGCGATTAGATAAGGAACATCTTGTTTTTGTGCCGCACGGTTTATTGCACTACATTCCGTTCCATGCGTTGTACGACGGTTCCCAATATTTGATTGACCGGCATACGATTTCATACGCCCCGAGCGCCAGTATTTATTCGCTTTCTCAAAGGCAATCGTCAAACTCTTCGGGTGGTTCTTTGATTTTGGGCATCCCCGACCCTGTAGCGCCTGCCATCCTGGATGAAGTACGGGCGCTTTCTAAAGTTTTGACGAATTCGGAGTTATTCGTTGGCGAGGAAGCAAATGATCATGTGTTGCGGCAGAAAGGCCCCTCGAGCCATATCATTCACATTGCTACACATGGCCGATTCCGGCAGGATAACCCTATGTTTTCGGCGATTCGCTTGGGAAACTCCTCGCTCAGTTTGTTCGACCTTTATCAACTGCGACTGCCAGTGGATCTCATCACCTTGAGTGGTTGCTCCACTGGAATGAACGTAGTCTCTCCCGGCGACGAATTGCTTGGTTTGGTGCGAGGTCTTCTTTATGCCGGCGCCCGGTCTTTAATGCTTAGCTTATGGGATGTACAAGATAAGAGCACCGCTGAATTTATGACGGCGTTCTACCAAGCGTTGAACGATGGCCAATCCAAACGGGCCGCCTTGCGGACAGCGACATTGCAGATGAAATCGCAATATCCCCATTGTTATCAATGGGCTGCATTCATTCTAGTCGGCCAAGCCTAGCCGCCCCAAGAAAATTTTCTTCTCCCTATATTTTTCCGCCGTCAGGGTTCCCTTATTCCCAGAAAGCAAAAACAGCCAATACCACCCCAAGGAGCAGGTAGTGAAGCATTACAGCGAAGCGCAATGGGCCGATTTTGTTCGCGATGCTGCTGCGCCGGACCTGAAACACATGATGCAACAGCATGTGGATGTCGGGTGTGATGCTTGCAGGGTCACGATGCAACTATGGCGGAGCACGCTGGAGATTGCTAGGAAGGCCCATAAATTCGCGCCATCGCCTGATTCCGTCCGCGTGGTTGAAAGCTTTTTTGCCTCCCGCGCGAGAAGGCCGAATGACAGCTTCCGCTTATTGTTCGACTCATCTCTTCAGCCAGCAACGGCTGGAATTCGCGGAACGGCCGTAACTCGGCAGTTTTTGTATGAGACCGACAATTTCTATATCGACCTCCGATTGGAAAGAAAGTCGGCCGGAAGCACGTTCTTGGTCGGGCAGGTTTTAGAGCGACACGTTCCCCCATCCCCCATGAAGAGCTTTTCGGTGCAGGTGATGGATGGAAAGATATCCCTCTCTGAAACCATTACCAACCACTTTGGAGAGTTTCAGTTGGAATTTGAACCGGCGAACCATCTTTGCATTTCGATTGGCCGGAAGAAAGACCAAGCAGAAGTAATCCTCCCCCTTTACGAATGAGTTACGGGCAGCGGGAAAGGCCCTGAATTGGCAGCCTTTGCGGGCTTCCACCAAAGGTAACCACTCTCGAATTACTGCTGTAAGTGTACTGAACAAAAGTTTTTTCATAGACTCAAGCGGACAGATTAAAGACCGCCAAGTCGGGGAGAGGTAATGAAAATCCATAAGCTTTCTAATTCCGGTTCCACAAAGATTTCGCGTTTCTTAGCGACTGGTTTCGCGCTTGTTTTGGCGGTCGGGTTGTCAGCTCAGAGTGGCTTCGCTCAATCGACCAATGCTGCGCAGTCGCGCCTGATTATTAGAGATAATTTGGGCCTCAATGGCCTTTTGCCGATCTGCGCGCTCCTACGCTGCTCGCAGACCCAGGCGCTCGGAGATCCACAGGGCCAGCTTTTCATGATTCAAGTGCCCTCGCAGCTAGCGCCGCTCACATCTTTGCTGAATCTTTCTGTTCTCGGGCTGGTTTCGATCGAAACCGATCAGACGGTGCAAACCCAGGGATCGAATGCTGCAAATGCTCCTGCATATCTCTATGATCGGACGCCTTACAGCTATTACGGAACCACGGTATGGCATGGGTATGTATTCCAGACCGGCAATATCCTCATCCGGACGGACGCTACTCACGCCGCCTACGGCACCGCTGGCGCCGGCGTAACCGTCGCGGATATTGACACCGGTGTGGATCCGAATCATCCGGTTCTAAAAAATTCTTTGGTCGCCGGTTACGATTTCACGCGCAACCAGAGCGGCGGCTCTGAGATGAGCGACGTAAGCCAATCTACAGTCGCAGTGCTTGATTCGACTGAAACAGCTCAAGTCAGCCAATCCACCGTCGCGGTATTGGATCAATCTACTGTTGCGGTACTGGATGGAAATGGTTATCAGGCCTTCGGCCACGGAACCATGACGGCCGGCATCATCCACCTCGTTGCGCCTCAGGCAACCATCATGCCGCTCAAGGCCTTCAGCGCAAACGGTTCCGCTTATAACTCAAATATTCTTCGGGCGATTTACTACGCTGTGGCGCATGGTGCAAAAGTCATAAACATGAGTTTCAACTACACCACCTATTCGGCGGAGCTCGCGAACGCGGTGAACTATGCGACGGCAAACGGTGTGATATGCGTGGCTGCCGCCGGTAATAACGGCGAGCAACTCACTGTCTATCCCGCTGCACTGAAGAACGTGATTGACGTGGCTTCGACCAACGATGAGGATGGCCCCTCAACCTTCTCGAACTACGGCGCGCCTCCGGTCTGGGTCGCGGGTCCGGGAGAGGGTGTAATGACCACCTACCCATTCAACAGCTATGCGGCCGGATGGGGAACCTCTTTCAGCACTCCGATGGTTACCGGCACCGCGGCGCTAATGGTTGCTTCCTACAACGCGAAACATTCGGGCCTGCTCAACTCGTTGCTCGGGGCACTATCCGCTACCAACTTTGAACCACAAGCCGCAAATGCATTGACTCATGCGCAGGCGATTTCTGATCCCGCTATGGGACACGGACGTCTTGATACTTATCAGGCCGTGCAAGCGTGGCGCAGCAATTTGGGGTTGCAATAGCCGAGGGAGAGAAAATGCAATCCCAAAACAACAGCTCGCCCTTCGACGCTTTGAACCCGCTCTTCCTCCAGGTGAAGGAATTGGAGGAACAGCAACGGGCGTTGATGAAGTCCGTTATCTGCGGCTTCAATCAGATGCTTGATCTGCGCGACCTTGGGACTGGCGTTCACAGCACGCGCCTGGCAGAGTGGGCGGTTCGCGTGGCCAGAAAGCTCGGCATGGAAGAGTCGGAGTTTTATCAGCTCGAAGTCGCGGCTTTGTTGCATGATATCGGCAAGATTGGCGTTCCCGATTCGATTTTGAAAAAAGAAGGCAAGCTCACCGACGAAGAGCGTGCCTTGATGAATAAGCATCCCGAATATAGCTGGTCAATTCTTCGCCTATTTCCGGGTCTAGATAAAGCGAGTCTATACGCTCTCCATCATCATGAAAGTTTCGACGGCAATGGCTATCCAGGGAAGCTGAAAGGGGCGGAAATTCCTATCGGTTCGCGCATCGTCGCAGTCATTGATGCGTATGATGCCATGATCTCCAACCGCTGTTACCGCAAAGGGCTCGCGCACGAAGGAGCCATCGGGCGGCTGATGGCTGACTCGGGAAGGCAATTCGATCCAAACGTCGTGCAGGGATTCGTAGAGATTGCCGGACACGAAGTGGCCGAGGTCTTCGCCGCTACCGGAAGCAGCCCGCACGCGGTAATCTAGGCTACCAGGGCAAACAGATGCAATGCGTCTCATGGTGAGATTCGGTCTTCTGCTTTAAGATGGCAGGGTGATCCCCTCCGCAGGAATATTGCGCCAAGTGGCGGTCTGCGCAATGCTTTACGGCCCGGTTGCCTGGGCACCAGCGCAGACCGCACTATCTCCGAAGTCGACCGCCATCCACCTTGCTTCTCCCGGCAAAGTTCATTTTGAAGACATTGCCCAGGAGGCAGGACTGACTGAGCTCAACGTCAACGGCGGCGACACCCACAAAGAGTACATCATTGAGTCCACGGGTAACGGCGCGATTATTTTTGATTACGATAACGATGGCTGGCCGGACATTTTTCTTCCCAACGGTTCCACCGTCGAAGGCTTCCCCAAGGACAAAGCTCCCATTGGGCATCTTTATCACAACAATCACGACGAAACCTTCACCGATGTCACAGCTCAAGCCGGGCTCTCACGCTCCGGCTGGGGACAAGGCGGGTGCGTAGGTGACTACGACAACGACGGCTACGTCGATCTGCTCGTGACCTTCTGGGGCCAGAACACTCTTTATCACAACAATCGCGATGGAACTTTTACTGATGTCACTGCCAAAGCGGGACTGAAAACGTCAGGAGACGAATGGAGCACAGGATGCAGTTTTATTGATTACGATCACGACGGGAAAGCAGACATCTTCCTGTCTCGCTATGTGGATTTCACCTACGACTCCGTCCCGCCCTCGGCGCGTTGTACGTGGAAAGGAATCAACATTTTCTGTGGGCCACGCGGTTTGAAGCCAGGCATGAATGCTCTCTATCACAACAACGGTGACGGGACCTTCACCGACGTATCGCAGAAATCTGGCATCCGCAATGCGCCGCAGTGCTATGCCTTTACATCTTTGACGGCAGACTTCGATAACGACGGCTGGACTGACATTTATGTCGCCTGTGACTCCACGGGGAGTCTCCTCTATCACAATAACCATGACGGGACGTTCACGGAAATGGGGAAAGATGCCGGCGTGGCTTACAGCGATGACGGATCGGAGCAGGCCGGCATGGGCGCCGCAGCCGACGATTTCACTCACAGCGGTTATCAAGACATCGTTAAAACGGTTTTCAGCGACGATACGACCACGCTCTATCTCAACCGCGGTGACAACAACTTTGACGACATCACCTATAGCGCGGGACTCGCGCGAATCAAGACTTGGCTGGGCTGGGGCGTGCAGTTTTATGATTTCGACAATAGTGGGTGGCCCGGCATCCTGATCGCTAACGGGCATGTCTATCCCGAGGTGGAAGGCAAAGCGCTGGGCACCAGCTATCGCCAGCCCAAGGTCGCATACTACAACCTGCATGACGGCACCTTTGCGAACGTCACCGCGGATGCCGGCAGAGCATTGAACGAAGTCCACTCCGGCCGCGGATTGGCGTTGGGCGATCTGTTCAACGACGGCCACGAAGATGCGCTGGTCAATAACATGAACGAAGCGCCGTCGCTGTATTACAACACCGCGCCCGTCGGAAATTGGGTCAGCCTGCAACTGGAGGGCGTGAAATCGAATCGCGCTGCATTAGGCGCCGTCATCACGCTGGAACAAGAAGGCGGCAAAGATAAACACGAAAAAGAAGTGCGCAGTGGCGGCGGCTTCATATCACAAAACGATTTGCGCGTGCATTTCGGCTTGGGTATGGCAACGCGCGCTGAGAAAATTGTGATTCGCTGGCCGGGGGGTACCGTTGAGACGCTTTCCGATCTTCCCGCAAACCAGTATTACTTTGTGCGGGAGGGTACCGGTGTTGATCAGAGCAAGACGCACGGCGTGAGCCAAGTGCAAATTCGTGCTCGCGTCACCGGCGCAAAATAAATATGAATAGGCATGCTCGCGCCTTTTCGAAACTGGCCACGCCGGCGATTCTCGGGTGGACGATCTATCTCGCGGCCCAGAACCCCGCGGCGCATGCCGCTCCTCATACATCATCCGACGCGCTGCCTAAGTCATGTCTGATAAGCGACGGCGCGACGGACGAGGTCGCGTCAGCTTTGCGAGCGCTCCAGAGCCATCCTACGGCCGCCGCCTATACCGCTCTGGGCACGCTTTATTTTGAAGCGAATCGCCTCACTTGTGCCATCCCTGCTTTCGAAGCGTCGTTGCAACTCCAGCGTCAGAATTGGCAGGCACACTATTACCTGGCCGAGGCGTTGCTTCGCCAAGGTGATGAAACTCGACCCGATCAGGAAATGGAAATTGCCCGGGCACAGGGCGGCCCAGCCATGTTGGCGACCTTAAGAAGCGACATCGAAAAAGATACTGCCATCTCGAAATCTGTCGCGGTGGCGAATCGGAATCTCGCGTCGGGCGACGCGTCCGCCGCAGCGCAAAACTATCGGAATGCTCTCGCGCGGAACCCCCGTGATCCGAAGCTTCACTACAACTTGGCGGTCGCGCTCGAAAAGCTCGGTGATGTGACATCTGAACAAAAAGAGCTACAAATCACCGTCGCCTTGGATCCCAATATCGCCCAGGCACAGAACCGATTGGGTTGGTTCGCCTTGCACAATGGTCAACAAGCGCAAGCAGAACTGCATTTGAAGAAGGCGCTTGCTATCGATCCTGGCTTCGCCGAAGCGCAGAACAACCTCGGGGTGCTTTATAGCCAACAAGGGAAGGATGCTGACGCAGCGTCTTTGTTTCAACTAGCCATTGGAAATGATCCATCCTATGCGCCGGCCTATGTGAACTATGGATTGCTGCTGGAAAAGAAAAGCTCGCTAGCCGAAGCCGAACAACAATTTCGCACCGCGATCAAGATTGATTCCAACTACGCCGACGCATTTTCTGCTCTAGGCATGTTGCAACGCAAGAACGGGCATGGCGCCGAAGCCGTTGAGTCCTTGCGGCAAGCGGTCGCTCTCGATCCGAGTTCCGCGCGGAACCACCTGGATCTGGGCCTCGCCCTGCAGGATCAATCCGACCGGCCAAACGCCTTCAAAGAATTTTATGAAGCCGCGCGCCTCGATCCGAATTTGCCCGCTGCGCACTACAATCTTGGCCGGTTCTTTTTCGACAGCGGCAAATACACTGATGCCGAACGTGAGTTGCAAACTACGCTTCGGTTGGACCCAGATAACGCCGGCGCTCTCTTCTATTTGGGCGCATCCACTGGCCGGCAAGGGCAGCTTGAGCGTTCCACCGAATTCTTGAAAAGAACCGTCGCGCTGCAACCGAAAAACGCGGACGCGCAATATTTGCTTGGCCAAAACCTCGCGCATGCTGGCGACAACGCCGGCGCGATTGAGCACTGGAAAGCCGCGGTAGTAGAAAGACCGGATTTTTCGCAGGCGCTCTTCAGCCTCGCGAAAGCCTTGAACAAGATCCATGATCCCGACGCAAAGAAATATCAGAATCGTTTCGACGCCGTGCTCAAGAACGAGCAGATTGCAGATCGCGTAACCGAGTTGGGAAACGTTGCATTGCAATCGGCAGACGGGCAGAAATGGCCGCAGGCACTGGAGCAAATGAATGAGGCCATCGCGCTTTGCGGAAGCTGTCCGCAAAGCGCGCATCTGCATAAGAACTTGGGTCTGTTTTATGTGCGCATGGGTAAGAACGCCGAGGCAAAGCAAGAATTGCAAACCGCATTAAACCTCGAACCCAATGATGCCGATGCAAAAAGAGCTTTGGCTAAGCTCGACGAATCACCTGGCGCATCGGCCAAATGACATTGGCTGTCCAAGTTATTTCTCTTCAATAAGATACGCTACTAATGGAATTACATTATTGCGTCGTCCTACCTGAAGGAATAGACATAGTCTCATCGAGACTCGATGAAGGGTGAGGGTTACCCTTGAGACGGCAGGCTCTCTCCCTTCATCACCCCCTTTTTGAATTCCTGAAAACTCTATAAATTGTGGGCATTAAAAAACCCGCCCATTGCTGGGCGGGTGGGACGATGCGCGCGCAAGACTTTCAATTCTGACGCGATTACCAGATTCGCACACGATCCGCCGGCGCCAGGTACAGCTTCTCCCCTGCTTGTACGTTGAACGAGCTATACCACCCATCAACGTTGCGGACTTCGCATGACCGGTATTTGGCGGGCGAATGAGGATCGGTCATTACCTGCTGTCGCAGGGCAGCCTCGCGCGTTTTCGATCCCCAATTCTGGCCAAACGCGATGAAGAACTGCTGATCGCCGGTAAAACCATCCTGCTCCGGTGCAGGCTTGCCATCGAGCGAGGCAATGTAGCCGTCGTAAGCGGCCGCAATTCCGCCGAGGTCGGCGATATTTTCCGCAAGCGTTTGCTTCCCGTTCAAATGCAAATCAGGGAACGGCGAATAAGTGTCGTACTGCGCAGCAAGTTTCGCCGTCGTGTCGTTAAAGTGGGCGAGATCGGCGTCTGTCCACCAGTTTCGCAGTCGGCCCTTTGAGTCGAACGTACTGCCTTCGCTGTCAAATGTATGGCTGATTTCGTGTCCGATGATCGAACCGATAGCGCCGTAGTTTGTCGCTGCCGGAGCTTTCGCATCGAAGAAGGGCGCTTCCAAAATGGCGGCTGGAAAGTTCAACGCATTCTGCAAAGGTAGGTTGACCGCATTCACCGTCTGCGGGGTCATGGACCACTCTTTGCGATCTATTGGCGTGCCCAGGCGGCCGATTTCGTAGCGTAGCTGGAAAATCCCGCCTCGCCAGATGTTTCCAAAAATATCATCGGACTTCACTTCGTAGCCGGAATAATCATGCCAGCTGTCCGGATATCCCACGCCAACATACAGCGCATCGAGTTTGGCTTCTGCTTCAGCTTTCGTGGACAGCGCCATCCATGAGAGGTTTTCAATTCGCTTGTGGAACGCTGCCTTGATATTGGCCACCATGGCTTCAGCAGCTGCCTTCGATTCGGGCGGGAAATAGCGCTGCGCGTAGATCTTGCCCACATCGTCGCCAAGCAAACCGTTAACCACAAAAACTCCTCGCTGCCATCGTGGCCGCTGTTGCGGGGTGCCTGTCAATGTCTTTCCAAAGAAGCCGAAGCTTTCATCGGCGAATGCCTTAGGCAGCACTCCGGCGTACGCTTCGATGAGGTGGTAGGCCAGCCAGTCTTTCCATGTCTCCAGCGCCGTGGAAGCAACCAGCGCTGACTCGCCAATGAATGCCGTCGGCTGCCAGACGATAAAGCTGGGTTGCTTGCTCAATCCCGCGCCACTAAAGAATTCCGCCCAATCAAGCCCCGGCGCTTTGGTCTCAAAATCAGCCGGAGTCCACGTGTTATTGGCCTTATGAATATCGTCGTTGTCCGCCAAGCTGATGTGCTTCTCCGCAATTGCATGCTCGAGCCCAATAATCCGTGTGGCGCGCGCATCCGAATCTGCAAAACCGGCCAACTTGAGGATCGCCGAAACATGGTCTTGATACTTGGCACGGACATTTTTCATGCTTTCGCTATCGGACAGGTAGTACTCACGGTCAGGAAGCCGCAGTCCGCCTTGCAAGAGATATGCCGTGTAATGCTCCGGATCATTAAAGCCGGGAGCAACCCAAAGTCCAAAGATGTTCGGCGTGTGAAAATTTGTGTTGTTCAGCGCATCCACGTCGGCGCGAACGCTTTCACCTAGCGCGCGGGCCAATTGCTTCTTGTCGCGAATCGCCGCAATCCCATCCAGATGCGGTTTCAGAGGCATGACGCCTTTGGCTTCAATGCCCGCTTCGTCCATATAAGAGTTGTACAAATCCGCTATCTTCCGGGGACTCGATCCCGCCGGAGCATTCGATTTCGCTGCTTCTTCAATCAGCGCAGCCGTCCGTTTATTGGCCATGTCACCAAGCTTGGTAAAGACGCCAATTCCGCCCCGGTCAGCGGGAATTTCAGTTCGCTTGATCCATCCCCCGTTCGCGTACTCGAAAAAATCATCGCCCGGCTTAACGGATGTGTCCATATTGCTAACGGCAATGCCGTGGACCGCGGGTTCATCTTTCGCCGCATCCTGCGCGTGCACCGTAGACACGAGGGTGGTTAAAAGCAGATTTGCAAAGAGCATGGAAATGAATAACTTCACAGAGAATTTCATAGATGCAAGAGGCTCCTGGAAACAACGCGATTAGCGGACACAGATGCTTATGTTGGACGAACCTTGCCCGTATAAGGTTAGCACGCATACATGAGCGGATTGCCGGCGGACTATTCGCTCGAGCGAGTTTTCGAGCGCTTGGGTTCGTGCCGCAGGCTGCGGCCTTCCACCAGGTGGTAAAGTTCCTCGCCCAGGTTCTTGGCGTGATCGCCAGCTCGCTCAAAGGCCTGCGCCACAAACAGAAGATTCACGCTGTACTCGCGAGCCCGATGGTCGCTGGCGCTGAGATGGCGATGGAAAACCGAGCGGCACAGGTCGTCAATTCGCATATCGGATTTCATCACCGTCGTGGCCGCCGCCAAATCATGATGCGCAAAGCCATCGTGCACCGTAGTAAGCATGGTTTCGAGGGCCCGGGCCATACCTATGAAATCCTTGGCATCTTCGCGCGTCAACTTCTCTTCCAGTCGTTGCAGGCGCTGGGTCGCAGACCACGTCAGGTCACCAATGCGCTCCAAATCGATGATGAACTTCAGGCATGCCAGTAATTGCCGGGCTTCCGCTTCGCCAACCTCGGTGATGGCCGTCGTGATTTCTTCGTCAATCCGCCGCTCCATGCGGTCGAGTTCTTTCTCGCAATCCTTCACTGCAAGGAATGCCATGTTCGACGAATTCTCAATAAAATCGCGCAGATTAAAAGCCGCGTCCTTGGCCACCAGACAAGCTTGCAGCACGAGCTGCGTCAGCGGCTCGCTGGATTCTGGTTGGATAAACGGGACGGCTTTATGCTTTGATTTCGTGGCGGTCATGGTGGCGCGGGGCATGGGAAGTTGTCAGTACTTTATCCTTCAACACGTAGAGAGTGGTGGTTCGTAAACAGCCGAATCCTCCACGTCCGCTCTAGCCTTATCATGATACCGCTGAAATGGAGCCAGCCCATCTTGCCCCATGCAGCATTGCGCTGAAATAAACAGCAGGTTAAAAGATGGTTACATGGGAGTTATCTTCGCTGATTCGCTCCTCTGCCGCTCGTAATATCGCGCCGCGGTGAGAGAAATCAAATTGCACCAAATCCGCGACAGTGTTGGGTTTGGTTCCCATTGCCCCAGTTTTCCACTTGCCATCACAGGTTAGGTTCTCGATAATGGAGCGGTAGTCCCGTCATTCCTGTGTACCGCTACAATCGAGTCGATCTGATACGGATTCTTCGCCTCACGGCGCGCCAACTGGCGAGCTGGGAGAAAGCTGGCCTCATCGCCGTCGGCGAGTCCTACTCATTTTTTGATCTGCTGCAAATCAAGAAAGTCCGCGACTTGTGCGCGCGCAAAGTGCGCCCGGCCGTCATTCGCCAATCGCTCGAAGCCATGCAGAAGCAGGTCGCGGGAATGTCAAATCCCTTGCTCGAAGC